>Ga0209700_103251_pt1 | contig 31462 bp, 21 predicted proteins | sample SiratroredBW_FD_187528 | JGI IMG/M metagenome (GOLD analysis project Ga0209700, IMG submission 187528) | Root nodule microbial communities of legume samples collected from California, USA - Siratro red BW (SPAdes) (version 2) | ecosystem: Host-associated > Plants > Roots > Nodule | place: USA...
TAAAATAAAAACACAATAATATATATATATATATATATATATATATATATATATATATATATATATATATAAATTAGTAACAAAATTTTTTACTAAATTAAACAAAATATTACTAATATAATTTAATAACATTTTATCAAATGTTAAATATATTTTATTTTACTAAAGAACATTTTTATGTATTAATAGAAACGTTTATGAATATGTTATTAAATATTTTTTTAACATTTATTTAATAAAAGATAGCATTCTAAAAATGTAACTAAATTCTTTTAGTACTATTTTTTTAACAAAAAGGAAATACTATAAAAATGTTACTAAAAATCTGTAGTAACCTTTTTAATAAAAAACTAATATTTTAAAAGTATTACTAAAAATTTTTAATAATATTTTTCAACAAAGATAACATTATAAAAATTTCATTAATATAAATATTTTATAACATTTTAATAAATGTTACTAAATTGTTTAATAGATAGATGTGCACATTGTAAATATAATTCCACAAGTCATATAATTATAAAAACAAATTTCACAATTTTCTAAAAATATAAAATATAAAATACCAACACAATAAATTGCATATAAAACATACACAATAATTATATTAATATTATGTTCAATGATTTTCTATTACACCTTTATCAATTATTGTGTCAACACATTATCCCTAAACCGACTAACATTCTCACCTTCATCTTCATCAATTTATATCGATCAAAAAATGGACTACCATCATTCTATAAATCTTATGTACATCAAACATCTCTACGCGAAAACAAACTTCCATAATCCTTGTTCAAGAAAATTTGATACAAAACCAGTGTTGACAACATGGCATGATACAACAACATAGTTTACTCAATCAGAGTTAACATTTGACTCTATAAACAAGTGAAATGCTTTTAGAACAATGTAGGAGGAAACTATACTTAAAAAATGCTATAATGCTTGATAAAAAGGAGCTACTCAAACATGTCGACGAAAGTTATGACCTCCCATTTTTGTAGTAAACAACAAACACTTCAATGTCATCCTGCTTGTCACACCAATGTATCTAAAAAGTCAAGTGTATATTCCTATCATCAAATCCAACCAACTAAGAAATAAGATGTGTTACAAAGAGAATTAAAATGATTATATGTCTGGAAAAACACCAACATCAAGCGATAGCCAAGACACCAAGAAACAATCAACATTAAGGATGCTCGAAAAATCATATTTATATAACATCAAAGAGATTAACAAAGATAGTATTCAAAATTGGTCTTATGAGTAGTATCCTCTATAACAAGACACCAAAAATTGAGGTGCCCTCCGCAAGCATAAGGATCAATTCAATCGTTACTCATTATATAATAAAAATGACCAATAATAATATAATTCCAAAAATTCTCACAATAATTTTGTAGATGTACATACTAATCTCACAATAAACTGTATTCAAAAGACAAATGTTAAAAATGTGTTACTGGTATTTACATAATAAAAAGTTAATTTATATTCAATTAGATCAATCGATTACATAATATTGAAAATAAAAGTAAATTTTTTAATTTTATAGACATGAAAAATGGATTTTTTTTAAGGAATTAAAATTGCTTAACTATAAAAATAAAAACTATTTAATTTCTTAAAACGTAAATTAAAGTGTTTTGAACATTCTTCTATTAACATTAAAATGATAGTTAAATAATTGTAAATAATTTTCTATGATCAAATACTCGTGTATTAAAATACCAAAGTTTATATAAAAAATAAATTTCTAAAATAATTCTTGATTAAACTTAATCCTCATTCTCTATTACTTCTTTTAAATTTTATTACTTTTTTACTACTAAACTTTAAAATTATTTAATATTTCAGATTCATTATCTCCTAATTATTATTATTATTATTATTATTATCATAATAATAATAATAATAATAATAAGGGTTTTATAATTTTAAAAAAATTATTAAATAATAATTAATTTCAAAATAAAAATAATTAGTTATTATGTTAATTAATCTAGACACTATTTTATAAACTAAAAATTATTGGTATCTAAATAATTTCTATTATTAATAAAATTTATAATATAATTAGATACTATATTTTTAATTGTTAATGATCTAAAAAAATAATTATTTATTTAGAGATATTTTTTTAGTCTCTAGTTAAAATATTTTTAGAAACTATTTTTCTAAATCACTTTAATTTATTTTACAGATTAAGTTTTAATCAATAAAAATAATAAACTAATTTTTAACTTTTAATTATTATATTGTTATATATTTAAATTTTTAATTACTATTATTTGAATTTAGATACTGATTTTAGAGTAACTAAATTTTATAAATTTAATTATTAATTATTAATTTATAAAATATTTTAAATCAATGCTAATAAATTTATTAATTTTAATATAATATTAAACTAAATTTAAAATTAATATTTTAAAGTCGTATTTTAATCTTTTACTTTTATTTAAACATAAACTTAATTAATAATGATAAATTCAAAATATTATTTAAATTAAAAAATTTATGAATTAATTTAATTTGGGTATTCAAATCACATTTGTTTTGAATAACTCTCACACTATTCTGCGCGTGTTCCAATGAATGGATGATGAAAGGGATTTTGGATTTACAAAAGACCTTAGTGGAGAACGGGGTGCCTTAGTGAGTCATTTGCAGTTTCTAGAAGCTTCTCCCCGAAGTCTATGTAACCAAAACACAGAAATGAAGGCAGCCACTCTTCCACCCGCCGTAGCATAAAATGTGCGTTTGATCTAGAAGCAATAAAATCAGAATATAATCAAACCACAAAATAAAATAAAAATAATATATCCATTTTTCACCTTAAAAGTAGAATTATACTTTTTTTTCCCTTTTAAATTTTAAATCCAAATAAATAAAAATGATTTTTTATATTACTGTGACCAAATACATTGAAGTTATCTTAAAAGTTGTTGTGAAAAAACAATAAGAAATAACAATCTATGTTAAAAGTTGTTACTTAAAACAAAAGAAAATCTTAACAGAAAAGTTACTAGACAATGTTACGTTCTTACTAACAGCATAAATGTAACTCACATTTCACTTACATACACAAGAAGTGCCTCCTCTGTTCCATAACTCAATTTTTCATTCACAATGGAAATCAAAGCAAGCATATGTTTTGTGCTCCTCTTGTTATTTTCCCTGTCTTCAGCTAAAGCTAAAGATGTGAACCTTAAAGTGAAAGGGGTGACACACATTGCTACCACAGATGAAAATTTTATCTGTGCAACTTTAGATTGGTGGCCACCAAACAAGTGTGACTACAACCAATGTCCTTGGGGAAAAGCAGGCATTCTGAATCTGGTGTTTATTCTTTTTCCTTTGACTTCTCAGCAAAATATTTAGTATTTATCCTTAACCAAGAAGCATGCATATTTTCATCATCACACCAACGTTATGTGTTTTTCAACTTCTGCAGGACTTGCTTAACAACATTCTGATAAATGCTGTCAAGGGTATGTTCCTTTTTCTTAAGACAAATAATCATAGTCAATACTACTATTATTAGCCTTTGTGGGGTGACTGAAAGATTAGATTTTTTACTTCAAAAGCTTTTGTATTAAATAAAATTTATCTTTAAATCTCATCATTAGAAGAGGAAATGTGGGGACTTGGAATTATAGAAACAAGTGGAAAGAATTGATGCATTCCATATTATATTACATATCATTTCTAATTGTTGGTAAAATTTTGGCAGCTTTTAGCCCCCTAAGGATCAGATTAGGAGGTTCACTGGAAGATCAGATCGTTTACCAATTTGGAGAACAAAAGGAATGCCCCCTTATGAAAAAGAAAAGTGATGGTCTCTTCGGTTTCAGCAAAGGATGCCTTCCCAGAAAAAGATGGGATGAAGTTAATGATTTTCTTAACAAAACAGGGTAATAATTGAACACATCCTTTTTCTCAATGTCACTAGCATGTTACTAAGTAATCTCTCATGTTCTTTTTCTCTTTTCAGAGTGAAATTCACTTTTGGGTTGAATGCCCTAAATGGAAAGAAAAATTCCAAGGAGGACAAGGTGACCTGGGTAGGAGACTGGGATCCAACAAATGCCATAAGTCTTATGGAGTACTCAATTTCAAAAGGATATAAAATAGATTCATATGAATTAGGTAGCTAAAAGTCTTTGAAATTGAAGCTTTGAATTACATACATATATCAGTAAGTTTTTTAATATTTTCTTTTATGCATGAATAGTCATGAAGTTTTTTAACATGGTGCTTATCAGGTAATGAGTTATGTTCTGGTGGGGTAGCTGCCAAAATAAACAGTGTTCAATATGCCAAAGACATCACTCAACTCAGAAGTTTAGTTAACATGCTATACCAAAATAGCAATACAAGGCCAAAGGTGCTAGGCCCTGCAGGTTTCTATGATCAGGAATGGTTTGATAGCTTCTTAGAGAATGTTGGACATGGTGTGGTTGATGGAGTGACTCACCACATTTACAACCTTGGTCCTGGTATGCATATAGATTCTACTATCTAGTCTTGTCTAATAATAATAATATATGTGTACATAGATGTCTTGGTGATTGTTTTCTAAACTAACCATTATTCTAAATGAAGGTAATGATAAGGATCTTATTAACAAGGTTCAAGACCCATATTATTTGAGCGAAGTTGCTCAAACATTCAAAGATATTTCAGAATCAGTCAAGGAATTCAGTCCATGGGCAGGAGCATGGGTTGGGGAATCTGGTGGAGCATATAACAGTGGTGGCAAAGATGTGTCAAACACTTTTGTTAATGGCTTTTGGTCTGTCAAATGTCAATCAATTGAGTTTTTCTCTTGTTTTCTTTTTGTTTCCTTTTTTTTCATTGACTTGTTATCAATAACTAGGTACTTGGACCAGCTTGGCATGTCAGCAACCTTCAACCACAAGGTTTACTGCAGACAAGCACTAGTTGGAGGAAACTATGCTATGCTAAACACCACAACCTTCATTCCTAACCCGGATTATTATGGGTAACTCATCATATATGTTTGTGTGCACAAGTCCTAGTATACATATAATCCTCAAGATTTTATATTAATCATGCTGAATATAATGAATGATCAAGGTATAACAGTTTGACTTAGTAATTATGACTGTGTCTTTCAAATTGGCATGCCTTTGGTTTTTTTTCAGAGCACTTTTGTGGCATCGGCTTATGGGAAGAAATGTGCTTTCAGTTTCTCATGAAGGATCTCCACTTTTGCGTGCATATGCTCATTGTTCAAAGAAAGGGGTAACTCATCTAAAATAAAATGTCTTCTTCTAAGAAATAATTTTTTGTGGTGAGACAGTAACAATAAAAACTAATATAGGAACATAAATTCTTAATTTAGTGAGATAATATTGTTGGTCAATTTTTATTTTAATTTATGAACGAAAGAAGTACTTTTACATATATTAGATCACAAAACCCTAGAGGTTTAACTCAATTGGCAACAACATTGATTTTTATTATTCAAGAATACATCTTTAAAGATGAGTGAAAATTCTTAAAGTCGAAATTTTTTGAGAAATATAAAAAAAATATGATGCTACAAATAATCATTAACAGAAAACAGTAACAAATTGAAACCAAGAAGTTTCTATATCCTCTAACTCAATGGCAATTTTGTTCTTGACCTTGGTTCTTGTGGTTCATTCTTTTCAGCATGGCATCACTGTGCTGCTCATAAACATGTCCAATTCCACAACTTTCAGAGTATCCCTGGTGAATGACATGAACCTGTACCCAAATAAAGAAGGAGGATCACCAAACTCAATGAGGGAAGAGTACCATTTGACACCTAAAGACGGCAACATTCAAAGTGAGGTGGTGCTGTTGAATGGAACTCCACTAAAGCTCACACGGTCCCTAGACATTCCAAAGATGAAACCAAAACTGGTTGATCCATCTTCCACAGTCAAAGTCAAGCCTGATTCGATTGTGTTTGTAAATAGCAAGAATTTCCAAGCACCAGCATGTAGTTAATTAGCATGCACATAAGTTGTTCATAGTTTTAGAATCCAAAATCATGTCCATTTCTTTAGGTTTTTCATAGGCCCTTAGTCTCTTTAAATTTCAGTATCTATTAGGGTTTCTTTTTCCTGATTTTAGAATAAATTTCTTCATGTTTCTTTCTTGCCCATCTTCTTTTTGGAATACACCTTATCCATTCAATTCATTGCTATAATCAGATATTTCAAATTATATATATATATTATACTTCTTCATGTCTTGTTCACATTAGAGAAACTGGAAGAAAGGAAATGATTTGAAGGGAAATCAAACGATCATAAATTAAATATATAGTATCTACTCTATTATATATTATTGTAAAAGGAAGTTTTATCAGAATTTATCATTTTCTTAGAAAAATTCTATTCTCAATTTATACGTAATCAAGATTACTATTTAATTAATGGTTGTCATTCGTGATTTAAATGTTCTAACTGATTAAAATATTAGAATTGGTTGATAATACAATTATTATACGAGTCCACGTAAGTAATAATACTATTATACATTTTTATTTCAATAAATTAGTTAAGGAATATTTTCGGAAAATGCATCACAAAAATTGAATGTATGCGGTACAAATGCTTTTCCATTTTTCATTAATAAAATAAGATAATTATACTAATAATTATATCTTGGTTCAAATTAATTATTAATGATTTTAACAAAAAATATTAATTAATAATACTAATATATATTTCGATTTGAATTTATAATAAAAGTATATTTGGACAAATTTGTACTTATTACTTACTTTTTGTCATCATTAATTCCATAAAATAATGTATTCTTCATTAAGTTTTGAAATTTTCATTGAATTGTTGTGTTCAGTTGCTTGAAAAGCTTCATTAAAAATGAAGTTTAGTGGAGAAACACCATACCTTATTATATATTCTAGTATTTTTGGAGGTATCACACTTGATCCAGCAATGATGGTAATCTCCCTTGATGATACGCAAAGGACATGGTATGTTTGATACAACCATTGCAATGTTTGAAACATATATTTCTTACTTTGGTCTTTGTAATGTTTGTCCTCTCGATATGCATCTATGAATTGGATGTTTACCTTGATAAATTCTTACTGGTAGCCTCCAAAGTAAAGATATCTTTTCCTTTTTCGCAATCAACGTTTGGCAGCATTATTATACAACTGACTGCAACATCAAAATGCAAGAAGGGAACTATAAGATTTTGGCCCAGTACAGGTCCTGGCAATTTCGTGTTGTCACCACAGGATGTCCAAAATTTGCGTTATATACAATAGTCATTGACGATGAATTTTTCCAATGTAGAGAGGGAATTAAACTGATTACTTTCCAACAAATACGCTTCAAAAGAAATATTAAGTATCAATTCCCTATTTTATGCTGTCGGAAGCTGAGAATATTATGGACGTATTAGTCGTTTAAGTTAGGGTGTTTGTCCATCTAAAGTGGTTAATTTTCAATGTACAATTATTTTAACCTTGCATTATTTTATCTTAAAGTTGTACTTTTTTTTCATTGTTTTTTTATTGAATGTTATGGTCAATTGAAAATACTAAAATTTTAAAATATGTTTTTTCTTTTTTGTAGTTGATTCAAGATTTATATATGCATTACATAAAATACAACGTATTTAAAAGATACAATAGATAAAATTAGCTGGGTTTAATATACTTAGCAGTAGCAGGGGTTTTCGAAACTGCTGGTAGTAGTAGGAGTTTTCGAAACCGCTGGCAGTAACAAGGGTTTTTGAAACTGTTGGCAGTAATAGGGGCTTTTCGAAACTGTTGACAGTAATAGGGACTTTTGAAACCGCCGATAGTAACAAGGATTTTCGAAACCACTGGTAGTAGCAGGAGTTTCGGAAACCGCTGGCAGTAGCAGTTGTTTCAAGAACCGCGAGAAAGTATTATCATCCTAGGGATTAGTAGAAACCGTCAGTAATATGTTAGTGATGTTGGATCTACTAAGGAAAAAACAAACAGCAAGTAATGCACCTAACGGAAGTTAAAACTACCAGAAACACATAATATAATCTCAGTTAAAATTAATTTTTGTTGTAGTGAAATAATTCTTTATGTATAATATTATTAACATATTATTGTGATTTATTTTATTTCTTGTAGAAAAATTTGTGTTATAATTTTATCAAGATGTGTTATCTTATCTGTTTTTTTATTATGCATATTATTTTAACTATAAATATAGATGTGAAAAAAAATGTGGAACATAGGCTAAATTTGGCCTATGTTCCAAACTTAGTCTGTGCTATCGTACAATTTCAATGTTTCTCCCATAATGCTGAAAACAACCTCCCTCTCCAATAAACCTTTTCAAGTCCTCATGAAAGCTCCTCTCATGTTGCCACCGTCTTAAAAATCTCAACACCGCTATCCAAAGAGATTACTTGGACCATAGAAGAGCGCAAGTGTTTCTATATCAACACTTTTGTTTATAGTTTTATTTTTGTAATGACATTATATTAATGATTTGTTAATTTTAATTTGTTTAATCTCATACTTATTTTTAACCATATGCGATTTCTGGAAGGACTTGTGATATATAAAATAAGTCATTGGAAAGAGATTTCATAATACATTTAAATAAAAAGTGCAACTCAAGTGACGAGTCATGCACAAAAGTATCTTCTGCATCAAAGTAAAACACCAAAACAAAAGAAAAAAAAAGCATTCACGACATTGTTCTAGAACCTAGAGTTCATTTGGTACAAGTGCAAGAAGGGTTAAATCTTGAATATGTCTCTTCCAACAATGCAATCGGTGCAACAAGTATTATTCAACGAATTACAACAACCAATGCATCAAATGATGGAGGTGAATTTTATCAATAATGTAGTTCATCCACAGTTTAACCAGATACAACCAACATACCAAATGACGCAGATGAATTATGTCAACATAATTCTTCTTATCATTATAATCAAATGTAATCAAACAATGTATACAAAGAATAACTTTTCTATTATGCATGTAAAACTTGTTTTAATAATAATATTACAAACGACCACATTATCACTTTTTATTAAATTAATTTAATTTTCATTTTAAGTATATATCTTAATTTAATATGTTATTTATTCACTATAAGAAAAAAGCTATTTAGAGATAAATTTTTAGCTACCAAATGATATGGTTGCTAATTGTGATCAAAATAGTCACCAAATTAGATTTTGATTACTAAATAACTACAAAATAGAAGTAATGATTGAATTTAGTGACAAATTAAGTGAACATAATTAATATCTAACATTAGTCACCAAAGTTTTAGTGACCTATAATTAGATTCTAAATTAGTATCTAATTAAGTTAGAGATTAATTTAGAATCTAATGATATAGGTCATTAAAACCTTGGTAGCTAATGTTAGATACCAATTATCTTTACTTAATTGCACTAAATTTAATCATTATTTCTATTTTTTAGTTATTAAACAACCAAAATCTAATTTGGTGACTATCACAATTAATAACTATTTTATTTGGTAACTAAAATTTAGTCTCTAAATAACTTTTTTCTTGTAGTAATTAAAAGGGTTATCCAATAGTTTTTTTATAAGAAAGAAAGTGATTGTTTAAACTTTTTTTCTCTTCACATCTTCATTTTCTCGATAAAATGGGTGGAATGAATATGACAATGCTAAAAGTAAACAACTATAAGAAATTTTATGATAGATTTTGTAAATTTATTGAAAATAATTATCAATAAAAATGTCTTTTAATTTCAGAAATACAAACTTTTGTAATTGCAATTGGAATAGTATTGACTCTTATTTTATTTATTATATGACTTATGATATTGTAAAAATATTCTATGTAAAAAAATGTGATCATCTTTATAAGAGTCCAATTCTTTTACATAACAACATTTTTATAAATATCCTTATTAGCGTAAGAAAAAGTTTATCATCTAAAATACTTTTTCTCTTTTTGTTTTTAAATATTCTACGTTTACATTTTCTTAAAATTTCGTTGCATTCCTTTTATCTTTTTTGCCAAGCTTTTAAGTGTTTAATTACCCAACAAATTACTTCTACGATTAAAAAATATGAAAACAAATTAAAAATAATTTTGAATTGTTTTACAATAATAAAAATTATATTTTATATATTTTAGAATAAAAATTATTTTGAAACCGTTATTTGGTTACAAAATTTATATTTATCTATTTTTTGAATTAAAATACATTTTAAACCCTTTTATAATAAATAAATATTATGATTTTAATATTTTATTCATTCTCTAAATAAAAATTATATAATTTAATAAATAAATTTTTGGTGCAATACTAAAAAACATTATTTTTTTTGAACCTATAATTAAGAGAGATAATAGATTGAAGAAAAGAATTAAAGAAATTTATGTAAAGTTTACCTTGGTAAGTGATGATTTAAATGATGTTTGACTTTCATTTAATTGGTACAAATTGTAGATAGTTAAGATAATTTATTGAAGTTTTTGTAGAAAATATGAAATCATCTTAAATTTTAAGATTTCTATGTTATCTACAAATTTTTTGAATTTTTTGTTGGGTGGGTCATGTGCTCATTGAGTGAAATTCTTTTGATAAAGATTCAAGAGATTTGATTTATAACTTTTCTGAACTAGGTTGTTGATGGAATTCATCTACATCATTTGATGATGTGTTAGTTGTATGCCATTATAAAGTGGATGATGATTTATTGTCTTGATATGATTTGGCTCCATCATTCCCTGTTATTAGTTCTATTTCATTTAATAATACTTTGATCGGTCAGTTATTGGGATTCCATTTGTGCTCAATGAGACATATTGATAACAACATTGAAGTGTATCCCTTATTGTTGAGTTCTACGCTCTAAAACCTTGTTGTGAATGCTTTTCCTTTTTTTTTCTTTGGTGTTTTACTTTGATGCACAAAAATATTTTGTGTAAGACTCGCCACTCAGTGTTTAGGCGGCTAAGCGTTTAAGTAGAAATAGTTGTACCCTGACTAATGGTTATAGCTTTTAGTCTAGTTATAAGTGTTTGATTCAACAATTGGTGTTAGATCCAATGTCATGAGTTCGATTCCCAACAAGATAATTACTGACGGATAAATTGTTGCATGTGACATTAATTGTTTTTGTGACCAAGATCAGATGGACCAAGTCACAATTGAATCATGACACTTGGGTACTATACTCTGAAATAAAAGAATTGCACATCCTGCCTAATATAATTTTTGCCTAGTACTTTTAACACCACCAATTCTTATGATGTTTGAGACTGGTGTGTCACTATTATTTACATTCAACTTCATTAAAGACTATTCAAGATAGGACTATAGGAAACAACATCACTTATAAGGTTGGCAGTGAATGAGAAAAAAATTGTATAGAACTTTCTCACTCTACATCATATAAGTGTTACTAAAACTGGTTAAGTTTTCTAATATATTCGATTCATTATACTGATCTTTTATGTAAAAGTTTATACTTATTTTTAGTATTTAATATATGTTTTGTTTCCATTTTAATTGGGTAACATATATATCATATATGTTTTATATATTTAATAAGAGATCTTATGTAGTTTTAATAAACTATTTTATAAATAATTTTGGAAACCATTGTGTTGAGTTTGTGGATGAGAGGTTTTGTAACCCCTCGTTTAAAAAAAAAAAAGAAAAGAAATGGCACCATCGCTCTTTCTCCATAACTTTTTTTTCTTGTCTTTTATCTTTTTCTCCCTCTTCCATCTCTTTTCTCTTTAATTTTTCTTCTCCATACCTCATCTATTTTAGAATCTAATCACTCCCTGTAGTAGCTAAGGTGTTGGGGCATTTTTACCTGATCAGATTTTCAAACAGAGTAAGTTTCCATTTTCTCTAAAGATCCCTTGTTCTATGTTTTTCCTTAAATTTTTGTCATCAATCTTGTTAGGGACAGTTGAGACAAGTATTTCTCTCAACTTAACTAAGATCATATTAAAGTTTGGTTTTGTTTGGATAACTTGTTCTAGATCTCTGGAGATTGGATTAATGTCACTGACTAGGTTGGACGGATTATTTTGGAGATCGTCATCTCAGGTAAGGAAAGCAAGTTTTAAATTTTTCAATAGTAACTTAGGTTAGGAGCTCTGACTGTGAAATGACTTAGTTCTGATGTTCAAGCTCTATTACAGATATTATTTGTGATGAAATTGGTTAATTATATACATAGTATAAACATTGATATTGATAACTTGAAAAATAAGAGATGTTTTTGAATATTGTGAATTGTAAATTGTGAACTATTATATATATATATATATATATATATATATATATATGATTGTGCATGATTGAATTGATATGATGACTGAATTACGTGTTCAAATGTAAAAATTTTGGTTGAAATAAAACCAGTGTATTAGGGGTTGAAGGGAAATCAAGGTACCATATGCATCTATATGATTCAGTATTGAATTGATATGATGTGTGATGACTGAATTATATGTTCATATGTAACCATTTTGGTTGAAATGAAACTATTGTATTGGGTTTGAAAGGAAATCAATATACCATGGTTACATATGCATCTATATGCTTCAATATTAAATTGATATGATATGTGATGATTGAATTATATGTTTATATGTTACCATTTTAGTTGAAATGAAACCAAAGTACTGGGAATTGAAAGGAAATCAAGGTACTATAGTTACATATGCATCTATATGCTTCATTATTGAATTGATATGATGTGTGATGACTGAATTATATGTTCACATGTAACCATTTTGGTTGAAATGAAATTAGACTACTGGGGATTGAAAGGAAATCAAGGTACCATGGATACACATGTATCTATATGTTTCAGTACTGTTGAATTGATATGATATGTGATATGACTGAATGATGAGTACATATGCAATTCATATAATTGAAATGAAATCAGAGTTCTGGAGATTGCAAAGAAATCAAGGTACCAGGATTGCATATGAATCTATGTACATTCAATATGATTGAAATGAAGTTAGTAGAGTGGAATGATGTATGATTGAAATGAACTAAAAAGCATTGTGATTCAAAATAGATCAATGTGTGGTCTGTGTGATGTTCTTGATATTGAAACTTTATATGTCAGACTTTACAAAAATTCTTATGAATGACAAATACTTTTTTTTTTCACATGTTGTAAAAAGACCCAATTTCGTTCGGATAAATAAATTTTAAAAAATATGTGTCTCCAATTAAAAAATAAAAATAAAAAATGAAGAAAATGTTTTTTTCCAATAAATATTATAAATTAAAAAATGATACTTGTTTAGCTTAGATTTTTTTTAAAAAATAAAAAAAAGATTGAACTTAGCCCATTAAGTTATATTTTAAATAAAAACTAAAGAATAAAAAATAAAAAAAGTAAAATAAAATAAAAAACGAAAATAAATAAAAAAACAAAATAAGAGAAAATAAAAAAAGAAGTAGTTAATAAAAAAAAATAAAAAAAAAAAGTGTAACTCTTCTCTGTTTTGTCAAGCGTTTAGTTCGTTTAACCTTATTCCTTGGTATTTGAAAGGGAGATGGAGAAAGTGTATGAGGATTTGTAAAGAAATTGAGTTCAAAGTTTCTCATATATTCCGTGAGGGAATTCATTGTACTGAAAAGCTGGCTTCGCTAGGTCTTGATAATAAGTTAGATTTTAAATGGTATGATGTTTTACCTTCTGTTATGGTATTAGACTCTTTTCATAATAGGTATCAACTCCCTTTGTTTCGTTTCATTTAGCTTGGTTGGGGAGTGTTTGACATCTTTTCTTGCCATGAGTTTTGCCTAGTCCCCCATAGTTTTGTATGTTTTCTTTTTTTTTTTAAATATGTTTCATGTCATGGCATATGATTGTTGAGCTTTGAGGTATCAACCTAACTAATCTATCAAAGTTCATAGTGATGCCTAATATAAATCTATAAAATAAAATAAAATAAAGTAAAAACATAAAAATAAGAAATAATAAAAACGACAATTTTAAAATTACTGTCCACTCATGTACACTCCTTAAATTCTTACTCTCAACTCTCCCACAAAACGTAAATAATAAAAATATAAAATATAAAAAGATTCTCTCACTCTCAAAAAGGGGACAAGAAAAGGGAGAAGAAAAAATAGCGTCAATCCTCAGTTTCACAACTCAAATCACAAACCAAGCCAAAAGGGTTAATTCCCTGGATTCGAGCTGGATTTCCTTCATCTTCTTCATGTTTATTGATTAGATCCCATCCTATCCCAATTTTTCTCACTCTCCTACGTACACTTTCTTCTCCCCTGCTCTAAATAATTCAATAATTCTTCATTCCCATCCATCTCTCTCTGTCTCTCTCTCTCTCTCTCTCTCTATATATATATATATATATATATATATATATATTACACATTATTGTGTATGGATGTAGAAAAAGAAGAAGGGTCTTGCATGTTCCTTTGAGTTTAAAGTTTCAAGTTTGAACCCTTCTTCCATTCGTAACCATAATAAAAGATAACATCTTTCCTTGGGTAAAGGGATTTGATTATGGAAAAGTATGAGGTTGTAAAGTATTTGGGAGTTGGGATCTTTGGGATGGCCAAGCTCATGAGAAATGAGGAGAAATCAAAGTTTACGTCTTTAGCATAAAACAATTTAACCAGCCAAATGGGTGCATCAGAAAAATGGGTGAAGATGTTTAATAGCAAGAATGAACTTGAGGCATGGTTTGAAGGCATCGATTCAGAGAGCTAGGGACCTCAACATAGAATATGGGACTGATTTGTGTCAGTTGAGGGTTCTTGGATTTTCCCAAGATAAACCATTCAAAAAATATTGTTCATTTTCAAATATCTGAGCAAGGTCTTAAATCTGCCATAAAGCTCATGAGGGGATGCTAGTCAGTTATTGACCAAGATCTTGAAGGAAAGTATGAAGCCTTGGAAAAGTATGGGAAAGATTTGACAGTAATGGCTAAAGCAAAAACACTTGACCTAGTCATAGGAAGAGATGATGAAATACACAGGTGCATTCAAAATTATCTTCAGGAGAACAATGAATAATCCTGTGCCAATTGGAGAGCCTGGTGGTGAAAAAAAAAAACAATCTCTGAAGAATTTACTCAAAGAATTGTTCAAAGAGATGTTCCTTAAGCTTTGATGAATCGAAGGCTCGTATCCCTTGAAAAGGGTGCACTTATTGTTGAAGCGACGAGGGGAGAGTGTTGTTGGGAGCAACAAAGAGAAAGATTTGAGTCCTATTTGGAATGAGAAATTTTATTTCAAAGTTACTGAATCGTAACAAATCGTAGGATCTCACTCTTGATGCTTGTGTCTATCACTACAACAAGAACAATAATTCCAAAGTCTTCCTTGGTAAGGTGCACATCAGTGGACCCTCATTTCTCCCATATTATGATGATGTTGTTCTTCACTATATTATGGAAAAGGAAAATGTGTTTTCCTGCATAAAAGGGGAGCTTGGTTTAAAGTGCAATGCACAACCTCAGATCAATCACTTGTTTCATCCATAAAACACAATGATAATCAGCAATATGTTAGGGAGTTTCAAGCCGGTGTCATTCACTGTGATAGGGATACAAATGGTGAGAAGTTTGGCAGGGAACAATGTTGTAAAACTCGTAACTCGTAAGAGGATTGGAGAGGGGGATAAAAACTCGTAGCTCGAGGATTGTAACTTGACTCGTAAGAGTTACTAGTTCATGAAAAGTTATATTCGTAAACATGTGCATACATTAAAAATAATAAAAATAAGTCATACATAACTAAAAATAGTTTCATAATTCATTCATAAAATCTTCATACAGAAAATAATAAATTCATAATTATTCAATACAGATAAATTATCCAAGGAAATATTTCACACTAAACTCAGGATAATCATCTTCCTCTCCCATATGATCCTCATTTTCATTTAGGTCATCTCCATAGTCTTCATCATTTTCAGCAATTATAGGAAGCTCCAAATCATTTATAGGTGCAATAACACCACTTCTACTACCAGCTTCTTGAACTTCATTTTCTCCAACTTCAACCAAGATGTCTTCATTTGAAACATCTAAACTTAAATTTGCTTCATTCTCCTCCACAGTCCATTCATCATCAGAAGCAAGATCATCAATGTTATAATCTTTTGTTTTTCTAACATCCTTTTGCTTTTGCAATCTTGAATTAGCCATCACAAATACCACATCATTCATGGTTTTTTACTGTAAGTGATTTCTTTTCTTGATGTGGACCTAAATAATTATAAAATTAATTAACGCATCTAAAACATAATTATAAAATCAAGTTCATATCATAAATTAAAAGTCTTACCCTCTCAAAAGTGCTCCAATTACTCTCACAACCGGATGAACTATAAGTCAAGCTCAATATTCTAATTGCAAATCTTTGTAACTCTGGGTATTCATCACCATATGATTCCCACCATTGTGATGGAGTTTTGGTTTTGAGTGTCCGTTGAGCTATTGGACTACCAAAAAATCTAACCTTACTTTTGAAACTCTCAATCTGCTCACCAATCTTACTCATCTCATCAATATCTCCCACCAACCTATCCGAGCAGTCATACATTCGACATTTCACCTCAATCAACTTTAAACTCAGGATCATAGTATAACATGGGATTAAAGTAATAGCCTGCAACATGTAATGGCCTATGCAATTGATTATCCCATCTTCGATCAATGATTTCCCAAAGAGGAGTGTAGCTAAATAATATAAAAATAAATAAATTAATCTATAAAGAAAGTCTATGTTTCTAAAAAACAAAAATTAGAAAACTAAATATAAGTGAAAGGAAATTAATAATTATTATTACCTTTTACTAACTCCATTGAAAAGACTTTGTATATTTTCTTTAGCAAGATCCATTTCTTCATATATAAATCCCATGGCTGGTTTTTCATCTGAATTGACCATGCACAACACCTTAATTAGGAAAATAACACTCCTCAAAAAATTCAAAACATTTTTCCAAAATCTCTTATCCAATATCAAACTCTCCACAAACCCTCTATTTCTAGTCTTTACAAATTGACTAGATTGCCACTCCTCGGATGTGAACATCCTAATAAGTGATCCTTTGTTATCATTCAAGCATCCTAGGGTCAAATAACAAGTGACAAAGTGAGTAAGTGTTGGTATAATCAAATCTATCCCTTTAGTATATTTGTGAAACAATGAAATAAGACCAGTTCTTGAATAGATGTAAGGTGTGATTTTCTTACCATTGGATATTGTGTCATGATGAAGTGGTATTTTCTTCTCAAAATCTTCCAACATTAAACCAATACAGTGGGCTGCACAAGTTGTCCAATATATTTTTTTTTCTCTTTTGCATCAATAATTCTCTACATGCCTTGTAATTTCCAGCGTTATTAGTTATAACTTGGATGACATTCTCTTCCCCAACCTCTTCAACAACATCATCCATCATCCTGAAAATTTTTTTAGATGTCTTGCATATGTCAGAAGCATCAATAGACTTAAAAAAAACAATTCCCTTTGGACTATTCACTAGAAAATTAAGTATAGTCCTTCTCCTCCTATTTGTCCATCCATCTATCATTATTGTGCACCTATTCTTCTTCCAATATAGTTTATGTTCTTCCAAAACTGAACTTGTCTTTTCAACCTGTTACTTCAAATATTTTACTCTAATTTCATGGTATATGATATGGTTTAAATCCAGAACCATGTTTAGCAACCAACTCAAGCATCCTTATGAACTCTTAACTCCTTACTACATTAAATGGTATAACATTGTTATAGAAAAACCATGATAATGATCCTAATAAGGGTATTTTATTCAACATTATCTATTTTTTTTGTCAACTTCAAAATCAATTTTCTTTATAAATTATTTTTGTATAATTATATATATAAATATTCTTTTACATATTTATAGTAAAAACACCAACTATATAAATTTTATAGATTTTATTTACTTTTGTATGATTATATATTTTCTTCTACATATTTTAGATTAGTTTAAATATATTTTCTTACACATATGATTCAAGTTTAACTGTTTCATTATTTTACTTTATTTTTTTTGTTTATCATCACTTTTGTAGGCAATATTATCCGAAATAAGCATCAAACATCTTTTTCTATTTCTCGTATAGAATAAAGAATTAATAATTATGTTTAATCAATTATAATAAGTAAATAAATTAGTTTTTATAGAAATTAATATTGGGTTGTAATATATTTTGGATGTAACAACCTAGTTAAAACTAAGTTCTACTAAATGATCACGAGGCACATGTCTAGGGAAGGATAAAATCCATAAAGAAATGAAAAGATAATAAATTTTTAAACACAAACCCACGCTCGACCCTACAAGAATTGTACTCGGCGTCGCTGCCCTAAGAATTACCTAAAAGATTTGTCAGGCGTTACAAAACGACATCAGATGCCAAAGAAACAAGTGAGCAGAGATATCAATCTCACCCGGTATCATTACATGACACCACTTGGCAGAGAGTAACCTAAATGCAATGAAATAATACATATGCTATAGGACTAGGACTGATGGATGTGAATATTTCAATTAAGTGGTGTCATCTTTAGATTTATTAATGTTAACATTCAAAATACATCTTACACATAATCCCATACTATTCAAGTTTTTAATTACAAAATGTATCACTCTAAAATCCTAATATACTTTTTAATATTCCGAATCCTCCTATATATTTCTATTGTTTTGTGGGTATAACTAGTCTCATTATTTATTATTTACTATTATTATTATTAATTAGAATTATTATTAATGTTATTACAAATATTAATAAAATTATTATTAAAGGAGTCTTTGATAATTTCATCAACAATTCTCTACCTGCCTTCTAATTTGCAGCATTATTAGTTATAACTTGGATGACATTCTCTTCCTCAACCTCTTCAACAACATCATCCATCATCCTGAAATTTTTTTTAGATGGCTTGCATATGTCAGAAGCATCAATTGACTTAAAAAAACAATTCCCTTACTATTCACTAAAAAATTAAGTATAGTCCTTCTCCTCCTATTTGTCCATCCGTCTATCATTATTGTGCACCTATTCTTCTTCCATTATAGTTTATGTTCTTCCAAAACTGAACTTGTCTTTTCAACCTGTTGCTTCAAATATTTCACTCTAATTTCATGGTATGATGGTGGTTTAAATCCAGGACCATGTTTAGCAACCAACTCAAGCATCCTTATGAACTCTTAACTCCTTACTACATTAAATGGTATAGCTTTATTGTAGAAAAATAGAGCAATTTCTTGGCATGCTTCCTCCCTTTCACTTTTCTTGAAAATGGAATTAATAGTAGTTGAGTGCCCTTCCTCTTGAAAATACTTGATGATCACACTTTCTTCCTAACAAAATCTTTTTCTAGGATCCTCTGATGAATCACCCATACTGCTCTCCCATAAAATTCTTTAGTTATTGATTATTAAATCAAATTTTGTTGTAGCAAAGAAACCAAATCCAACATAACTTTTTTAACATCTTCAAGAACTGCTATGCATGCTCCAAGATCCTTTGAAGTTCCTACTAGATGATGTTTCAATCTATAGATTCCTTTTGTTAATACCTTCTCACATTATTTACACTTTGACATTTCTTACTTTCCCATCAATATAACTACGATGATTCCATGAGGGATCAGTTCTTCCACTTCCTTTTCCAGTTGATGCCATTTTTCCTTTGTTAACACCTAATTTTATCCGGGTAGATAAATTTTATTTCAAAAAAAAGGAAAGTTTTTAATCATGTTTAAAAAAAAAAATATTTCCGAGTTAAATAAATTTATTTGTAGTTTGAATCTAGGATTTTGTTTTATAATTTCTCTTATTTTTTTTTTAAAAAATATTTTCATTTTAATCTTTTTTTTATGCTTGAGCAAAATAAAAACAAATTTGGTTTAATTTCTCACCTTAAAACATTCAAAAATATATTCCTTTTTTTTCTCTTTTTATAATTACTTTTATTATCCTTTATAAAAAATATATAAATACAAATAAAATTTGTAGGAGATTATTTCACATTTTATTTCCTAAAAAAATAGTGTTGACAAAAAATAACAAAAGACAAAAAAAAATTTCACTCTCCCTCTCTCCCAAATCCTGAAGATCCTCTTTATGCTTCCATGCAAAGCTCCTGCTCCTGCGACACCCCTGCAATGCTTACACCTGCAATATACCCCTTTCTAAAGTGACATTCTCTCCTACAGCTGGCGTTTCCTTAATTTAACAAAATGACTTTGACCCTCCAAAATTCCCTGTTCAGAAAAAGCAGGGTTCTCTGCAAGTCCTTGAAAAGATCAACAGGCAAGGCATCCAACGAATATTTGTCGCTGAATGAAAGTACCAAAGAGGGGATTTTTTTTTTAAAAAAGGGGATTGGAGGTAGGCAAAAGGGGATTGAACCCTTCTTCCTTCGAAAAAAAATCACAACTCTGAAGATCCGAAGGGAGATGAGACTTTTAGCTGGAGATTGGGTTGAGAGAGAACGACGGGAAGGAGAAAAGCAAGCAAGGTTTGCAGCTTACTAACTCACTCTGTTTTGGGATATCTTTGTTGGTTGACTCTGTTTTGGGATATCTTTGTTGGTTTTGTTTCTGGTTGCACTATACATATCTATCTATTGCATTTACATATCCTGCATGCAACACGATATAGTTTTGTACCATGCGTTCATCAAGATCCACCAAGTGAACAACAAATATTTTCAATAATGTCAATAGTGCTTATTATTAGAGGAAAAGATTCCCAAGCTTTGGTCTTTAATCCAATCAACATTCACACCACTCACTAGTGCCAACATCTATTGCCTCCGTAAACCGTTGGTACTGCCCTCAACTTCTACTACCAAGCCTTTCTTTCCTCCACTATTGCGACACTACTAAACCTTACACTAGATACACCAATGCCTTCACCAAGCATATACTCTCATCATTCCTCTTCTTCAAGACATGGTTATACTAGGTTTTGGTACTCATTCTTCACTCCAATATCATGGCGTAACACCCCACGATGACCTCCAAGAAGCCACACCTAAACCTCCCCTCCACAATATTCTCCATCATTCCTCTGTACTTTCACAAAGCTAACACCCAGAACCACCATGCGTCATACAATTCCAACCTGCATCTCGTATCCACCTCTACGTCACACCAAGCTTGCACCTTATAAAAACCAAACCCCACCTACATCTCAAAACTATACTTAAACTCATTCCAAGCATGTAACGCACCTCCCACAACCACCGAACTCAACACCTCCATAACCACTAAACATAACAACTCCACCCGCCAAATATCTCCCATGCAGCTCCACCACGTCCCACCTCCAAGCCTAAATCACGCCACTGCCTTCTCTTTCTATTTGTAATTTCTAATTCATTTTAGGCTAAGATTGAAGTGATGGGTGATGGGATGGTTCTAGGCTTGGTCCCACCTTGTCAAAAGGTTAAGTGGGAATTAAAAAGATAGGAAAAATGAACTTACGGTGTTGAAATAAATGGGTAGAGTTTAAAGTAATAATGAAGTGACATGTAGCATTTCAAGGTTTGGTGTTATTTTTTTTTGGCAAATGATGAGAATAAAGAAATTGTTACGTGGTTACTAAAGTTCCTTTAGTTCTTAGCACCAATTGTAATAAACTTTTTTTTAAAATATTTTTTTTGAAAATATAGAATAAAAGTGGCCTTGGTATATGTTATATAACTTAATTCTTTTTTGGTTTGTTTTATAATTATTTCATTTTATTGTTTAAAAAAAATTAATAAAAAGATTTTTTCTAAATAGATTTTTTTTATGTTTTACTTAAAAATAAAAAAGATTTTTTAAATAGAATCTTTTTGTGTTTTACTTAAAAAAAAGGTTTTTTTTTTATATATGTAGATTTTTTTTTCGCGTTTTACTTAAAAATAAAAATATTATTTTATATAAAATCCTTTTTGTGTTTTACTTAAAAAAAGAGAGAGAGAGATTGTTTTTTATATAGTATCTTTTTGTATTTTACTTAAGATTTTTTTTTCGGTAGAATCTTTTTAATATTTTACTTAAAATAAAATATAGTGTATTATCAAAATGAATTTGGATTAAATATCCTAAGGACCGTTTGTGTTATATGGTATTTAATTCGAAAATATTTTCGTTTAGATGTTCAAAGGACCGTATGCGTCAAGCGATATCTAGTACGAAAATTCTCTCTAAATAATATCACAATTTCCAAAAAATACAAAAATATTAAACTTCTAAAAGAAAACATAACATTTTCAAAAGTATAAAATCTTTAAAATTAAAAAAATATATCAACAACAAACAACCAATTTTCTACAAAAGAACTACGTAACCCTGATTTTTCATCCTCGATGGAAATACGTAGGAGTAAGGTCAAACCTTATCAGGCTCTAAAAAATAAAAAAAAGTATTTTTGTTTGTTTTATATGCATTTTGTTTCTTTTTTTTTTGAAAAATAAACATTTGGAAAATCACAGTCATTTTACTTGTTTAATTAAAGGTATCGTTTTAGGACAAGCGTCGTGGGGGTGCTGATACCTTCCCCACACGTAACCGACTCCCAGACTTAGATCCGGTTTTCGCAAACTAGCCTTATCCTTGTTTTTTTAGTTTTCCATAGTTTTCCATAAAAACTATGGTGGCGACTCCCTTTTCTTAAATTTTCAAAATCATTTTTATTTTCTTTTCGGATCGCCGTCCCCGTCGTGATCCCGGTTGCGATAGATGGCGACTCCACTGGGGACAATTTGAGAGTCAGGCCATTTTAATTAAATGAGTAAACATGTGTGTGAATTTTAGAATGTTTATCTTTCTCTGTCTTTGTCGTATGTACGTATGTATGTTTGTATACCCTGTTGGAATAATTGTACCCTAGGTTAGACGGCATGTTGTGTATTCTGCCTGGGATTTTCTGGTTGTTTTGCAGGTGAGGGTGGGGTTTGCATAATTCTCCCTTCACACACACACAATTGAATATCATGAGTAGGGCCTAAACCCGGGTCTAAGAGAGCTTAGAAATAGAAAGGGATTGTGTAGCAATACTGACAAGATATACTTTCTTTCTCAATTTTTGCGAGAAACCTAACTAGAGTTTGCTTTATTCACATGCTCATAAGCAAGTTGTATACTAGTTGCTGTGAGTAATGTGGTGAAGCGAGCCATAGCTCTAGTGGCCTTATACCTTTAGGGATTAGGAGCTACCCCGTGTGAGAATGCATCTAATGCCCTAGATCTTTAAATAACATCACGCTAAAGTCTTCGATTAGGGCACAAAAGGGAGATACATGCATGTCTCTACCATCCATCGCTTTTCTAAAAATAAACAATAAAAAAATCCAATTTTAAAAAGGGGGTTTTTACAATATATAGTGTGAAAATTTTTCTCTTGTAAAAGCATGTGTTGTATTTGTGCATATCCTAATTGGAAAAGGATGTTCACCTCTTGCACTTTTGCACCTATGCATTTCATGCATTTTGGTTCTTACTAGTTTCATTTGTTTTAGGTGGAAATTGTAAAGTCGTGTGTATTTTTTATAAGATGTAATTTAACATGGAATCTGGAATTGAGAGAAAGTCGGACTCAGTGTCACTAAAGAAAAAACTCAACATAAGGGTGAATGAAAGTAATTTGACCGGTCTCAGAGAGTTGGGAAGGAAACTCAAGACAGAGAGATGCCTTCAGAAAGAAATTTGGAAACCTACTAGGATTACTGGAAGTAGAGGTTCAAGTGCCTGTGCTCACCGCTTTGGCGCAATATTATGACCCACCTTTGAGATGTTTTACATTCTCAAACTTCCAGTTGGTGCCTACTATTGAAGAATTCGAGCAGATTCTGGATCTACCCTTAGAAGGAAAGGTTCCATACAAGCACTTGGAACAGCATGCCTCTATGCCCGTGATCGCCAGATTTATGAAAATACATCCTGCAGAGCTAGAAGGCAAATTTGTAAGTAGGAAAGGAGCAAAAGGTTTTCCGTAGAAGTTTCTGGAAGCCTATCTGCGTCAATTAGCTGAGAAAAAAGACTGGGAAACATTCATGGATGTTCTCGCCATGGTAATCTATGGAATTTTGCTGTTTCCCAACATCGAATATTTCGTGGATTATGCTGCAGAAGATGTGTTTGTTGCTAGCAAGACACGATCTGAATATCCAGTTACAACTATCTTAGCTAAAGTTTTTGGGACTCTTGATCTGTGTTCCGAGAGGAAGAAGGGGAAAATGCTGTGCTGCTTGCCCATGTTGTATGTATGGCTTACATCTCGTGTTGGGGAGAGAGTTTCTAGTGTCAGTTGTCTAGTGGAAAGAGCATTACAACATGGCCTTGAATTTAAAAGATCACAAGACTGGAAGTAGTTCTTTGCGGCTTTGACAGAAGAAAGGATCAGATGGCATCCTCCATGGCAGCAGAGGTCACACCCTAATGTGGGAAATACCCTAATGTTCCACTTATTGGCACCAAGTGTTGCATTAATTATAACCCGGTGTTGGCTCAAAGGCAATTCGAATATCCTATCAGAGGGTCTCCAACACCTGTTGCCCTCACCCCTCTATTGGAGTATTATGAGGATGGCCTAGCTACTAACATTTTGAAACAAGTCAGAACCGCTTGGGGCCATGTAATTCGTATGGAGAAAGATTCTAGATCGTGGACTTTGGATAGAGAAATCCCTTATCGTCGGTGGGTCATAGAAAGAGTTGAGAAGATCAAACTGCCCTTCAAGGTGATTACTCCCTTGGATGAAGAACAGACGCAAGACACTGAACCAGAAGAGGTGAAGTTGTTGAAAGAAGAAATACAAAAATAGAAAGCAAAATCTGCCAAAGTAGCTGAGGATCTTCAAAGTCTACGCCATGATTATGTAGATCTAAAAAAAGATTATGAGGAAAGAGTAAAGGCACATGAAGAGTTGATGAGGAAGCAGAGAGCGGAAAAAGATTACACATTCAGGATTAAGCAAGACTTGGCAGCTGCCAATGTTGAACTGACAAAGAGAGCTCAAGAACGGAACGTGATTTCATCAGCAGAAAGACAATGGAAGAACATGTATGAGAATATCAAGAAAGAGAAGCAGGAGGCTCTGGAACAGTTGCGCGAATTGCAGATTGTGGTCAATGGCATGGAACAACAGGCAAAGGAGATGATGGAAACCTATGAAGAAAGAGTTAATTATGAGCATTGGCAAAGGATAGAAGTGGAAGAAAAGCTTCAAACTCTACTGGATCAAGCAGAAGGCTTCATGGCTGAGCAGGAGAAAGTCGCGGAGTATTGGAAAAGTTGCTTTTCTCAGCTAGCTTCTCTAGCCAACGAGGCAATTGATGATGTCCCAAGGATGCTGTCTAATGCTGAGTCATCCTTGAAGTTCTACAACCCTTCAGAAGATGTTACAGTTTTTATAGAGCATTGAAAACAACTGGTGGGACTGATGAAGGGTTTTATAGCTCGTGCTAGGGGTTAATTTGTATTTCTTTTGTTTACCTTTGAAATGTATTAGGTTGTATTCTCTTATGAGTCAGACTCTCTGTTGACCCAAATTTATGTTAATTTTCATATGCGTATTATGCAAGTTTCACACGACTTTATAATTTCCATCTAGTTCAAAAGCATTCCATTTTCTTTGCATATTTTATTGTCATCTAATTCTTTTTAATAAAATAAAAAAACAGAAAAAGATAAAAGCAATAACGGCCAGAACATCGCGACACCCATACGGGACGCTTGCCAACCGGAGGAACATGGAGAATTTAGGATCAGCCCAAGAAGAAATAAAGACTGATGTCGATCAGCTCAAGGACCAGATGGCTCGAATTCTGAAAGTTTTGACAGCTTTAGAATCTCGGATCTCTAAAAGCGAAGAAAGGAGCGCACAAGCGACTAAAGCGACTCTTGTCGGATTTCCTCCTTTTGGTCTTCCTCCCGGATACACTCCACCAACTCAGGAATATGCTGAACAGAATCAGATTCCACTTGTTGTCTGTGTCAGTATGCCTGCTACGCATACTAGTAAGCCAGAAGGACTGCAAACGACATTGGATGATAACATGGTAAGCGATAATATGATTGGGGCATCTACTTCAGAAAGGCCACAAGTGATCGCTATCCCAAAAGTCCTGCAAGTGTTGACAGGCGACAGATCCCAATCAAAAGCCACCACTGTTGGCATTGAAGGAGCAAAAGGTAAATTAGAGTGTCTGGAAGAGAGACTCCGAGTCATAGAAGGTGGGAGCAGTTATGGATTAGGAGAGGCAATAGAATTATGTTTGGTACCAGATGTTGTTATTCCATCTAAGTTCAAGGTCCCAGAGTTTGAGAAATACAAGGGCACCACTTGTCCTAAGAGCCATTTAACCATGTACTGTAGGAAAATGTCAGCTCATGCTCATAACGAGAAATTGTTGATACATTTCTTTCAAGATAGTTTGGCAGGGATGGCCTTGAGTTGGTATATGCATCTAGAACCAACGCGCATCCATTCATGGAAAGACTTGGTGAGTGCGTTCTTGAAGCAATATAAGTACAATATTGATATGGCACCTGATAGGATGCAACTACAAAGCATGACAAAGAAAGGGGTGGAAACTTTTAAAGAATATGCCCAAAGGTGGAGAGAGGTAGCGGCACAAGTAGAACCTCCATTGCATGACAAAGAGATGGTAGCCATGTTCATAGACACGTTGCAGTCGCCCTTCAATGAGCACATGGTAGGAAGTGTCTCCTTAAATTTCACCGATATGGTCATAATCGGAGAAAGGATTGAATTTGGGTTTAAAAGTGGAAAGATTGCGCAAGGCCCGCTCGCAGCCGCAAACACGAAAAAACCTGGGTTCGTCCCTAGAAGGCGAAAAGAAGGAGAAGTCCAACCAGCGTCTACTGCCCCTCATTGGAGAAATAATACCATGTCTCACTTCAGACCAAGTTATCAATAGTCTACAATGCATTTTGTTGCAAATACAACACCAATATATCATCCACGAGCCCGTTTATAAGGTTTTCCTAAACCTCGGGCCCCATACCAAGTCCCACCTATGCCAAATAATGCCTATCACCATAATGTGGTTCCACAACCTAGTCAAGGTCAGAATCAAATCCTGACACAAAAAAGAAACCCAGAAAGAAGCTTTGTTAACTTTACTCCAATTCTGATGTTTTATACAGAACTTTTACCAACCCTTCTGCACAACTCCTTAGTCACCGTATCGCCCATGAAGCCGGTACAACCACTATATCCAAAGAACTATGATGCAAACGCCAAGTGTGACTATCATGATGGGGAAATTGGTCTTTCCACAGAAAGGTGTTTTGCCCTTAAACATAAGGTGCAAGCACTGATCGACGCTGGGTGGATAAGTTTTAAAGAGGATAAACCCAATGTAGAAGCCAACCCTTTGGCGGGACATGCTAGCTCATCGACAAACGCCATCATAGAAGACGAGAGGTACGACATGGTGAGAGGAGTAAACATGATTCAGACTCCGATGAAGAAAATTTATATTGTGCTCTGTCAAGCAGGATATTTGAAAGTTGAAAACAAACAAGGAAATGAATGTGGCCTCCACCTGGGCATCTCACACTCTATAGACGAATGTTCTAAGTTTAAGCAGATACTGCAAGATCTGATTGATAGGCACATCTTGCAAATCTATCGGCAAGAAAAGGAGGGAGAAGTATGCACGCAAACAGGTGAGGAGACAACATTGTCTGGACCTAAACCGGTGGTAATACGTTTTACTAAGGCCTTGCACCTATCACAGGAGCAACGACCTATCGTGATACAAGCTCCGAGTCCCTTCCTCTATAAAAATGAAAAGGCAGTTCCCTGGAAGTATGATGCTCAAGTCTTAAAGGGAGCAGAAGAAAGAAAGGAAGCAAACCAGACCCCTACTATTGTTAATACTGCCATTGATAATATCTCCGGCATAGGGGGTATGACAAGAAGCAGTCGTGTCTTTACACCTGCTGAGTTAAGAAATGAAGAAAATCAAGGTAAGAGGACTAGGGAAGAAATAGCCACAGAGCAAGCAAGAGCGTTCTTAAAAGGGAAGGCGCCGCAAACTGAACAAGATGCTGAGAAGAGTGGAAAGAAAGAAATATCTGACAAGGAAGCAGGCGAGTTCTTGAAATTCATTCAGCAGAGCGAATATAAGGTGGTGGATCAGTTAAACCGTATGCCAGCTCGAATCTCGCTGTTAGAATTATTGACGCACTCTGTCACCCATAGGAAACTATTGATGAAGATTCTTAGTGGGGCTCATGTGGAGCACGATCTATCCCTGGACAAATTTGAAGGCATCATTAGTCATATCAAGGCTAACGACTACCTAACCTTTACTGAAGAAGAGATCCCTGTAGAAGGAAGAGGCCACAACAAGGCCCTGCATATATCGGTGAAATGCATGGACTATGTCCTAGCTCGAGTGCTCATTGACAATGGTTCATATCTGATCGTGATTCCAAAAGCAACGCTTGATAAGCTCCCTCGTGAGAGATCTCACATGCTTCCCAGATCTATGATTGTGAGAGCTTTTGATGGGAGTAAAAGAGAGGTAATAGGAGAAATTGAACTTCCCATCCAAGTCGGGCCTTGCACCTTTGAAGTAGTATTTCAGGTGATGGATATAATTCCAGCATACAGCTGTCTACTAGGGCAACCATGGATTCATTCTGCTGGAGTTGTGCCCTCCACCTTACATCAAAAGCTTAATTTTGTGGTGGATAATAAGCTTATAATAGTATCTGACGAGGAAGACTTTTTAGTAAGCGAACCGACGACCTCTTGATATGTGGAAGCTACTGAAGAAGCTCTAGAAACATCCTTCCAAGCCTTTGAAATTGTCAACACTGCATATATTGAGCCTTTTCAAATAACTCCTTACCTATCAAACACCTCTTTAATGATGGTGAAATGGATGATGAGAGAAGGCTACAAATCGGGGAAAGGATTAGGCAAAGATGGTAAGGGATCTGTTATCCCTCTGCAATTAGCTGAGAACAAGAATAGATACGGCTTGGGATACAGACCAACCAGGGCAGACTGGAAGAGAGAAATGGAAGAGAAAAGAGAAAGAAGTCTAGCCAGGATGGAAGGGCGTGAGCCGAAGACAGGAAAAATCACCCTATGTGATATACGACAAAGCTTCCGAAGCGTTGGGTGGATCAATACAGATCAAGTGGCAGCCATTGAGAAGGAGCTTGAGGAAGAAGGCTTGGTTCTCGTGCATCCCTGCTCTCCCGGTGCAAGGCTTAGCAATTGGGAATCTGTAGACATTCCCGTGGTTTTCAATATTGATAAAATGCAATATTTTGTGACTAGCTATGCGTTATAGGGTTCTTGTATGTGCGAGCTAGTTATTTTGAAAAGACTCAGTGTGACTTTGATGCGTATTTTCAGTTATAAATTTGTGTTTCTGTTTTGTTTTATGCTCGATTTTTTTTTATTATTATTTGTTTGTTTATTTATTTTTGCAAAATTGAATAATGCAGATCAATTAATGAATGTTTTGAAAATATCAATGTCGATATATTGAATCCTAATTTTACACTCCATGTCGATAATACGAAAGATGATTATAAAGAAGACTGTGAACCATCTATTGAATTGTTGAGATTAGTAGAACAAGAGGCCTAGGAAATGGAACCTCATCAAGAGGAGGTGGAAGCTGTCAATCTGGGGGAAGAGGGCGAAATGAAAGAGGTCAAAATGGGTACTGGCATGAATAAGGAGACGCAGAGGCAGTTGTATGCTCTTTTAAAAGAATTCAAGGATGTTTTTGCTTGGTCCTACCAAGACATGCCAAGTTTAGATCCTAGCATAGTACAACATAAACTACCTTCCAAACCAGAATGCCCTCCAGTTAAACAGAAGTTGCTAAGTATGAAACCAGAAGTGTCGTTAAAGATAAAAGAGGAGGTAGAGAAACAGTTCAACGCAGGTTTTTTGGCTGTAGCAAGATATCCTCAATGGGTGGCGAATGTGGTGCCTGTGCCAAAGAAAGATGGGAAAGTCCGAATGTGCGTAGATTATCGAGATTTAAATCGGACTAGCCCAATAGATAACTTTCCCTTGGCACATATTGATACTCTGGTAGACAACACGGCTAGATTTGTAGTTTTCTCGTTTATGGATGGATTTTCAGGCTACAATCAAATTAGAATGGCACCAGAAGACTTAGAAAAAACCACTTTCATCACATTGTGGGGAACTTTCTGTTATAAGGTGATGCCATTTGGACTTAATAATGCAGGGGCAACGTATCAAAGGGCCATGGTGACATTGTTTCATGACAAGATGCATAAAGAAATAGAAGTTTATGCCGATGATATGATCGCCAAATCCAGATCAGAAGAGGAGCATCTTTTCAATCTAAAGAAATTGTTTAAACGGTTAAGGAAATGTGAACTCGGGTTGAATCCAACAAAATGTACTTTCGGAGTGAAATCCGGAAAATTATTGGGATTCATTGTTAGCCAAAAGGGAATAGAGGTAGATCCGGATAAAGTGATAGCCGTATTAGAAATGTCACACCCTCGCACTGAAAAGGAGGTTCGAGGTTGAAAACGTTTTAGGTTGAGTTCAAGAGGGGGCGTGAATTGAACTTTAAAAAAAAAATTTAATCAATTTAGGCCTTTGAAAATAATTTTCGAAATCTGAAAAACTTTAATGAATCTTGGTATTAAAGATATAGGGTACTGTAAAGAAATAAATTGATTCAAGGCACGAATGAATCAATTTGTTATACTGACAGATATAAGCACACAGCAAATTCTCAATCACACTAAATTGTAAATTCACAGCAGCACTTTAATCAGGTCAGGTTCACACTGTTTTAATTTCAATATACACAGAAACACACAAAAATCAAACTTGAATGAGAGTATAGAAGAACAGTATTACAAAATACTAATTTAAGACTTCTAACACAGCACTACACTGATTTGAACCAATATTAATAAATCTGATAAAGTTTCCTACCACCAGTAATTGATGCAAAATTGAAAATTATTCAGAATGCAGATTCAATTGTTTAGTTTCACCAAGAACACACCATAATGATATCAATTCTGCAGTTTTACAGTAATTCAGTCACAGTCAATTTTCAATGTCAGCACAAGATCAAACACACAAAAGTACCAAGAATCATACTGCAGAAATGAACTCTTAATTATGCAACAACTCAGATTCTTAACTTTGCAGAACAACTTTCAAATCAGATTTGTTCAGAATTAAAACTGATGTGATATTGCAGATTATTCAATTTTTCAGCAATGCAATCAATTTCAAGTTAATGCTGTATGTAATTCAATGTTTGAAAAGAAACAATCTGCTAATCAAGATTTCATAAACTGCTACAGTTGAATAATCAGAATCAATCACACAATTCAAGTTACACTTCAATATACAGCTGAGGACATACAC
>Ga0209700_103252_pt1 | contig 31460 bp, 12 predicted proteins | sample SiratroredBW_FD_187528 | JGI IMG/M metagenome (GOLD analysis project Ga0209700, IMG submission 187528) | Root nodule microbial communities of legume samples collected from California, USA - Siratro red BW (SPAdes) (version 2) | ecosystem: Host-associated > Plants > Roots > Nodule | place: USA...
AAAAAAAAAAAAAAAAAAAAATATTCCGATTTCCTGTAATATAACCTTTTGATACAAACTGAAACTTTTAATGAAATTACTTTATTTGCTGAAAAACAAAAAGGATTTACGCATGTGTAACTCTGAAATGGGATAGTATATATTTTCTTGGTAATCTAAGTGTTGCTAAGGATTATTAAGAGGCATAGCATTTGTTATTAAGCTGTTAATACTAAAATGCTATAAAAAGACTGAATATGCTAAAAGAAATACTGATTATTAAAATGTATATAATACATTGCAATTCTTTGACAAGAAGATTTCAAATTTAGCTAATAAAAAACAAGAAAACTGGATAAAATGTTGATAAGAAGTGCAACCAAGTGGTAATAGTAAGTGACATTGGTATTGGTTAAACATTCCCCAAACCATACATAAATATTAGTTCAAAATGTTGAATAGAACTAAATAGAACTTATCATCATCCTGGAACACGAATCTGAAATAAAATATGAAAAAAAAAAAAAACTTAGAATTTCGGTTAAGGGTTTGGTTCAACTCTGCCCACGATACCACCTTGCAAGACAAGGAAAATAGCACTATATAAAGACTATAATGGTCACATCTTTAGTCTATGTGTAATCTTAACAAAACATGAAACCTAGCTAGGAACCTTTTCCATTTGTTTCTGCCCTTTTCATCTTATTATGTTTGTCGCAACTTTGTTTAGCACCACATGCGCCATGTTTTTAACTAAAATGGTAGCTCAATTTTCGTGGGAAAAATGACTCATTTTGTGTCATTTATGGATATCCTTCTCTAGCACTAACACTGGTACATCTTCATTCTTTACATAATGACAAGAAAATAGTCAATACAGAAATCCGTCAATATAGCGACATTTGGTCAAAATAAATTTGTGGTCCAACAAGGATAAGAAAAGAAAAGATTCGATACATGTGACCTTCAATAGTTTCATCAACATCAGAATAATTTGATTCAAAGGGGAAAAAAAAGAACCTTATATGTTCATCTAGGTTGAATATGAGGAGCACTAACACGAAGGTTGATTAGCACCTTTTTCCATTTGCCTTTGCACCTGTCACGCCTTACTATATATGTTTGTCGCAAACTTTACTTAGCATCCATATTCAATGTTATTGTAACGAAAATGGTGCTTTTTCTTTCATGGAAAAACTGATTCGTTTTCTGCCATCATTTTATAAATGCCCTTCACCACTAACCGTGGTACATATTCATCCATATTCATTGAATATTATTGACCATAGTCAACATATTTGAATCTGTTCATATAGTGAATGTGGTTGAAAAAAATTTGTGGTACAACGATGATAATATAAATAAAAAAAATCCATATGCAATTCTTGTTAATAGTTTCATCAACCTTTAAATCATTAGAAAATGGAAAATGCATTATATTTATGGAATATAGAGGGAGGAAACTGTAATGGAATACGTGGATAGATGATAAAATAAATAGCTTATTCGTTCAGATGGTAAACAAAGAAATGAAAATAGAAGACAACGAATGTAAAAGTAGTATGATCAGAATATTATCGCACGCTGTCGGGTATAAACCCGACCGAATTCTTTTCGTGGTATGTGGAAAAGATGTATAGAAACCATCATTAGAAGAGATAAATCTTTCCTTAATAATCGAGCAAAATATAGTGTTGGAATGACATCAAGAAATCTCATTCAATAGCATTTTTATAAGTTAGAAATAACTATGCAGCACAACAAGTGAAAATGTGAAGTTTTGTATTGAATAATATAATGTTTTAAGGTAGAAGTTGAATGTGATGTAAATTTATTAGCATATTTTATGAGTAAAATAAATATATTTCTATACTAAAATATTTGAAATGGTTTAACTTATTTACATAATATTTTCTTAAGAAGTGAACATTAAGTTGAATTTAATCTTATAAAACTGATTTGTAATGTGAGGTTTGTATTTATTTATATACTATTGAAAGACCTTAGCTCTAGTCGATGTAGGATCTTCAATACAGATCTTCCGCGTCGAGACTGTTCAACTCGTGTGTGTGACTATATATTTAAAGGTGATCCGATAGCGGGTAGCTCGATAGGTCCGACAACCTTGTTAGGATAGGCTCTAAAATGATTCTGATACCATATTATGAAATGGAGAGATGAACAAAAGATATGATAATGAAAAGATTATCTCTGTTTTTCTATTGAGAATAAAAGTAAAGAGATGAATATCTACAAGCAGTGTACCCATTCTAGATCTAGATAAAGAGAGAGAAAACAAATAAAAAATATGCATTATGATTCTGTCACAGTAACAAAATAACATAATTGATAACAATTTGATTATGTCATAAAGACAAAATAAAAATAACATAATAAATATTAGTTTCCTTCTAGAAGTCTCGTATCCATATATTCTAAAATCCTCGTAAGTTGGAAAGCAAATATTTATGAGACTCATCTTGGAACAAATATTCTTAAAAGATTGAGAGCACTTAAGGCTTTGGTATAAATGTCAACCAGTTGCTTTGTTTTGGAAATGGGAAGCATATAGATTGGATGACACCCTTCTTCAATTTTTCTCTAACAATGTGACAATCTATTTCTATGTGTTTCGTACACTCGTAAAGACTGGATTTGTTGCAATGTATCTTGTTAAGTCATTGTCACAGTATAAAACATATGACTTGTCAAAAGGAACTTTGAAATCTTGAAGAAGATAATTAGCCACTGAATTTCACATGTAATAGTGGTTGTTGTCTTGTATTCAACTTCACAAGAATTCTTTGATATTGTTCCTTGTTTCTTTGATTTCTAGGATATAAGGGAATTACCAAGATACGCACTAAAATCAGTCACTAATTGCCTTGAATCACTACGGGTGCCCTAATCACTATCGCAAAAGGCTTTTAGATGGGCAGAAGTGTTGGAAGAGAAAAATAAGTCAAGACTTAAAGCTCGTTTAATATATCTAAGAATTGTAATTGTTGTATTATAATGAGCAATTGTAAGTTTATAAAGAAACTGAGAAAGTTGTTGAACATAAAAGGTTATGTCAAGTCGGGTATTCGTAAGATACATAAGTTTTCAATCAACCTTTGTAGGCTTGAACATCTATGAAAGATCCACTCACTTTCAGTAAAAACAATTTAACAAGATTATCAATGAGAGTGACTGCAGGTTTGCAGACTAAAAGACCTACATACATTAACAATTCCAGTGCATATTTCCTTTAATTCATCACTATACCTTTCTTACTTCTTGCTATTTTAAAACCAAGAAAATATATTAAATTCCCAAGATCTTTGACCTTGAATGTCTTATTTAAAGCTTGCTTGACTCAATCAATCTCTTCTTTATCATTCCTTGCTAAGATTATATCATCTACATATACCAATAATGTTATAAAAGATCCTTCAGAAGAATTAATGAACAAGAAATAATCATTCATTGACTGAGTATATCCCGCAAAAATAAAAAAAAGGATGATAATTTAGCAAATCACTCTCTACTAGCTTGCTTAAGGCTATAACCTTTTAATTTACAACCTTGTCTTGGTTGAATAGAAGTCAATTCAGGAGAAGCAACCATGTATACAACGTCTTTGAACTCTCCACGTAAGAAGACATTATTTATGTACTAATTGTTTCAATTTCCAATTATATATAGAAGCTAGAGAAATAAGCAACCTTATAGTCATCTTTGCTATTGGAGAGAAATTTTGAAGGTAGTCAATACCTTTTATTTATGAGTATCCCTTTGTCACTAACCTTGCTTTTTGTCTTTCAACAGTTTCATCAACCTTACCATTTATTTTGATTACTCATTTGCAACCTATACAATTTTGTCTTTAGGCATAAGAACAGTCTCTCATGTTTGATTTGACTCAAAAGCAGATATTTCACACTGAATATATAGTCTTTCTCCAGCAATCATGTTTCACAACTTTAGAATAAGTGTTTGGCTCAACATGTGAAGAAAAAGACATAACAAAAGATGTATAAGAATGTGATAATTTATTATAAGATAAAATATAATTCAAAGGATATTTAACTCTTGAAGATGTATTGAAAACATTGAGATTAGAATGGTGATCCTTTAGATACTCAGGTGATCTTTTTATTCTGGTACTCATTCGAATTATTTGTGTTGTTTTATGATTTTCATTGAGGTTTTGGTCTTTATGGGAACAAAGTTCTTCTGGAACCAGAATGTCCGATTCATGGCCATTATCAGCATTATCACAGGGTGCAAAAATGACCTGTAATGACTGACTCAAAATAGGTTGGTCTTCCATAAAAGGACTTTGACCATGAATGTTAGGATTGTCAATTTCATTGCTAGTATCATCAATCCTTTGATATGGAAATACATGTTCATAAAAGTCAACATTCCTATACACAAAAAAATCTCTTAATTGAATATTCAACAAAATATATCCTTTTATCCCCTTTTAAAATCAATAAAAACATATTTTGATGCCCTTGGATCAAATTTACTTCTATTTGTTGAGAAAGTGCTAGTATAGCATAAAGATCCAAACACCTTTAGCTGATTTGAATTTGGTGCAGTTTTGTAAAGCATTTCATGATAAGAAAATTAATTTTAAATAACTGTGGGAAGTATGTTTATAATATGTGTAACATGTATCACAGAATATGACCAATAAATTTTGGGTAAATGAGATTATATTATGAAAGTTTTTGCTACATTTAATAGATGACCATGTTTTGTTTCAACTATACTATTTTGTTGTAGAGTATTTATACATGACGTTTGATGTATTATTTTTTTATTGATAAAAAAATTAGTTATGAAACATTCAGTTTCATTACCACTTCGTATTGTTTTTATTGTTGTCGCAAATTGTGTTTAAATAAAAACAACAAAATTTTCCAATGTCTTAAAAAGTTAAAATTTTTGTTTTAAAGGAAGAATCCATGTGTACCTTGAATAATCATCAACTATGGTCAAGAAATATTTATGACCATGAATTGATAATATTGAGTATTGTCTCCACAAATCAACATGAATCAAATCAAAACATTTTTTAGATTTTAAGAACAGAGAGGAGTCTTTTTTGCTTTGAAAATTGACAAACATCACAAACAAAAGATTTGTTATATTTAACAAAAGGAAATTTATTCTTGATAAGATCAATGCATTTATTTGAAACATGCTCTAACCGAAAAGGTAAAAGGGTTTCAAGATCACTAGCAGTAAAATTGACAGTATTGGTGATATGCAAAGATTTGATAAGTTTGATTTGAAGCTTTTGATTTGAAGCTTTTGATAAGAAGGGATCTTGAGTATATAAAGTCTACCTTGCATCTCAACTGAACCAATTATTTTCAAGGAGTTCTTGTCCTGAATGTAACAACCATTAGAGTCAAATGTAATCACACAAGATAAAGTATCAATCAATTTTGCTATTGAAAGAAGATTGAAAATGAAGTTAGGAATATACAAAACATTATCTATGACATGATTTTGATTAAGAAAAACATTTTCACAATAATTGGCAATGACTTGATTTTCACTTGGTAATTTGACACTTATAGGATTAATTTGATGATGGCATGAAGTGAAATGAGTCAAGGATGAACAAATGTGGCTAGTAGCACCACTATCAAGAATTCAAGAACTAAAAGAAGAAAGAAATTTGTTATCAATGTGTGTTGTCATGTTGGAAGGAATAACAGAAATTTGATTAGAAGCATTGTCACTGGATTTAGATTGTTGTAAAAGTACTAACAATATTTGATATTGTTCAGGAGTAAAACCAATTTGTTGAGAATATACTTCTAACTTTGAACCTTCATGATTCTGCTCATTATTATTAGAATTTGCTTTCTGATTTTTAAACTTGAACTGATATGGAAAACCATGCTTTTTATAGCATGTATCAATCATATGCCTTATCTTTTCACAATGATTGCAAACTTTAAAAGTATTTCATCTTTCATAGCTTCTTCTGCTACTGTCAATCATTGCCTTGGACTGATCAAAAAAAATTTGTCTCTCTTATTGTATATCGATAGAACAAATCATATTAAGGATGATGTGAATCGTCTGTTGGGATTCAAGAACGGACCGGTCTAAGGTAGGAAACTGAATTTTTGGAAAATAGGGTTTTAAGTAAAATGGGTGATAGGGATAAGTAGCACTACTTTCATGGAAGAAAATAAGCCACAAAGAGGCAACAAAGGAGTGAAAAACCCTTGATAAGTCTAAGAGTTGGTTCAACAAAGAACTCAGGAGATTCACTCTCACCAATTTGCAAAATGTATCATCTGTCCTTCTCAATTCTCGAAAATGTTTAAATATTGATTTAGGTTATGAGTTTGCCTCAATTGAAATTAAATAAAATAAAATTGTTATTAGTCGTTCTCTTAGTTCTCCAAACCCATTAGATATGTAATCAGCCTAGTCTCCTACACATGGTTGTCCTTTAATAGACGGGCCTTCAGTAGATGGGTCACCTTGTACTACAAAGCTTCTTGGATATTCCTAAGTTTTCCTTTAGTTATGGGCCTGCATAAGTCTTGAATTGGATCTTGGATTCATTTGTCGCTTCATGGGCTTGGGTTTTCTCATCATGGGCCTCGTGGAGTTGGGCTTAGATGTCCACATCAAAGGAGGACAAGGAGTCTCATGAGAGATCATCAATTTCAGCTATGAGTAAATATAGCTACCAGAGCTCTGAAATCAATGTTCTGATACCATCTTAAGAAGTGAACTTTAAGTCTAACTCAACCTTACAAAATTGGCTTGTAAGGTAAGGTTTAACCCACTTGTATACTATTGAAAGGTCTTATCTTTAGTCGATGTGGGATCTCCAACATATTTACGTTAAGAAAATTGTGTTAATACATCTAAAATACATTTTTATTCCCATACTCTAGATACATTATATTTCCTCTAAAAAGATATATAGGAAAATTGTTGTTCATATAAAGAAGTCCTACCTTATACTAATTAGTAATGTTGTTTATCCCTTCCTACAAAATTTAGATTTGAACGATCCAATCAGTGCATATGCTTACCAAAAGTCATTTTTTTATCAACGACAAAGAATATAAATTGAAAGGGTAATAAGGTTATCCCAACCTATATACAAAAGAACACAACTACTACAAAAAAAATTGACAAGCAGATAGTACGACAACTAATAACTCACCAAAAACTCATGTGTGTATCTTTGGCTTGATAGAATTAATTGCCTTATATTCATATCATTTTTCTTTCAAACCATTTTTTTTTTTTTGGTACTCTCTTCTTTACTATTATTCTTTTTCTAACTTTAGCGTGTTACCATGATAATGTTGTGTTCTTTAGTGACAACTTCTATTTTTCAATTTGATTTTTTTATGTTTCAACGAGATAGCCTACTACATGCTTGTCCATGAAGACAAACTAAAATCATTTCTGTTATAGCAAATTGATTATCCACCTTACATCGTTCCCCTTTCCATTTCCATGTATTTGATCTATCCTCTTTACTAACATTATCAATCATGAATTTAGCCTACCTGTTAAAATTCCAAAAAGCTTGTTTTTTTTATAAAAACACTTTTTCTCTCATGGTTAAATAAACAAGTTTGTTCTTTATTATGTCAGCTGAATTGTTTTCAACTAAAACCAAAAGCATAACGATCCATTTAACATTACCACTGAATATTCTTCTCCTCATACCTTTCTTTCACATTTTGTTTATATGTAGGATCACCTTAAACTATTTTTTACCCTCTATTGTCCTAGTTTTGATTACATGTGTTATCATATAGGATTTGTACCCTTCAACGCTCACTTATTTAGATTAATTTACCCTTATAGGTTGCATAGGTTATGTGGTATAAGATATTATAGTATACTTGACTCATTGCTTATCTCTCCTAAAGTTCAAGAAATGTAACAAATTATAATTATTTAAAGTTCTCCTACATATAATCTCTACCTAAAGAGATCAGAAACACATTCTTTTTTCAGTTAATAGTTTATGCATGCTTCACATTATAAATTATTTAGCCCTAATCACCCCTACTATTATCTTGTAGATTTAAGGCCAAATATGGCACAAGGACACCAATCAGAGTACGAAAATTACATCTTTAAATGTTTATTTGTTATCCAACTCCACACTTTCAACTAAGCTAATGTAAACACACCTTTAACGTATTAACCTTTTCATTCCTAAATATTATTTTTTCCTATGATTTTATATTACCTTCATCGTTGTCATCCACATGCAAGTCCATTTGTATTATGTTTATTATTCAAATCCAAAAGTTTGAAAAGTTAAAAATGTTGTTTTACACTATTATGATGTACATTGCTAATGCTTACCCGATTATCACATAAATTTCACACTTGTCTCATGATCTTACAACTAAGGAATAGGTGGTTTATAGGAACTTATTACAAATTTTATCAAACATGTCCTTTTCTGCTCTGTTTTCCTACCTCCTTCTTTTTGTGCTGAAGGAGGAATATGAATCCTAAATACACATATAGAACTTACAACCAATATGCTAAATATGAATTTGCAATCATATTTTGATTATAATTAATTTTATTATGACTATTACTATTATTATTATGATTATTATTAGTAAGAATATTATATTAATAAGATTAATAATATTATTGATAATAATAACATTAATAATATAGATAATATCAATAATAATATTAATAATAAGATTAAAAAATAATATTAAGAATATTATTAGTAATAATAATAAAAATAATAATAATAATAACAATAATAATGTTAATATAAATAATAATATTAATTATTAATATCCCTTACATATATATCTATAGGTAATAATTCGTAGATAAATCAAAAATTTCTTGTAGCGTTGTGCATAATTCATATACTAAAACCATGAACAATGACCATATTATAATAATGAAAGAGTTGAAACTAAAAGTTTAAGAAGATCAACAAAGGCTCTATCCCTTTTAGATGATTATCATCGTCAACTTGGTTCTTCAACATGAAAGTCATATTCATAAAGGTAAAGAGGTTCATTATTCTATTAATTTTGTTTTGTCTTATAGAGATTTGTTTGCTAAAGACCTCCAATATACTCTTGTTATATCTTTTTATATTGAATTTATACATATAAGGAGACTATTACTACTTCTAAATAGATTAAGATTATGAAAGTCAAAATTGAAGCACTAGGAAAAAAAACAAAAATTGGTATGTTACTGAACTAACACCTAGGAAAACTCTCAATGCTTGTAAATGGGTCTACAAAATAATGTATAAGGCAAGAGATAGGTAGGCCTAGTTGTTGAGGGTTTTAGCCAGATTGAAAGAGTACGTCTTCTCCTTGCTCTTGCTGCAAATAAAAATTGGTATCTTGAACATCTAGATGTTGATAATACATGTTATTTAACTGAGGAAGTTTATATGGTTTTTCTTCAAGGAATTAATCGTACAATCAGATATATCAATTAATAAAGTCTATATATAAATGGCTTGAAACAAGCCAGTAAATATTGGTGTGCAAAGCTTACTTAATTTCTTTGTACTATTGATTATATTTAATCTAAGTCTGATAGTTATTTATTTATTAAAAGAACATGTTTTTATTTTAATGCATAACGTGAATATATTATTTTAATAGGAGATTATGTCTCTAAAATAAACACTATCAATAAGTCTTTAAATCATGTCTTCAAAATCAAAGACCTTGGACACTAAAGTATTTTTTAGGTCTTGAAATATCAAGATCAAACAAGAGTATATACACATTTGTCAAAAGAAAATATTTTTATGATAGGTATAGAAATGTTAGGTGTAAAATCATCTTCTATATCCATAGAAAAAGATATAAAAGCTTTATTTGAGAAAAATAGCTTTGTTCATCATATAGAAGGATATTGGAGGATCATAGAATATCTTTTTTAACTTAATCAATACTGCACCAAATATGTGTTTCGCAGTCCAACTCCTCGTTCCAGTGCAAATGACTTATCAACATCACATGAAACATGTGTTATTTAAATCAATTATTTGTCAACAATTTTTTTGTTTAATTTTTATAAAGTTTATTTATCTTTACTCTCAAAAAATTATTTCTTTTTAGTGTCTCACCAAAATCCAAAATCATTTTTTTTTTTTTGTTAAAAGTAAGAATTACAAACAACTAATAATTATTCTAAGAAAATAACAAATCATAGAACATTACATTTCCACGCACAAAGTAGCATATATTAACTCTCAAATTTGATCTTAGATTTTTAAATATTCTTTGACAACTTGTTGTGAAGTATATCCATCATTGGGATGGATTATGATTGAGGTCTAAATCAATCGCTGGGAATATGGCAACAAGAGAGGTAGAGGAAGAACATATAAAGAAAGAGATGGATAGGAAACGTAGAAAAGTTCTTAAAAGAGAAGAGTGTGTGAACTGAGCTTTAAGGCTCTAGTCTCGATCAACCCATATAATACAAACTTTTGAAAGTAGCTATAGAGATATAGCATCCAAAGTAGGGGAGAGTTCGGGAGAATAATAATACTAAAATAATTTATCATTGTTAAACTCCTCAATGATTTTCAATCCAGTAATTTCATAATGATTCCAAATGTACATTTAAACCTAGAAATTTCTTCTGTCCAAATCACTCACCTAATTTGTTCAATTTAACACTAATATGGAAAATATAGTTACACAAGATTATTGTAATAATTGAAATAATACATGTTTAAACACATTGAGTGCATTTTTTTTTATGTTATTTAGCATTCCAGGTCAAGACATACAAAAAAATTATTTTGATTATGGATAAATCTAACATTGAGAAGTTAGTGAAGAGGGATAAATGTGTTTGGAAGTATGATTTTCGTAGCTATCCCACATAGAGTTGATTGATGATGAGGATATGCTTATGTTAGCTTGTTAGGTGTCCTTGTGTATGTCATGAAAATGCTTGCTACTTCTTCTTCCACTTGTGTGCCCGTGTGATCCCTTGTGACCATCACGTGTACTAGTCCCTACATGATTCCCCCTTCTCAAACTCATTCCTAAATCATGTCTCCATCCGCATCTTCATGAAAACACAACATCATAACATCACCAAAACAAAATATCACCACCACCCAACCTAATTTCTCACCTTCTAATCTATGGATTATTCAATTTTCTTTCAACTAATCAAATCCTTAAAACTTGCATGTTTATTAACTTGTGTGTTGTAGAGTGAACTTGGTTATTACCTAATGTTTAACTTTTTTCATTAAAACTTATTGTTTGAGTAGTTTATTTCTTATTATGCAACTCTCTTTCACGTGTATGTTCTTCCTTAAACAAAGTTTTGTTCTTTTGGTTGATAAGAATTGGATTTTGGCACTACTTATAATATTATATGTACTTTCGTTCTATCGTACCTTCCCACAGGGAACCATTCTTTGTACTTCAATATCACTTAGACAAGAATAGGGTTTCAATTAGTTGTTAGTGAACACTCAACGGATAATTTATACTTTACTATAAATAAAAGGATATAAATCACTATAAAATCTCCATCAGTACTTCATAAACAATATATATACAAATGAAACTGAAATCATATATTTAACTCAAAATTTTAAAAATTAGGTATAAAAATGTGATCGTTCTTACTTATGTGTCAAATTTATTTGTTTTTATTTAAATTATAAGATTTCCTTGTTTACACTTGTCATTCTAATATAAAGAAACGGTATAGTTACAATTTGAAGGTAATTTCTTGTTTGCCACCGTTTCATTGGTGTGCTAATTTTTGTAAATGATTAATCTTTGTCAAAATTTTTGATTAGCTATTTTGAGTGGTGTCTCACCTTTTAATTGTATTTTTCATTTACAAGACTTTGAATCTGTAATTTACTTAAAAAACCTGAATCACATTCACTCGAATCAACCCATTGTTAATATTCGCTAACAAATTTTGGTCAGACAAAGAGATCCTTAAGACCCTGCAAGACATTTTTCTTATGATGCAAGAAGTTTAACTAAGGAAATAAAACCTACATTAGAGGTTAGGAATTCGTAATAGTTCATTAAAATTTCATTCTTGTTATATATTGACAAACATTACTTTTCGCCACTATTTGATTCATAAGCTTTCATTCTAATAATCCTTAATGTTACAATTAATGTTGGTCACTTTAATTTTAATTTTATAAAACGTTATTCACTTTATTCTAATTTAATACAAAAATGATAATAAAAGAGCTAGAAAAGTTATAAAATAAATTAGCACTGAATAAGATTATTTTGAAGTTATCATTGTTAAAAGTTATACTAATTGTTATTAAACTATTTTAGAGTTGTATCTGAAATCTTGCAAATTTACGTTTGAACTATTTGATTTTCAACATGAAGAGAGTGTCTTAGAAAATTCTTCTTGACCAATGATGACAAAAATTATAGAAATTGAAACTATCTTTATCTGATGAAGTAGTTTTTGAAGTCGAGTTTGACTAAAAGCATGGAAAAATTCATATTGAAATTAGTATTGGTTGAGAGTGTAATGAAAGATAAGAAACCGGAGAAAAAGCACTGAAGAAACATTGTTGTTACTTTTAGAGTAGGGGACCCGAATTTGACCATCTCACTCAACTCTAACACCAAGAGCCTTAGTAGGGGCCTCACCCGCCAATCACTCTCCTAACTCAAAATGGAATTCTACTCAACTGTTTCCAAACCTCACAATAGTGTCTTCACCTAAGATATTATAACTCAAACTCATCATCTTCTTCCACCTCAAAACCCTACCTCAAATCTCAAGTTTTTTTTTTTTTCTTCACCATGAATACTATATGTATATTATATGTGAATGATAATCCAATAATATTACAAAAGATTTACACAAAACAATTCTTACTTCTTCTTTTTCTGCCCAAAAACACCCAAGTTCTAAAAGTCATTTATATATATATTTCATCCATGTACACAAAACCCTAAACCTCCAACCTCAAGTGTATGTGGTCCCCAATCAAGAAGCCACTCCAACCCATTTGAGGTAAGCATTACTTTTTCTTTTCACATGAAAATATTAATTTTTGGTAGAATTTAGTTTAGGTTTTACACTCACTTTACACTGTGCTTCTTTATGTTTCCTTCTCCTTGTTTCATTTGAGGAATGTATATTAAAGTACACTTTTATTTTGGAGGAGAGAAATGCAAAGAAAAAACATGCATAAGAAGAAAGGGACCGATGTGAGAAGAAAAGAGAAGATGAAAACAAATTTTTAATGGAAATGGGATGATAAAAGAAAAAAGGTAATGAGTGTTTATTTTTAAAGCTTTATTTCTAATTATATCTTTTCTATCATGATTTTAGGAAAATACTAAATATACACTTGCTTTCCCTTCGTTTAATTTTACTATATCAATATAAGCGACAATAATCCATTTGTTAAACAACTTTTTTTATTTATTTTTAAACTTTAATTGTTTTCTCAACCTTTCAAAATTATCAAAACCTTAAGAGAATCTAAAAACTTTTTTTTTTCCCTAAAATCAATTGTATCTTTAATTTTATTACATAAATTGGACTATGTTTTTATAGTCTCTAAAAAAGTAACACTAATTTACTTGATAACTAGAAGAAGGAAAAATAGAAGATGAAATAAATTATGCGAAAGAGAAATGACAAAAAAAATACTATTATAGAAATTTTTATATAAATAATACTTCAAAATATATATATATATATATATATATATATATATATATATATATATATATATATTATTTCCAAACTATAAATCACTTCATTTTTTTCCAACTATAAGAGAATTATCAAGTAAACAAGTCCATTCGGGTTAAATTGGATTAAAGGCAATAAGTTAAGATACATATGACACTTTTTGTGTAACTTCTTCTTTTTTTTTATCAGTATTTTTTGTGTAGTATAGGATATGTACACCACCATTTCTATATTTGTGAAAGAGATAAATGCTGAAAATTTGATGTGTGTACTTCAGATATGCACACAGATAAAACAGTTACATGTAAAAAAAAAAAAGTATTGAGTGAAATTTCTCCCCACTTTTTGTCCCTATAATATCCTATACTTATTTTTGTCCAATAACTTATATGAATGTAGGTCTTTATAGGTTTTTAAGCTATATTTTACTATTATATACTCTTTCTAATATGTTTTACAACATTAGTTAAAATTTTGTTAAAGACAATAAAATTGAAGAAAAAAACTCATTGCCGATCAGAAAAGAAAAAGAAAAAAAACTCATTAAATATAAAATGATAAGATCCATGAGAATTTATAATTTTTTATCATTTCAACCAATACTAAAATTCAAAAGATTATGTTACTGATATTGTTTTAAAAAATTATTCACGATCAATTTTTTCTCATAGTATAATACCCGAGATTGATCATTCTTGCGCCAGAATTAATTTGGTGTCTATAATATTGTTGTTCATTAAATTCTGCATCTAGAGTAATATTTTCTATCTTCGTGCAATTTGTAGTAGACAACACTATTCACGCAAGTTAATTAATAGAAAATGAAATTGATAATACATTAAAACTAATAACATTAATCATTTTTAAGATTATTTTCTTCCGCAAGAATTAATTCGACATGTTAGACAAAAATCAATATATGTGAACTATATTTTGAACGTCGAGATATGCATTAAACCAGTAGTTATACATGAAAAAGTATATGGTATTATACTTGAAGTTGAAAGTAAAAATATTTTACAGAGTTAATTGAACATGCATGATAATGTTATTCAGAAGAAAAATGTATATATAATTGGAATCACATCACAATACATCTCTGAAGTGATCACTCTTCAATAGTGAAACAGTATATTACGCACACAAATTAAAGAGAAAATCAAGTTATTCATTTATGGCAGACAAAGAAATGTACACTAAGTATTAATGTCTATTATTATATCTTTTAATTAATTAATAGAAATTAAATAGTAAGAAATAAACATCTACTTTGCTAACCTTTAATATGAAGATATCAGTTCTTTATAACATACGATGTATCATAGTATGACTTACAACAAAATATTATTTATATATATATGACAAAAGAAATTTATAGTAAAAGTGTTAAGTATAAAAGAATATGTCAAATAATTTGTATGTATGTGTTTATTAAATGGTCTCTAAACGTTAGTAAAGTATATTAATGTTAGGACTAAACTGTTAAGTATTCAATATTCTAAGAGATTATTTAGAAACTATTTTTTTGGAAAAGAAAAAGAATAATACTTTTATAACCAAAGTAATGGTTTATTGAAAAAGAAAAGTAAAATGCAGCACTACAAGGAACCAGGTTGACTATAAAAGGAGTAACTCCTTCAATCTATCCATGCTCTTCCAAACCTTTCCTTCACCTTCTATGCCCTGCCTCTCACCTTCTTTTCTTATACAAAGCAATTTTTTCATCAAAATAGAAACCATGGTGTCAAAACCTGGAGGCTTCTATGAACAAGGGAGCTTTCCATCTATCAAAATCCTCATACTTTTACTCCTTGATTCTATACTTCACAAAGCCAACTCAGGCTGCAACAATAACTCTTCTTCAAATTCCTTAGTTCCATTTCCACCTCATCAGATTCTCTCATCATTGCAAACACTGCCTCTAGATGGCTACTTTAGCCTAAGGAACAATGAAGATGCTGCCAAGGACTTTGGCAACATACACCATTTTCCTCCCCTGGCAGTGCTGCATCCAAAAACAGTTTCTGATATATCACACACCATAAAGCATGTTTTTGAAATGGGGTTTGCCTCAGAGCTGAAGGTTGTTGCTAGAGGCCATGGCCATTCCCTGCAAGGCCAGGCACAAGCACATGGGGGCCTAGTCATTAACATGGAGTCACTGCAGGGTCCTGAAATAAAAGTTCACATTGGAGAGTTCCCTTATGTGGATGTCTCAGGGGGAGAGTTGTGGATAAACATTCTGCATGAAACTCTAAAACATGGGTTGGCACCAAAGTCATGGACAGATTACCTTCACCTCACTGTTGGAGGCACTCTTTCAAATGCTGGTATAAGCGGGCAAGCCTTCAAACATGGACCTCAGATCAATAACATCTTTCAGCTTGAAGTGATCACAGGTAACTAACAGCTCAAGCACAATCTAGCTCAAGGGTGTTGTATTTTGTAGTAATTAAGGTTTTGTGTCAGTGCCTGTTTGGGATAGTTTGAAAATAATAACTTACTTTTGTATGAAATAACTCAGTAAGACAGCAAAAAACAAGCAATTACTTCTCAAAAATGGTAAAAGTTGGTAGATGTTATCTTGCTTGGTGAGAATAATAGTGCCCTCTTTGAAGTGTATATGGTGCATTCTAGACACGAGTTAACCATTTTGTGTGGCAATCACTTTTGGTTTTCATCACATCAATCCGGTTTGCGAAATTTTGTTGTAGGAAAAGGAGAGGTGGTTACCTGCTCAGGGAACCGAAATGCTGACCTTTTTCATGCTGTACTTGGAGGGCTTGGTCAATTCGGTATCATCACAAGGGCTAGAATTTCTCTTGAAACAGCACCAAAGATGGTGAGGCTACATTCACAACTCTAATGTAAGACAAAAAAAATTGTTCCCAATAATTTAGTTATGACACGATCTATGACTTTCTGGCAGGTGAAATGGATTAGAGTGCTATACTCAGAATTCTCTACATTTACTAGGGATCAAGAGCATTTAATATCACTTAAAAACACATTTGACTATATTGAAGGGTTTGTGATCATTAATAAAACTGGCATCCTTAACAATTGGAGATCATCCTTTGACCCAAAATCTCCACTTCAAGCTAGCCAATTCAATTCTGATGGAAGAACCTTTTACTGTCTTGAGATGGCAAAATACTTCAACCCTGATGAAGCAGAACTCATGAATCAGGTACGCCACACCAAGCAACTCATTAACTGCATCTGCATGATCAGAATTATAGCATTGATTGTAAAGAAAAGGTTCTCATCTCCATATCGTATGATCATATGCAGAGTATTGATCAGCTACTGTCAAAACTGAGTTACATCCAACCCACACTCTTCCTATCAGAAGTTTCTTACGTGGAATTCCTGGACAGAGTGCATGTTTCTGAGAAAGAGCTAAGAGCAAAAGGCTTGTGGGAAGTCCCCCATCCCTGGCTGAACCTTCTGATCCCAAGAAGTGAGATTCATGACTTTGCTGAAGAAGTATTTGGCAATATTCTTAAGGACGCAAGTAATGGCCCCATACTCATATACCCCGTCAACCAAACAAGGTATATACGTACATATATATATGGCTTTTCAAACAAGACTCAGACGAACCAGTTTAAGTCTATGGATTGTCACTGTTAGAGTAAATATCTTTTACATGACTTTTAGGATTGTAATTGTATTAAAGATTTTAATAGTCATGCTTTTTCTGTATAAAAGACTTCTACACTGTGATTATTATAAAAGTTAACAAACTTACAGTCATTCATTTCTATTGAAATAGGATAACGGTGTAAAATTGTTTCATAATGTCACTATGAAGTTTGTTTTCTTATTATTATACGAGCAAATGAACTTATCAAATATTGTAACTTGTAATCCGATGGTCGTATAAAAATTGTTTACTACGAGTATATATTATTTCCTCTAAAGGAATTATACTCAATCAATTGAACTCTCATAATCTGAGTCTTTTTTTGTACTTTCTGATGTTGAAGGTGGAACAGTAAGACATCTTTGGTTACCCCAGAGGAAGATGTTTTTTACCTGGTGGCTTTTCTATCCTCAGCAGTCCCTAATTGTACTGGTGCAAATAGTTTAGAACAGATTGTATCCCAAAACAAGAGGATCATAGAGTTCTACACCAGTGCACAACTGAAAGTGAAGCAATACCTTCCCCATTACAGCACACAGGAAGAATGGCAAGCCCACTTTGGGTCACAATGGGAGGCATTCATGGAAAGAAAAAAGGCCTATGACCCACTAGCACTGCTTGCCCCTGGCCACCGAATCTTTCAAAAGGCAGTGTCTGCTTCATGCTAGTCTTAGTGTGTGTGTGAGGTTGTGAACTAATGCTAATTAATCATGTATGTTTCTTCCCTGGCCTTCCTCTCAATAATTGTGAAGCTTTCTAGGTCATCATTACAAGATTGCCTCAGGAAAACACCAATAGTGAGTTGGAGGTGATATTTTCAGCTGACTGCAGGAAATTGTAAGGTTAAATCTTAGGGCCACCCTTGTTTGAGAGAAAAAAAATATCACCAAAGAAAATTATTATTAAATGTAAACAAAAGGTTTAATAAATAGAAATTGTTGTTTCCTTTTCTTCTAATTTTTTAACTGAAATAACTAGCCATTTTTTTGTTTAAACTTTCTTTCTACTGCCATAATCATTCAAATAACACAAAGCAAGCTTGTTCAGGGACAGGGGGAAACTCTACCTGGTCAAATTTTCTATTCACCGTTTCCCAAATGCCTGTACAATTAGGCACTTGAGTCTTGTAATCTTATCTACTAAGAAATGACCTATACTGTTCATGGATTCTGATTTATAGTCCGAAGTCAAATTTCAGTAGTCATTGAAAAGGTGGATTTTTCCACTTCCTTCCTCTTTTTGTTAGATTTTTCATGTTATCAAACCATCTCGACAAAATTTTATCATCTCCTCAATGGATATTACTTCCTCTGAAGTATGCTAATTATTAGTATAATCTATTGAGAATCTAATTAGGATATATTGATAATGTGATGCTTTCTGCACTATAATTATATTTATTGAAAAACATCAATTTTTGTTAATCTTTTTACTGCCCCCCGTGCAGTTTCGAATCCAATGGGCTCATTGTCACAACTGTGTATAACTATGTAATATAACAAGCTTAATATTTTAAGAGCCTAAGACCAATGCATTTTGAAATGCAACTGCAGAGGATCTCACTTCATCTACCTAACAAGATTCCACTTAATTCTTCTTCATCACTTTATGAAATTAACCTAAAATAACGAAACACCTGAGTATATGGTACAACAAACTTTAGTCATACATCACAAAAGAAAACATGTTCAAAGACAAAAATAAATTATCTATTTTGCTAACCTTTCCTTAATAACCCTCGACCAATAGCATACATATTTTTCGTTCCATCTCCCCTTTCCCTCCTTCCAAATTGGAAAAGCAGTACACCACTTTACAGTGTTTAAGTTTGACCAAAATAAAAACAATTGCAAAAATTCAAGGATAAGTTCTTATCCAGTTGAACGAATTTTTTATATGTAACATCCCACTTAACAAAGACAAATCAAACACTAGGTTACGAACCAACTAATTTTACAAGAAAAAACATCTGCTGATATTACTAACAACAAATTTTTCAGTATCAAGCCACTTTGATTTTAACTATTACCAGCTATTAGCCTTAACACATGATCTTCCAGCTAAAAGCAACACGCGAATAATGGTCCATATAACAGCACCAATAATCATTCCCCCTCAGTAGCACCACCAGTCCAGCCAAGGCCGGGTCTGCTCACTTGACCCTGTGGTTCTTCATAATCTCGTGCATCACGGATTGAAGCTTCAAAGTCAGTAGAATCACTTGCAACAGGAAGAAAGCTACTGATATCATCCCTGGCACCAAATCCTCCAGCCCGGATAACATCATCAGGTGTTATGGATGCCTCCATGTTTACATCCCCAGATGCATCAATTTCCTCCAAACGTGTACCCTTTGGACAACTTTCGCCACCTTTCCCATCAGCTGCTATCCTTGTTTCTGTAACAGCTCCTGAAGATTTTGTAAAATTTTTCAAAACACCTTTGTCCATACCAATCTTTGGATAATTGGTGGCAGCCAATACATTGTCCACATGAGTGCTCTCCTTATTATCTGTTAAACTCACAATCGAAGGGCATCATCTAACATTATCAGCACATCAAATGAAAATAGAAGTAAAAAAAAAAAAAAATCTTTTTAAAAGAGAGTCGTATTAGGTAAACATCCACTTCCACCTTATCTGTAAAGTAGTTTGAATTTGAAACAAACTTCAAATAATGTATCATGCAACAGAAGACTATACACTCCCATTACCCTACCACAAAGCAAATCCTAAAATAGGTGTTTGCACGAAAAGCATATCCAATTTATTAATTTTACTTATAGTCTTTGACTCTTTGAGTAGCAGTTACATGTCACTTGAACAAATAGCTTGCTGTCAGCGCTCTAATATGCATCATATATAAACTAAATAAAATGGAAAAATACATGTCCATGAACTCATAGTAAGACTTCAAAAGGCCCAAATAGTGAAGAAAAGTTTGAATCAAGTCAAAAAGAAAATCCATAGTGCAAATATTGCCTCCAGATGAATGGTCTAAAAATTCCAGCATGACATTGCTTTGACATTCTCTCATTGACTATAAAATAAATAAATATATATTCCCTTACTTCAATTATAATGATGTATCAAACAATTTTCATCGGTTTAATACATTTCTACAAACATTTGCACCTAGCTTCATAAGAGTAAATTGATTGACATAATCTATATTGTTGGATGGACTGTCAGGTATCAACTTTTCTTAGCAATATCAAACATTCATTCCAGATGGAAAAGTGGTTGAAGTGAGTTTCACATAAAATAATGATGATAGCCCTTACCACTCAGCATCTTATCCGATTTGTTCTCCATGAAAGATAAAAGTTTGCACTAATAGATCCACGTTGTATTCCTATGTAGGTTCATTCACTGTTCTATAGAGCCGAATCCTCCACGTTCCTCCAAATTTTCTGAAGTCCTTACTACAGAAAGAAGTAAATTACTTTATCAAAGTCCAATTACAAGTAGCATGATTGCCTCATACAAGTACTCCAAAGCAGAGGACTTCCAAAACCAATGGAGAAAAAACAGACATGGAAAGTAAAAGGGGAGAAACACCCCACTGTCACTACAATATCTATCAATATTTATAATAAAGTTTTGGCATTTGCCTAATAATGAAAGACTAAGCACTAATAGGATTTGGAATGTTGGATTCCTCTTGTTGAAATACTAGCCATTTTAGTTATTAGTATTTATTATCCTTTATGTTATGTAGTTGTACAAGTGAATTATTCTGCGATAGCATGTATATAGAATCTTAGGGATAAATAACGCAAGGATGCAGGGTAACACTCATGTACACTTACTTCCAAGGATTTGGATCGTCATTAATATTTTCCACATATTATACTCGCTCTACTGCTGGGGTGGCAAACAAATACAGAAGTATGCATTACACATAATGAAGGAGAAAATTATGCTTCTACAAGGATGAGCAATATTGTAGACTTGTTACGGGACAAAATTATCTCACTATGGTTCACCCAAACATATAATTTGTTCTGAGAGTGTTTAGTCAGTTACAGCAAGCTCGATGCGACAGTCTCTAGAGCGGTTTAATTTACATCCGGGAATACATCATAGCGGCATGGGGTGGTGGGATCAATATCTTCTATATGAAGATATGTGACATATCCATGTAGTAACCTATACGAATGCAAATTGGATTTGGTCTCCAATGCAAATTGAGTTTGGTCTCCCATGCAAATTGAGTTTGATCTCCATCTAAATGAATGTCCAAATTCAAGATATTAAATAGTAATAGGAGAAAATCCTATTTCCTAAAAAAGTAGGAAACAGTGTGTAGTTGCCAAGTCATTTTCAGAAGCACACTAGAAAGTATGCCACGAGACTGGCAACAAGGGAACTATAATATCAAGCTATGTCATTGGTAACACGCAAACCTAAATGGATGAAACAGCAACTTCAAGAATGAAGGTTTGGAGAATAGAACATAAGCAGTGCAGCTAATTTGTGAGTGTGACGATCAAACAACCTCGGACATTGCTCCAAGCCCAATTTTCATGCGTGGACCAAACTCACAGAAATAGATACACTATGTTTGGATAACCAATTTATCCATTTATCACCCGTCCAATATTTCTGAAGAAGTTTTCTTCGTAAAATATTAATAGAAAAAGAAAATAAAATTAAGTTTCTACTGCAAGCAAAGAGAACTGCTATTAAAAGTTAAAAGCACAAGATGGTTTCAAGTTTTAGCTCAGAAAAGTTGCAATTCATTTTACATACTTATTCTTCTTCTGAGTACTCGCAGATTAGTTTATCTATACAGGTTTATAATCCATTTCTTTTGGGCGAAGATATCATAGGGTATCACTATTCTATACAAATAGTTAAGCTCCACTGTCACCTTGCAGAGAGTTCAACTTGAATTTAAAGCTCACACACACAACTGCTTTTTCTGTACAATTTTGAAGCAACTACACTCACCACTCCCTAGAAGAGACAAAACAAGTAAAATACCAGGATTGTCAATCAAATCACCAAGTAACTGACATATTTAAAGACCCAGAAACTTGAACAAGAAGCTGCCCAATTATGTGTATCTATCATTATCATGGAAAAAAAAAAAAAAAAAAAAAAAAAAAGCAGAAAATGGAACCTTTAACATAGACCCTTGCAACTTGAGATTCACGGGGAAATAGAAGCATCAGCATATACTGCGTAAATATAATGCAAGGAACTTACACAACAATGACGCAAATAGAAGCATCAGCATATACCTCATAAATGTGTGAAGAAGAGGGCTCAATTGAAAATTGTAGGGTTTAATGAAGGTCGGTAACCGAATGAAAGAGACGCGCCACGTGTCTTCTGGGGGCTGCTTTCATGCTACGCTGGTGAGTGTAGAGGCCCCTCTCGAAACGCGGCAACGTGGGTGTTGTTGTGTTGCGGTTCACAAATATCTTTGTAGTTTTATATTATTAAAATGGTTTTATTTGTTTATTTTGTTTCTGATTTATAATGAGTTATCTTGAGAATCATGAAGAGATAAAAAAATATAATGCTTATTGTTTGTAGTGGAATTTTTTTAAAATGTAAAGAAAAATACTTTTTTAAGTGTTAATAAAAGAAAAAAATTCAAAATATTTTATTAAATTAAACAAGTTCTTTTATTTGTTAATCATTATAAACAAATATGCATATCCAACCCCTTCGCGTATTTTAATGTAACATAATTTATCGGCACTGGTTATTGCTTTCTACATTCACCCTACAAACTATATAAATTATTATTTATTGTAATATAATGTTTTTAATAAACAGTGGTGGAAGATATATTTTTCCTATTTCAATTCATCCAACAGTAAAGAACACAGAACAAATTGGAAGAACAATTGCTACTCATCTAAGATAACTCATAGCACAAAATAAATCATAGAATTAGCAACCTTGAGGCAACCACGAAAGCCCACCACTTACAATAGCATAACTTGCATATACATGTTATCTCCGTGGAAGCAACGCTGAATTTAAGCATACGAGTGTCCATGAGAAAATAAGGTTTATTTCTTTTATAAAAAAAGACTCATTTTAGAAATCATTTTAATTAGGTTCACATTTCAAAATTCATTAATTATGTATTAGCATATGAAAAAATATTATTAAATAAAAAAATAAAAGAAAAACAAAAAGGTATATAAGGACTACGCTTAAATTCATGTAAAGAAAATTGAAACCTATTATAAAAAAAGTTTAGCCTAATATATTTAAGTAAAAAAGAATATCAGACAAATTCGACCTTATTTTTTATACTTAAATTAGTCAATCTATCAGTTTAACTATTACTTACCCTAAAGACATGAGTCACTCTAAAATTTGCTCTAACACAAATTTGTAGACACTTACACCATCTACCTTTAAGATTTAAAAGAATGATATAACTCGAACAAAAAAACTTAACAAAGTAAAAAAGAGTCACATTCCAAAAACTTTTTAAAATCTTTCAATTGAGCATATTGGATAGTCAAAAATGCACTCATGAGAAAATAAGATTGAATTTCAATGATTTCTTGTTATTTTGCTTTATGTTTCGAAATGAATAGTACATTATATATATATACATTCTCGTTTAAGGGAAGTCTTTGTTATTTATGAAAAAAGTCTTACAATATGGTTAGAGTTACATAATTGTCTTCGTGTTAAAGCAATGCATGCAACAGGTAAATTTATTCAGTTTGTCAAAGTTATCAACTATCATATGAAGAGGAATTTGAAAATTTTCAAAAAGTCCTAGTTATCTTAACCACTTTACTTATATACTCTTGAACATATATTATAGATGACATTGCTCTTTTATTGAACTCTTGTATTATTTTCACTTTTTTAGGTTGTTTTGCTATTGTTGAATGATTAATATCGTTTTGTCCTCTATTTTATAATGGAATTAATTTTTTATTTTATTTTAAAATTTATTTTAACTTTAATTTAAAGTTTAAAAGTTATTTTTTACATAATATTATTTTACAAAATTAAGAAATGTTGCAGGTATAAACTAATTGATGATTATTTTTAAGTGAATACCTAATTGAAATAAATTGTCAAGTTGAGACAAGGTAGAAATATACATTCATTCATATTTAATTATACTTAATTTTTAATATAAGAGAACTATAACAAAGATTTAAATTATTAATATAACCTTATTTCCTAAACCGCGAATTATATATATATATATGTATTTCTATCTAATTATACTAATAAAATCATTTACAAAATCTTTAATTTTATTATCTATAATCCAAAAAATAGAAAATACTTATTAAATCCATTTAAGTTACACCTTAAACAAGTTGTCCATATAAATGCACATTTCAATTTCAATTAGTTAGATAAATAGGTATACAAAAGTCATAAATTACATTTCTAAACATAACCTTAAAATTATTATCACAAGTATTCTAAATGCAATTTAATGCAAAGACTAAGTCACATTATTAATAAACAAAAATTATAATAAATATCTAAATTTTTAAGTAATTAAGAAACTAATGTTGAGATAAGGTGATTGTCATCCCAATTGATTATTTACAATAAAAGTAAATATTTATTAGTAATTTGTGTGGTCTTCTTCATTATACATTATATTTGATATTTATTATATATCAACAAATATAATTTAATATAAAGATATTTTTAAACTATTTTTATATAAATTAAGAAAGTCTTAGATAATGTTGAGTTTTAATGTGTTAGTCTTTAATTGTGGTTATGTGGGTCTTCAATTGTAAAATAGATAAGATATTCATAAAAAGTCTTGCGATGTTTAAGTTAATATAAAATATTCAAAATATTTAAATGTTTTGATTTGAAAATACATTTTTTACAAAACGTGTCATGTCATTTATAAAGAAATTGAGTTTGAGTTTTATTCATACGAGTCTAGTGTGTCCTGCGATAAGTTAACATAAAATATTCAAAATATTTAAGTATTGATTTAAAAATATACTTTTCACACAAGACGTGTCATGTCATTTATAAAAAAAATTGAAATTATTATTCATGAATCTGGTCTGTCCTGCTATGTTTAAGTTAATATAAAATATTCAAAATATTTAAGTGTTGATTTGAAAATTATAAGATGTGTCATGTCATTTATAAAGAAAATTAAAATTATTATTTATGTAAATATGCTCTGTCATTTTTTTTTAATTTCTCATATTGACGGTGACATTATCAATAACTTTATGATTTTCATTATGATATTTAGATTTAATCATTATTTTAAGTATATAACATGTATCTAATTAAATACCTTAATTGATATATGTTGACTTATATATCATCTTGGTGATTGGTCTCAAAATTAAATTATTTTGATTTTTTAAGTTTGTTTAACTTGTTTATATTTAAAGTTAATGTTTTCAATCTTTTTAAATTAGAATTTTTTTAAATTTAATTTTAAATAAAATAGCTTAAAATAAAATAAAAAAAAAAGTTAAAGCAAATAATTATATCAAGCAGATAATCGGATGAGTAAATTTTATAATAATATGAAACCAACGACTAAAGCAAACATTTTTCATACTACAACATTAAAGAAACAATTTCAAATTCGAAAAAAAAAAAAACAAGCTTATCCTACATTTAAGTCACTAATAAAATATTTAAATCTGTGGTAAAAAAAACCATTAAAACAAACAAATTTGTATATACAAAAAGTTATGATTGGATAGTGATGTAAAATTACTTTATTAATATAAAATCATTTTCTCTTTGTACGAAAAATATCTTTCAAGAGTAAAATAGTACAGATAGATGTTAGATTTAGAGAAACAGACTAATTAACTAAGTTTGAGTTATTCAGAAGTTCAGAGATAGAGCCTAATTAACTGAAGTGGGTGAAAGTGAAAGATGACAAAAGAAAAATGGAAAATAAGACTATTTAAATTGAAAGACATCGAGTAAAAAGTTTAATAAAACAAAATATATATATATATATATATATATATATATATATATATAAAAATAATTTTTTAATTTTAAAATGTAAGTTCAAGTTAAATTTAATTTTAAATTAAAATAAAAATTATTATCAAATCTGAATAAATAAAAAATTATAGTTTAACATAATACTATATAGAAATTATTTTATTTTATTTATCACTTTAATAAATTTTTTATATTTTTATATTAGAAAATTGATACATTTATATATAACAATATAGTTATAAAAAAATTATATATAAATATAAATAATCATAAAATATTTCTAAACATAATAAACTAGATATTCAACATTTCCTCACACATTCACTCTAATTTAACTATAAAAAAGTTTATAATATAAATTTTATCTTGATTTTTTGTGATTCCACATCTTGTTTTTCGAACTTTCCACAATTTTCTAACCTTTTATGTTTCCATAGTCAAACACACATTTTAGTTATGTTTACAAGAATGAATGGATCAAAAATTGAGGTACCAATATATATTTTCAAAATATATATTAAATCAACTTAAAAATATATGTTTTTGAATTTGTGTTTTAAATAAGAAACAAAAATATAAAAATAAATATTTTTAATTTCGTATTTTCTTAAAACTGAAAAGTTGTCTTAAATAATTAGACACGTGATTGGAAGGAAGAGTAGAATAGAAGCAGGGTAGCAAAGCGAAAAGGAAAAGAAAAAGGATCGTAACTAGGTAGGTCCCACACTCCCAAAGTCTTGTTCATTCTTTATTCACTCTTCAAGAATTTAAATTTAAATCAATTTAATCTAATTTGGGATCATTAATCCAAAATTAAATTAAATTAGCCCAAACCCATTTCAATCTATTTAATCTAATCCAACCCCAGATCATAGATCATAAATTACATTACAAAATCCCAAAATCATTTCCATCACCGTGTGGGAGACTGTGAATTTGAACTCTCAAAGCCGTTGGAGCCAACAATTTCGAACCCTACTCTTCCCAATGTCGTCTTCCGCCGCGCTCCATTTCCAATCTCCGATAAATTCCGCGGAGGCGCCGCCGCATTCTTCCTTCCTTCATTTCAACGCCGACTGCTTACACCCCGCCGCCTCCGCCGCGAGCACGCGGCCCCGGCCGAGGCTCGCCAAACTGCGCAAGCAGTCTGCGTCTCAGCAGGCCAGGTCCCGGAACAGAGCTGGCGCCGACGACGATGGCGCAGGCGCCGGCTTCAATCCGTTTCGCGCCGATCAGGTAAGCGGTAATGGTACTGTATTAGGGAGTGGTTTTTCGAACTGTCGTGGTGAGAATGGTTTTGTGTTTGGCGCTGGGAAGGTTGAGTGTGACTCCGCTAGGGATTTGAAGGGGGGAATTAGGAGTGGTGGGGTGGAGTTTGTGTTTGGAGGTAGGAAGAGTGACGAGGGATTGAGAAAGAACGGTGAGAGTGTTACGGAGACGGTTTGTGGTGAGGGAGGGAAGGTGGGGTCGAATTCAGAGGGGGAGTTGAAGAGTAGGGTGTTTGTTTTTGGTGCTTCTGGAAATAATTTGAATTCTGGCTTGAGTACTGAAAAGGGGAAATGTAGTGTGGGGTTGGGGGATTCGGGTGCTGGGAGGGAATGTAAGTATGAATTTGAGTGTGGAAAACGTGATTGCTTTGGTGGGAGCTGTAGTGGTAGAGAGTCGACTGTTAAGGTGGAGAAGGAAGAGCCCGTTGGCTGTGGGGGGAATTTGGATCGTGGAATGGGTGCTTTTGGGGTCAAGATGGGAATGAATGGTAATAGTGATACAGGTGCTGATCGGTATGATCATTTGGGTAATGGTGATAAGTGTAAGAGTGGATGTGGGAGTGCTAATGGTATTCCCGCTACTTATGGTGGCGTTCCACTGCGTAATTTATCAGATGAGATGGAGAAACTTAACATTAAACATTCTGAGGGTGCTGATATTACCAGGAATTCGAAGAATTCACATGGTAATGGTTGTGCTGCTGGTTTTGTTTTTGGAGGAAATGACATGGGTTTTGGTTATTCTAGTGTTAGTTCAAGAACCGAAGCTGGTGGTCAGCAGTTCTGTGCTCATGCTGGTTCTGGGAACGTTGGTGTTCAAAATGGAACTGCTTGTGGTATTGCCTCTGATTCTGCAGGAATAAATATACATTCTAAGCCATCCACTAGTCAGGAAGGCGGCACAGATTTCCAGAGTGGCAAAAATTCAGGATGTTATGGGTCTGAAGATTCAAAAGTAAATGGAGCTGCAGTGTCATTTTCCTTCTCATCATTTGGTATTGATTCCCATCCAAAATTTTGTGCTTCCATGGGCCATTTCTCGAGTACAGGTGGTGATAATGGCAATAATGGCGATAATTGTTTTGCAAGTACTCCGGAGGCTTCCAAGGAGTCTTTTTCGGACTTCAAACCCCCAACATGGGATCCTTCTTGTTTCAAAGACAACTTATTTCCAAAGTTAAATACAAAAGTTGAATCCACACAGAAAGTTCGATCATGTAAGGAAAAAGGATCAAAATGTACAAGGCGAAAATTGAAGCTTCATTCCTTAAACAAGAAACAGACAGGGCCAGATCATCTGTCAAAAGAAAACAGTTCACTCAAAACCCCTGATTCTTCTGGTGTCCACTCACCAATGGATTTTTCTCCCTATCAGGAAACAACAGCAGTTGGTCTTGATGTAAAAGCTTCTAAAGGATTAAATGATCTGCACTCAAAAATTCCTACTGATTATAAAGGTGAAAACTTGCCTACTATGGGGAGAGAATATATTTGTACAACTGATAGAAGACATGGAGATCTAGATAGTAATACACGAGATGAAAATTCATCTGTTGACGCTTTTCATTCTTCTGGCCCTGAGATAGTCTGGCCTAATTTGAAAAGTGAGCAATTCTGCGGTAGTGGTGCAGAAGGAGCTTCAGCTTGTTCTGGTGTTGATTTCACCTCAAACATTGAAAGGCGAAAGAATGATATTTTTTGTTTTGTTCCTGGTCTGAGTGAATCCAAGGGCAAAGATTTTTCGTTTTCTGCATCTTCAACAGTGGTTGGTACTCCATCATTAAAGCGTCAACAGAAGAAGAAATTTAGGAGGAAAGGGGGGTGCAACTCTTTTGTTATCTCTCCACGTGTGAATGGAAAGTTGGTATCTGATGTGATGGATAGATCTCAGATAAATGGCCAGTGCAAGGATGGGGATGTTGCATCATCAGATACAATTCCGTCGTCAGCCTGTGACAAGTGGAGACTCAGGTACCGACCATAAAAGCAATCATCTCTTTCATAGTTATATTTTAATTAGTGTTTGATATTTGTTGTGCTGATTTCTGTTCAATGTTCCTGAAGTTTGCGTTATTTATTTATTTGAAATCATGATTTTATTTAGGGGGAACCAGGCCCATAAAGATGGGGATCTTTCTAAAGCTGAGGGTTTCTACACACTAGGAATAACTTCTGTACCTTCAAGTGAAAGATCTGGATGCTCAGTTCAGCCTCTTTTACTATGCTATAGTAATCGTGCAGCAACACGGATGAGTCTTGGAAGGATTAGAGAGGCTCTAGAAGATTGCGTGATGGCTACAGCTCTGGACCCTTCCTTTCTGAAAGTACAGATGAGAACTGCTAAGTAAGAGTTCTTTTTTTTTTTTTTGTACTTGAATTTATTTAGATCATATATATAGGACTTTAATTTCTCCCACTCAAGTGATGAGAATGACTTTCCTGTCCAGCTGCCACCTTTTGCTAGGAGAAGTAGAAAATGCTCAGCTGTGTTTTAAGAAGTGCATGGAATCAGGTAGTGCTGTTTGTTTGGATCGGAGGGTTATAGTTGAAGCAGCTGATGGTGTACAAAAGGCTCAGGTATTTCAATGACATTTTCTTGTATGTGGATAGCACAATTTTGATATTGAAGATTTTATGCACCCTTGTAAACTTTTACTAATATTATTATCAGCTTTATATTACTATCAACTATTATTACTACATTAGCCATTAGTGTTTGAAGGAGCAATTAATCTTCAGTTCTTCTATTCTCTCCTGGTTCACTTTTAAGGTGTGCATGCCTTTTTTAGATATCTAACAAGTGTTTACATATTAACAGCAAGTTCTCAAGTGTATAAATAATGCTGCTGAAATTTTAAAAGAGAGGACTTCTGATGCAGCAGTTACAGCTTTGGAACTAGTTTCTAAGGCATTGTCTATAAGTTTATACTCGGAAAAATTGCTGCAAATGAAGGCAGAGGCTCTATGTTTGGTATTTTATACTCCAACTATTTTCTCGTCACATCTTTTTGCATTCTTATTCTGTTGTTTAGTTGTTTTGCTGAATTATTTTTCACGGATAATAAAAAGTGCTGTTTGTTTATTGTAATGTCTTGCAGCTACGAAAGTATGAAGCAGCAATTCAGCTTTGTGAACAAAGTCAGCATCTTGCAGAGAAAAATTTTCTCTTGGCAAACAATGCTGCGAATTCTGATAGTTCCTTATGTGATAGTTACTCAAGTGTAAAATTGTGGAGGTGGTCATTGATATCCAAGTGTTACTTTCGTTTGGGAAGGCTTGAGGCATCACTTAATGTTCTAGAGCAATTACAGCATGTTGTGTCTGTCACTGACAAGTAATTCATTTTTTCATTTCAATCAAGATAAGTTTTAATTTTCAAAAGCTAGGGATGCCTTGCGAATTATGATCAATTCAATTGTGTAGGTGTGTGATTGATAATATTGAAGACTCATTATCATTAGCTTCTACAATAAGAGAACTTCTAGACCACAAGGTAATTTCGCAACGCCCTTTTTCCTAAATTAGTGCCTGAATTAAAATGCCATCCTCAGAGTTAGTTTCCCTGTGAGCTGAAGCATACATACACACACGGACACCAGGATGAATAAGATTGTTTCAGTGTCCTTTTTGAAATTATTATTGACTAATATAATATTGTTAATTCTTGAATCCATTTAATTCAGTTTTTTATACAAAAGAGTACGTAGGTTGGCTTCTTATTCTTCATTTGAAAGGTTAAGATTTTAGTTTATATTTCCAGGTAATTTTAGGTATTATGTGGATAGAGTGGGCCCAAGGTTTTAAAAATATACTTTAGGAGGAGCAAGAAATATCAGATAGTAATAATTGTCTATTAAGGAAACTTATATCTATTAC
>Ga0209700_103256_pt1 | contig 31442 bp, 8 predicted proteins | sample SiratroredBW_FD_187528 | JGI IMG/M metagenome (GOLD analysis project Ga0209700, IMG submission 187528) | Root nodule microbial communities of legume samples collected from California, USA - Siratro red BW (SPAdes) (version 2) | ecosystem: Host-associated > Plants > Roots > Nodule | place: USA...
AAAAAAAAAAAAAAAAAAATTAAAAAAAAAAAAAAAAAAAAAAAAAAATCAAAATGTATAACTAAGGGTCCATTATATTTATTATATAAATAAAGATTATAATTTCTTGGAAAACTATATTATTATATAGTTGTAATTTTATTCTTTTAAAAAGTAATTACACTTTTATAAATCAAATTTTAACTTTTGCTTATGTTCCCTAATTTTTAATTTTTTAATTTAATTACTCTTTCACTAATTTTTGTTATAAATTTTATTATATATAATTTTCATATAATATAATAAAATGAAAAGTTCATTATTTTAATTTATAATATGAAATAAATTTTATTTGAACTATATAAGAAATAAAAAAATAATTAATATCACACACTTAATTATCATATAAGATTGAAATAGATAATAATATTTACATGTTTAAGGAAGGGAAGAATCATATATATAAAAGACTCCAAACTATCGCTTGTAAGGATAATTCAATCTGTATAGTCCTTATCAATAATCTTGACCTACTTTAAGATTCAAAACTAGAATTATTCTGAATCCTTACATCAAATTCTTCCACTATCATGTTTGTTTTCATGTGATTACTATTTATTGTTATTATTATTTGAACTTAATTGAAATTTATTGATCCAATTCACAATCTCCAGTGTCATTTCATCCAATGCAAAATAAAGAATATTGGTTTTGATATACTAGACCGAATTTCATTCTATATCCTTATATGAAACTAAAAATATCTAGAAGACTAATAACTATATGTATCTATAATAAATAAATCAATTTGATGGGAACAAATTGAAAAGAAGCTCTTACTATACAAATGAATGATACAATAAGGGTAATTTCTCGTATCAATAATAAATTTTCTTTATTTGTAAAAGAACGATAAAATTGTCATTGTAAACTTCTATTTTATTATTTTTTTTTTTACAATACTTACTATATTTACCAACTATTTATAATTCTTGCACTAATAATTATTTTATATATATAATTACTTTTAAATTCTAAGTCTTAAGCTATACACCTTAAATCCTAAACACTATACATTTAGCCTAACTATTAATCCTCTCTAACCTAAACACTAATCCCACACGACCATTGCAATCTAAAACTTATCAATTTTCGTAACTGAAAAAAATTATACCGTGCAAAACTCTACTTCATGCTCCACTAAAAAGAAGTAAAGTAAGTTCAAATTATTTATTTCATTTGTTAAGAGTTTCTTTATGATTATTTTATGACTTTATTAATTATAATTAAGTTGTTATAATAAACATATTTCTTATCCTAAGGAATATCTATTCACCATACCATGGATTGGGATTAAAAAGTGTAGAATGCATACCACTTTTAACCTCCATCACAGTGCCTTTTCGGTATTTTTTTATAAAATATAACTTTATTATTTCTAAATTGTATATAAAACTATTTTATAACATAATTTTGTTTAATATTAAGTTGGACATAAACGTTGCAAGAATTGTTGCATGTTTAGGTCAAAAACATAATTTAGAGATGTAAGTCTTGATCATTCAATTTTTATTACTTCATCAATATTTATTTGCTACATTAATTTAATTTCTTCTTCTCTTTTAAATGTATAAGTTTCCTTACTAATAAAATTGAACAATATATTTGACAATAATACCTACACTTAATGAATAAGTATAAATATCAAATAAAAATTCATGTATTTTTTTATATTTTTTATTAATATTTTAAGTTATATAATTTAAGACATTAAATGATTTAGTAGAAAGAGTTGTATTATTATTAGACCACAAGTTAGAATTTAAAAGAGTAAATTAGAATACATATTAAAATTTAAATAAAAAGGTAAATAGCAATAATAATAATATCAAAAGTAACATAAATAATAATAATAATAACATAAAAAATAATAAAAATAATAACATAAAAAATAATAAAAATAAAATTCATTATATATGAATTTTAAATTCGTATATAATTTATATAAGATTTAATCGTTGTATGTAAATTTACATGTGAATTTGATTCCGTATGTAAATTATGTAGAAGTTACTTATATACGAAATTTCATCTATCAGTGTATAATTTAATTACGTATACATTTTTTGTCATTATATATGAATTTTAATTGTGTATGTAAATTTAATTTTTGTTAGTATTCACTCGAGGTATGTAATCGAGATTGGTATACTTAGTAAATGTTAAATTTTAATATAATTTGAACTGTTTAAATTGTTGCACAAACTATTTTAATTTGTCCTAAAAGTTTTGAGACGACACAAAAGGAAAATAAAATAAAATAAACTAATAAATAACGAAAAAACACTACCACTACCACCTAGCTTAAAAAGGCAATTACTGACTTTCTAACTAATGATTTTATTATATCATAACTTCAATATGATATAGATAACATACATAGTTACTTTTATTTTTATATAATAAAATTGCATAAATTGAATTAATAATATATATATATATATATATATATATATATATATTTTTTAAAAAATTTTATAAAAAAATATAATAAAAAGTGCCACACATAAGATATCACATTTCCTTAATTAATATAATAACTTTAATTTTGTTTTATTCTTAAATTAAATTTGTATTTTTTTAATCTACTACTATATTATTATATGTTTTAACATTAATTTATAAATATAATAAAAAGACTAATAATATATATATATATATATATATATATATATAATATTATATATATTTTGTGTTTTTTTTTATAATATATGATTAGTATTATTTATTTATTTATTTTTGTGTTATCTTTTAGTAATACAAAATTATATTATGGTAGAAAAGAAAATAACATCGATATTATTTTTATTAATTCATAATTTTAAAGGAAAAATATATTAGAAGTGATGAATTCACAATTTTGGATTTTTAAATTATTTGAATGAAATATTTTTACGTCACACACGTTAGGTTGGATCTAGGATCATACCTATGTATAGATTTAACTTAAAGTTTAAAAACATGTATTTAAATATGAAATAAATTTATTAAAAAAATTAAAGTAATATAAATTTAAATAATTATGAGTGGGATTAAAAATTTAGATTTTTATCATCGTAAACAAAATTATATATAAAAAATCTCTCTAATAATAGGCAAAACAATGTCATTTGATACAAAGGTATCATGCCGCCAAAGACATTTAGAGATGTTATAATATTTAACGTTTTAAAACTTAGTGTAATACATGTATTAGTATAATAAATATTTTGTCACTCTTATTTCTATAAGACTAAAAACAATATTTATTTGTTTAACCATGTTTATATTCATATTTTATTTTATTTTATTTTAAAAAGAGATTTACATATTTATGTTGTAATTAGTTATAATTATATAATAACTGAAATATAAAAATGTAACATACATATAACTCACCTCATATAAAAAAAAGAAAAAACTTACCACATGCAAAAAAAAATTAAAATAGTTTTAATTACATATTAAATGAAATATAATGGAGATTTCCTATTTGCTGCATACACTTCTTTTATAAAATTACCTTTTAAATATGACTATTTCTTTTATTTCAAACAATTTTTATTTATTTTTAAATAGAAAGGCATAATGGTATCAATGGCTATTTTTGTTGGTACTAAATGAAACAGATTCAAACATTAAAAGTATTTAGCTAATGCAAAGTTAAATTATTAAATTCACTAAATTTGAAGAACTAGTCTGTCTCAATTAAATCAATGATATCACTTTAAATAGAAAATAAACATTATTAATTCTTCTTAAAGTTATGACAGAAATAAATTTTAAAAATATATTAATAATTAATTATTATCATATTTGGAAAGATACATATTATAATTATAATATTAAATATTACATTTTAAACTGAAATATTATGATTTTAATAAATTCTATCATTGATCTCTCAATTAAACAAAATAAAACTATTGTTAATAATAACATGTGTTCACTGTTTATCATAAGAACAAATTGGATAAAAATACTTAATGTTTAATTTTAACTGTGATGTTACTCAAATTTGTAAGTATATTTAAATTAATAATTATTATAGTATTAAAAATAAAAAAATTATTATTATTATAATATTAGAAGAAATATAAAATAATAATAAATATTATTATAATATAATACTATAACTAATGTTAACCACTCCATATTATTATAATATTATAATAAATGATGAAGAACATTGAAGACAAAGATGCATCCACTCCATAAATCCCTATAAAGCCTAAACTCACAAGTAAATCTAGTGTTGCAGGTATTTACTTGTTTGTTTGCTCATGAATTCAATGAAAAGATCAAAATTTGTTTTTGATTAAATTCAATCTATCTCTTATTTTACTTTTTATCATATTTGGAGGAGAAAGGGAACCAAATAGGAACTGGTTTATTATACTGTTCTTGAATTCTTAATTTTTGATAGTTTAACTATACATTTTATTATCATTTTATAAAGATAGAAGGTGAGAAATTTAAAAGTTTAAACTGATTCTGTAATTCACCATATCATCCTGGCATATCTGAATACATAATAATAATATTGAGCTATGAAATTAACTGCATTTTTAATAGCTTTCATATACTTTATGCGACTACGATTTAATATGTTTTGTGAGCATTTGGTTTAATGAACACAACTTCCTTACTCACATAACTAATCAATAATCTTTAAAGGAGAAATATTGAATTCTTTTTTTTATTCATAATTTTATATTAATTTAAAAAAATATCAAAACATCGCTATGTTTTATTGTTATTTATCTCAAAGTAATGATAAGAATAAAATATAAAAAATATAATTTTAAAACAACGATTTCTTATTTTTTTACAAAACTTTTTAAAAAATAAAGGGTATTTGTCTTGTTAAATTTTCTTATAAAAATAAAAAATAAAAATAAACATACTTTGTGAGTTGACAATTTCTTATTAGTAGGTAAGGAATACATTGATTTTTGGAAGAAAGGTCTTTTTTATATTTTTGTCTTTTAATTTTATATACAAATATTATTTGTTTTATTGTTTAATTATTTCTATAGGGTGATCTTTTGATCCTGGACGAAACTAAAAATGAACAAATAAAATCTGTAATTATTGAACTTCGTGCGGTTTGGACATAATTGGGTTTGTTTGGGCCTCTAAACAAACTTTTGGACCCAAGTACGAAACTAAAGAAGATCACTCTAAAAATTTTGGCTTCAAGATTATAAGACCTCTAATTGTAAAAATTATATAGAGAGTGTAGAAATTATTTTGGACCTTGTATTTTAGACCAAGTAAAATAAGATTTTGGGTCTTGTATTTTAGGCCAAGTAAAGACGAATCTTCCTACACCTCCATGATCTCGTCCTGCACCTCCATACTAGACTTGAAAAGTCTATTATACCCTTAATCTAATATTGCAAAACCCAAATGTACCCTCCACTCCCTTCACTCCATTCATCATGTTTACATTTTATTTGCCAATGTAAACCGGATGACACCTCATCCGGTTTACATTTTTAAAAATTATATAAACCGGATGAGGTGTCATCAAGTTTACATTTTCCAATAAAATGTAAACCGGATGACACCTCATCCGGTTAACATTTAAAATATATATATATATATATATATATATATATATATATATATATATATATATATATATATAAAATATATATATATATATATATATATATATATATTAAACCTACATCTCTCCCACTACCATATCCATGGCTTTGTGGTAGGTACTTGTAATCAAAACCAAAACGGTGATCTGCATCTCTTCGGTGGACTGGAGATGAGAAACCTACACGAATTCTATATCTTGGGAAAACAAAGACAACAAAGTTTGAGAATAAGTGACTTACAGAAAGTGTGGAAAAATTCAGCATTGCAATCTATAGTGGAATCCAATAAAATTGTGATAATGCAACTTTTATAATCAGTTTGATATTCCAAAGGGGAAGGTTATCCTCACACAGGGCTCCCCCTCATAGATATGAAAATTAAAAATTGTGAAGAGTATAGGAAGTTCAAATCATAACACCTTCAATGTCACTTCCAAACACCAGATCCATATTACCCTAAAGCAAACAAGTTCTATGAGCAAGATTTCCCACCTATAAATTACTTCTTGTATATTGTTGATACCAATTCTTTCTATCTCTGATGGCTACCAAAATTTAGTTAAATAAACAAATCATCAAACCTAACAATCTGAAATATCGAATCCAAATTCAAATTTTAGAGCAACAACCTACGCACTACAATATATATAAGAACTCAATTCAAAACCTGGTTAAGGGTATGCACCAAACCTAATAAACCAAATCCAAATGAATTATGATAAACAATGGACCAACGCCATTTTACCCTTTGGAAAGTTATTAAACCGAACGCACCCCATTCGATTAACAAAAGTGTTGGTTATTTGCAAACCGGATGGCCAGTGGGTGGACGTCATCCGGTTTGCAAATAACCAACACTTTTGTTAACTGGATGACACCCCGTCCGATTTACAAATTTCAAACTGGCTTCCACCCCCAAATTTTGCATTCGGTTTGCAATTTATAAACCGGACGTCCGACCATCCAGTATTGTGCTGCTTCACTGTGTGTTTTTTTATATAAAAAAAGACAGTGTCCTTTTTTGTCATTTCCATAAAAGCAGTTTGGGAATTTTAAATTTTATAGAGGTGTAAGATGAGAATATGAAGGTGAAGCAAGAATTTGTCCCAAGTATAATAGAATTTTGGATATTGAATCCCATAAGAAAAAGTGGACAGTCATCTTTGAAAGAAGCCTCCAAGAAGGTGCCACCTGGGAAAAATGAGTCCAAGAAGGTCCCACATGGGAACTTCTCCCAATTTCCTTTGACACTTGTCCACCTCTCATGAGAGAGTATTTGAAGTTTGGGTTGTAAGTTACCTTTGCCACATGAAACTCTTTCAATGAAAAGGATCGTCTTCACTCATGGCTTGTCAATTGTCAAGCTCTTATTGGAGAGTTTCTTAAAAACTTGCAAGACAGGTAATCTTTTAGTCTATAAATAAGAAGCTTGTGTAATTGAAAATTTAGATTTGAATAAGTAATGAAATGCTGGTCAATTTTTGCCTCTTCACTCTGGTTCAAAATCTCTCCTTAGAGTAATCTCTTTTCTAGACTTCTCTTACTCCCTCTTAGGTGTGTTGCCCTAACCTCACACCTAATTCACTTCAAATTCCATCTCAAACACTTCGATCCACTACAAACACGTAATTAAAGCTAAAATTGAATCATCTAAACACTACACAATTAGCCTCTGCCTAATCATAAATCCTCCCTAATTGTGAACACTAACCTCAAACCTTCATTACAATCCCAAACCCTAATCACTAACTTATATACCCTACATATTTAAGCCTTCAAATCTAACTTTTTTTTTCTTAAATTTCAAACATAAAAAAAATATAAAACTTTTTTTTAATTCAAAACATAAAAAAAAATTCAACCTGAAATCGTGCATAAGGTGAACGAGTTTAGTATAAAATAATATAACTAAAGTGACACGACTTCAATTATATTATTTTACACTAAAGTCATGGCATGACTTTGATTAAATATAATCAAACTCATTTCGCAGCTTGACAATTTTTATTTATCACTTTTAACTAATGTCATGTTGTTCAATGAAACACTAAAATCATGTTAGTGTCATATAATTTCTTCATTTTTAACTAATGTGATGTTATTCAATTAAACACTAGTGTCATATAATTTCTTCACGTGAAATTATACTTCTATAACATGATTAATGTATTTTTATAAGTAAAAAATTACTCATTTTTGTAATTAACGAAAACAATTATACCATTCTCGCATAAAAGCCTACAATATACTCTACAAAGAAAAGTAAAGTAAGTTTAAAATATTTATTTCATTTCTTAAGGGTTTCTTTATGATTATGACTTTATTAATTATAATTAAATTGTTATAATAAATTTCTTTCTTATCATAGGGAATATCTATTCACTATACATAGATTAGGATTGAAAAATGTAGAATGTTAAGTCCTCCATCACAGTGCTTTTTCGGTATTTTTTTTCTAAAGTACAATTTAATTATTTTTGAATTGTATATAAACTGTTTTTATAACATAATTGTTTTTTTAAATATTAAGGTGGACATAAACGTTGCAATAATTGTTGTATGTTTAGGATGCCAGAAACTATTCAAATACATGATTTAGAGATGTAAGTTTTGATCATTGAATTTTTATTACTTCATTAATATTTATTTGCTACATTAATTTAACTTCTTCTTCTTCTCTTTTAAATGTATAGGTTTCTCCACTAACAAAATTGAACAATATATTTGGCAAAAATACCTACACTTAATAAATAAGTGTAGATATTAAATAAAGTTTTATGTATTTTTTGATATTTTTCTTTACTAATATTTTAAGTTATTTAGATTAACATATTAAATGACGAGGTTGAATTTTTTTTATTATATCTAAACCATAGTTGGATTTAAAAGAGTGAATTAAAATACACATTAGAGTTAGAGAAAATAATAATAATAATAATAATAATAATAATAATAATAATAATAATAATAATAATAAAATGAAAATTAATAAAATTAATTACATACAAAATATAGGATTTGATCATTATATGTAAATTGACATATGGATTTGATTCAGTATATAAATTATGTACACTCTCATTACATATACGAAATTTCATCTATCCATAAATTCATATATAATTCAATTACTTATAAACTTTTGGTTACTATATATGAATTTTAATTATAAATATAAATCTAATTCTTTTAGTATAGAGATATACTGTAAACTCGTCCTTATGTATACAAATTGTATATTTATTAAATATTAAATTTTAATATAATTTGAATAGTTTAAATTGTTGCACAAATTATTTTAATTTCTAGTAGAAGTTTCTTTTACAGAAGTTGCAAATGAAAACAAAAATAAAATAAAAAGAAACTAATAAATAACGAAAAAACACTACCACACAACTTAAAAAAGTAATTACTCACTCTCTAACTAAACATGTTATAAAACAACATAGTAAAAGGTGACACGAATAGGATCCTTAATTAATATAATAACTTTAGTATTATTTTATTCTTAAATTATTTTTTTTTTAATCACAAATACTTAAAATCTACTACAATGTTTTAACATTAGTTTATAAATATAATCATAAAAAGACTAATGAATATATATATATATATATATATATATATATATATATATATATATATATATATAATTATTGATATTTGTTGTTGTTTTCAATAATATATGATTAGTATTATTTATTTTGTGTTATTTTTTAATAACATCAAAACTATATTATGGTACAGAATAAAACAATATCGATAATATTTGTATTAATTCACAATTTTAAAATAAAAAATTATTAGAAGTGATGAGAATTAATAATTTTGGATTTTTAAATTTATTTGAATGAAATATTTTTAGGTTAGATTGGAACATACCTATTCCATATATCAATACAAACCCAATTAAATTAATTTAAATATAATTGAATAGATTTAATTTGAAATTCAAAAATATGTATTTAAATATGAAATAAATTTATTAAAAAAAATTAAAGTAATATAAACTTAAATAATTATGAATTGGATTGAAAATTTGGATTTTTATCCTCTAGTTAGAACTTATTAGATTAACCCATAAGAAAATTGATATATAAAACATCTCTCCAATGATAGGCAAAATAATGTGCAAAGGTTTCAAATATTTAAAGTTTTAAAACTTACTTATTTAATTCAATAATTAAAATATCTAAATTTAGTCCTAATTTTAGGTCTAATATTTTTTTAAAATATCAATATTTTTTTTAAAGAGATTGTAATACATATATTAATCATATAAATACTTTGACACTCTTATTCCTATAACACTAAAAACAATCTTTATTTATTTAACCATGTTTGCATAGTCTTATATTTCTATTTTATTTTATTTTGTTAAGAGGTTTAAATATTTATCTTGTATAATAACTGAAATATAAAAATGTAACAGACATATAACTTATCACATTAAACAAACTTAAATTAGTTTTAATTACATGAAATAGAATAGAGATTTAAAAGACACTTCTTTTATAAAATTATCTTTTAAGCATGAATATTTCTTTTATTTCAATCAATCACTACCAAAAATCTTAATTTTAGGAGAGGTTTTTTAGTTGGGGTTAGAAAACCTCAAATAAAACACGATCATAGCGCAGGTTTTCTAAACTTCCAATAAGTTTTCACGCTTTTTAGTTAAACCCCAGTAAAATTTTATCATTTTATTTTTTTTAAATTGAATTTCAAATTCCTGTAAGTTTCACTTCACCGCATACAAAAGGTTTGTTTGATGTGGTTGAGGCTCGCACAAAGGTTTTCATCTTCATCTTCAAATCACATAGTTAAATTATTTCCAAATTCGGTTTTTTTTTACTCAATTTGATTCATGAAATTTGATTTTTACTTTTTTAAACAGGAGATTATATTTCTGCCTTCCTCAACTACTTCACGCTTCCTTCCACCATCACTCCCCGTCAGACATCTTCTTCTTCCCCTCCGGCTTGCCAATCTACCACCGTCCACTTTTCGCTGTCCGCTCCTCATACCGTCCACCTCTCCGCTGCCGTACAAACAGACTACAAGTCTCTTCTGACGAATACCTTTACCAGGCCAAATTGATGTTGAATCACGATATGGTTAGCGAAGACAATGCATCAGTCGGTTACGTTTATGACGAGAACACGCCGCTGAAAGCGGCGGTTCACGACGACGATCCCGCTTCTGTTCTCTCTCCGAGCATGCAGAGGAAAGATTTCTCGGATTTCTCGTATTTTTCATTTGCAGATGGAGAACGAGAAACTGCCAGTTTCTGCAAGATTCAGTCATTGGAAAGCCATTAGAGTCAGTCCTGAAGGTATAGTAATGGTAACTACAACAGTGTTACTGTTTATATGTTAATTTATGTATTTGTTGAAATTTGAAATCGAACAATAATAAGAAAAACAAAAGTGAAGTGAAGTGGTTTTTGAAAAATGTTGAACTAAGCATGAGTTCATTAGATAGATGCTCTTAATCAAATAATCCAGTTGAATTCCATTCCTCGACATTTAATCATTCTATGTTACTGCAGAGGAAAGATGTTGAACATAAGACATTGCTTGGAAGGCTTGGTACGACAGAAGGCATGGCTGCTGCAACAACATTTTTGGCATCTGATGATGCTTCTTATATAACAGGAGAGACATGTTCACTTAGTGTTTATTTCAATTTCTTTTTAAGACTGTAAGGATATTACTACGCTATGTTTGGGGTTATTAAAAAAATTACAAGAGTTGATCACTTTTTAAAAGGAAAAAAAAGGAGTTATGTTATAGGAGAGTACTAGGGAATTTGCATGGTAGAAAAAGAAGTATTAAAGACGTGTTTATCCGAAAGTGCCCTCCAGGCAAGTGTATTGTCTATTGCTATGGAGTATTTGAAGAGTAGAGGCAACTTTTGAAGAGAACTTCTTTCCTCCAAGTGCTATGTGTTGTAATTTAGTTTAAATTTCTTTTCTTCTTTTCCAAAGTTCTATTGGTGAGTTGTTGGAAACTTGGATGCAGGTATTTGAAGGCTTTATGGCTCAATACATTAAACTTTTGAGGAGGCAGTATCGCACTCTCCCTTGAAAGGAACCGATGTAGCAGTGGCAGCAGAAACGGCAGCTGCACTGGCAGCTTCTTCAATAGTATTCAGAGATTCGGATCAACATATCCTTCAAATTGCTTAAAGCAACCATCAAAGTAATTAATAAATATGCATAAATTGTTCATTTTCATTTCTTGCTAGCTAAGTGTTGTGTGTGTTAATTTTGTAATTAATCTTAATGTTTCTTTTCAGGTATTCAATTTTGCATACCGTCATAAGGGTTCTTAGAGTGATTCTCTTGGTTATGTTGTCTATCCATTCTACTGCTCTTACTCTGGATACCATGTATGGCACACATAGCTTCAACAACTTAATTACATTTGAAACAATGAAACATATGGCACGAATGCATGGTTTCTAATTAGACTTGTTTTTGCTGGTACATATTAAATAGGATGAACTTCTGTTAGTGGAGGTAAAGTTTTGACTGGAAAAACTTTTACATTATCTTACACCTTCATATTTTTGTCATAAAATATAAGTTTGCATGGGTCTCTGCAAGCCACCCTAACCCCTTATCTTTTTGTGCTTGGATGTGTTTTATGGCAATACTGCAATTAGTGACACTGTTATGCATGGAAGATTAATTCTCTACTTGAATTTGGTTGTTTTTTATATGCAATAAGTGTGTGGATGATTAATTTTACATCAGAAGAAAACTTATATAATTAAATGCATATCAGTAGTGGACTAATTAAATATTAAAATCCCATATTACAAATGACATAATTAATATGTGTAGGGAGTTATAGGATCTACAGGAATATTCTTTATCCAAGCATGGTGCATCTCACTCAAAGGTCCTCTCTTCTCCGCAATGTTCACTCCTCTTTGGACAGTAATTCTGACCATATTGGCTCCTTTATTACTGCATGAGGAAGTATACTTTGGAAAGTAACCTCTAATGTTCAAAACAGAGTTACATTTAATTTTACTGATCTTATTGTGAACTAATGGGCTATTCCTTGATGTGACTATAGTACACGTTATATATTTTCTATATTTTATCACTTGATCATTATTATTTGTAATTTTTAATATTTATTTTATATTTTGCTAATTCATTAAATGTAGTCTACAAAAACTGTGCTACCTCTGCCCGTATTAATTTATTGTAAGGTCATCCTACAACCGCAAAACCATGGAAAAACAAAGCCATTTGAGAGGCTAAAATAGTAGACACCACATATCCAATGTCGTGCACCACAGTTAACCACAGTTAAGTAACTTTTTTCTTTAAATTGAGTCACAAACTTTTTGTAAGATTTTTTTCTTCAGAATTATTTTATTGAGTTCAGTTGTAATATTATTGAATTTGACTAATTTTATTAATTTTGTGTTTTAAAATAGGTTTTTACACAAACATCACAAGTCAATGAAACGAAGATATCGATGAATTTTTTAGTTCAAGATTATCCTAGTAAATTGGCTCGTGACTATGTTAAGTTTCAAACATTATTGGTAATATTTAAATCTTGATTAAATTAATATATATTTTATATTATAATTTGAATGTTACTAATTATTATTATTCTTTATATATCAGGTATATGATCAAGAAAGTGGCCCTAACCAAGAAATTAATGATCTAACATCAAGAATCATAATTGGATAGTTATTTAGTTTTTTCATTATGCTTAATTTTGTAACTGAGAACTAATGAAACTGTAATGTTAAAAAACCTTTAGAGTTTGAAGTTTACATTATCTTACTTACTTGTAGACTTTTTTTTTTTGTTGCTTTCATGAATGTTGCATTAAATTTTAAATACCAATATTTTTCTTTTTAAGATTTATTAAGTATTTTTATAAATTTAATTAATAAATTTGATAAATAAAACACAATCGATGCATTTAATTGAATTTACTTTCAAAATCGGGTGAAAGTTACAAAAATAGTGAGATTTAAAACTCCCAGAAATCCCAGAAATAACAGGAGTTAATAATTGTCAATCTGGTAGTAAAAATCGTAAGTAATCACTTAACGACGTTGACTCTTTCTCAAAAAAATCCAAACCAGGGATAATGTATTTAGTGGGGGTTTAAACCTCTGGAAATATCAAATATAATCTCCAATAAAAGTAATTTTTCTTATAGTGAACTTTTTTATATTTTTATATTCAAGAACCAAAATATAAAAATTAAAATATATTTTAAAAAACTTATTTTTTATAAATTTTAAAGAATACAAACGCATAATCGTATCGATGATTACTAAATAAAACAAATTCAAACATTGAAAAAGTTAAATTATTAAATTTTTAAAATTTCAGTAACTTGTGTCTCTCAATTAAATGAATGATATCACTTTAAAAATAAAATAAACATTATTAATTTTTATTAAAGTTACGGAAAAAAGAAATTTTTAAAATATATTAATAATAATTTATAATTATTATCAAATTTGAAAAGATACGCATTATTATTATAATATTAAATATTAAAATTTAAACTGAAATATTATGATTTTAATAAATTCTCTTATTCATATCTCAATTTAACAAAATAAAACTATTATTAATAATAACGTGTTAATTGTTTATCATAAAAAAAATTTGGATAAAAATAGTTCATGTTTATATGTTAACTGAGAGTATATTTAAATTAATAATTATTATAATATTGAAAAATAAATAAATAATTATTATAATATTAGAAAAAATATAAATTAATAATAAATATTATTATAATATAATACTATAATTTTAAGGAACTTTTGGTCACATGAACAAATTAATAGAGCATTACATCTCTTACTCTTGTGGAGTTCCTCTACAATGGAATCAACTAGTACAGAACCTTAACATAAAATGAGAATAAATTGAAGACAAAGATGTATCTAGTCCAGAAATCTCAAGTCAATATACTGTTACATAGGTATTTATTTTTTTGCTGATGAATAAATTGGATTTAATTCAATGAAAAAAAATCAAAAATAAAAATTTTTAGAGTGAATCATAAGTTGAATTTATGATAATGGGCAAAATAATGTCATTTTTTCTCATCCTAACAGAGATTTAGCCAGACTCTTATACACTATTAACAATCTTATTTGTTTAACAATTATATTGTATTTATGACAATACTAACAATCTTATTTGTTTAACAATTATATTGTTATTATTTTATTTTGTAAAAAGGTAATATTTGTAAGTACTAACTTAATTAATATCATGATTTAAATATAAAATAAACATTATTAATTTTTATTAAAATTATAAAAAAAATTATTATAACATTAAATATTAAAATAAAGATATAGATAATTATTATAACATTATAAAAAATACAAATTAATAATAAATATTATTATAAAATAATACATTCAGTCAATATTATGAATAGACAATTAACTATGTTGGTTTCATGTTAGTGAATTCAACTGAAAAAGATATTTTTCTTTTGAGTGATTCTTGTATTTATAATCAATTTAATGAAATGAATTTAATGAAAAATAAAAGAATAAACAACCCACAATTCCTCCTTAGTTAAATCATATTTTTAAATTACTTATTTTAAAATATTGAGGTTAAACATATTGTTACATGCTTATATCTATGCCCATCTAAAGTTTCGTAAACTGTGTTTATTGATAAGTACCATTCTTTAGTGTTTTTTATACATTATAAACTGAAGTTTTTGTGGGCTTAAGTGATCGTTATGATAATAATTACCTCTGAATTGAAAGTTTTTGGATTCACTTTGTTAATTTGAGTCATGAGTCAAGAGAAGATATTTGATCTTAATTATTGTGAATTTCAGATGATAAGAATGAAGGAAACTAGAGCTTGGAAGTTGCATGAGAAGAAGAAATAGAAAAGATTTGAAAAGAAGAGTTATTTAAGCTGAAGATTCGCCCAGGCGACATTGGAGCGAGGCAATCTCGCCCGAGCGAGGATGGTTTCGCCTGAGCGAGATCATTCCAGTGAGCACATCAAAATCTCGCCCAAGCGAGGATGGTTTCGCCTGGGCGAGATCAATCCAGAGAGAACATCAAATTTGCACCCAAGCGAGGTGTTTTCGCCCGAGCGAAAAGTCACTTATCCAGAACCCGAAAGAACGCGTTAAAAGGAATTTTAGGGTTTTAGAAAGGGGATCTGGATTGGGAGGAATTGGAGAGAGGAAAAGAACAAGAACTACTGAGGATTCCTGCTCTTCTTTTGGCAATCTTTCTTCTTTGAAGTGTAATGGCTACTATGAGTAGCTAAGCTCCGCAACTTTGGGATTGAATGTAACTTCTTTAACTCATTTGCATTTTGGTGATTTTAAATATAATATTCAGTTTCTACTCCATTGCTATTTTCATCTTATGCTTAATGCTTGATTTTATTTTGATCAATAGAGTCTCGATTTTGATTCTTAAACTTAACTGGAAAATATTTTTGAGTTTCCGACCTAGATGAAAATAGTCGATATATTGGAATACTAGGGATAGGTTTCGATATATTGATTGCGTATTACATCCGTTCTTAACGCTGGGTAATTTACTAAATAGCTGAGGAATCAGTGTTTAGGAGATTTCCTTATGAATTTCATATAAGAGGAATCGGTGTGAATGATTTTAATTTGTGCATCAATTGAGAGTAGTTACGAATATTGCATTTATTTATCAATTCCAAAATACGAATGAGGGAAAGAGATGAAGTTCAATCCCAAAGTTCTTCTAGATCTTGCAAACTCCGTTTTTCAATTGTTACTTGTTTTTAATTGTTCTTTTATGTTCTTGACTCAACTTATCGTCAAATCTTCGTAAAACCTTTACTTACTTAGTGAGTAGTGACGCTTAAGTTTAAAACAAAACTGTTCTCTGTGGGATCGACATCCTTACTTTATAAATTTATATTACTTGTGACTCGGTACACTTGCCAGATAAAAGTCTTAACATTTATAAGCTTTAGAGATGAAGAATCTCAAATCTAAAGGAGAATAAAAAAATTGTAGTTTTAGAACGGAAGAATCTCAAATCTAAAGAAAATTAGAAATGAAGAGAAAAAAGAGATATGGATGCAAACACACAACACAGGTCAATATTTAATTATTATTATGTATTTAATTTCATTTTATTATTAATAAATATTTATAATATCAACCACATTATTTAATTTGAAATTTCATATGCAAATGTCATTTGAAATTTGCTGCTAATTTATCACAACAGTTTTGTTTTTAATGCCATTATTGCTGTTTGGTTAGTTTAAACTCAAAAGTACAAAATTGCATGAAGTTAAATATAATAAATGAATAAATAATGAAATAAAAAGATTAGTAACTTTGTTAATATTATTAAAATAATAATTTTGCTATAAATTATTTTTACAGCATTTACTTAATAGTTGATGCATTCTAATGGAGGCCTAAACTTGGAATGTTACAATATGGGTTTCTTCACCTTTCTCATGTAATTTTCTTCATTAATTGTGAAAATAGGTAAGTTATTTTATTTATTTATAGAAATGGGTAAGTCTTATAATAAGAATACAATTTTGTGTGAAAAAGTCCTATGACACATGCATAAACGACTTTTAGTTGCAAAATTTTCTTCACTAAGAGAACGTGATTAGGGTTAATTAAAGTCATGCATGGGTAGCATGTGAATTAATACAACTAGCATGTGAATTAATACAAATGAAATTGTATCAGGCTTAAGACAACTTTAATGTTATTAATTTAAACTGAACTGGTGTTACTCATGCACAACTTCATCTTATTGTATTGAAAAATGAATTGGTTGTGGTTTTAAGTAAAATGTTTAGGTTTTATGGATTAAAAAGTTAGGGTTGGTGGGTTATGTTTTTGGTAGGTAAAAATAACATTTAGGTTTGAAGGATCAAGGTTTTAGAGATTAGGGTTCAATTTGTGTGTAGTGTTCAGGTTTTGAGTGATTGGGTTACAAAGTTAGTGTGTGACGTCTAGGGTTTGTATTGTGTTAGTTTTGACAAAAATTATGTATGATTAATAGAGTAAGATAAAGAGTATTTTCATTACATAAAGTCATTGACATTAAATGAAATAAAATAAGTTTCATTAAAAGTAATAATATAGTTGTTTTTATTACATTAATGGAAAAGAAAACTATCTATGTGTGTGTGATACTAGACGAAATGTTGATGGTGGTGTCATAGTAAAAATACAAAAAAAATGTTTGTAGTACCAGAAAACATTTTCTTACGATGCAAGATTGTTGAAACTCGCCAAGAAGTAGTACAGAAGTTGGGAAGTTATATTTTGTTGATAGTCCATATATCCGAACATTTGGCTTGGTTGACCATAAGCATGTTGTTAAGCATCAGAAGAAAACCCAATGTGAAAGTTGTGGTGGGGTACGAATGTGGTTGTTTAGACTATGGCAATGTGTTGTACTACTAATGCAAAACAATGAGTCAGTTTAGTTTGAATGAAAATACAATAATATATAACAATTGAGAAATGAAGTTATATCATCGTCAGAGGTAAATTGCAAAGGTGTAATATATCGAATAGTATGTCCGATATACCATTGCATGTAGGGGTGCTATCGTACAAGTGACCATTTCCGTTGAATGAAATTCCGTGAATTACACATTTATGGCACTCATTCCACATTGTTATCCTCCTTGTGTAGCTGATCTAGGTTTAAGAGGTTCATTGGAATAATTTGGTAGAATCCAAACTATCGTATAACTTGACCATCTTGGTGTAGTTTAACTGTTGCAAAACATATGAGAGGAACTATGGTCTAACTCATAGGAGGAATGTTAATGGTAATTAGACGACTTAGTTCATTGTGGCAATAACTGCGATAAAAAAATGTTGTCAGTAAAAATGTGTTGTCGTCTATTATTGCAAAATATATAATAGTAGTATGGATAGTTGAAGTAGAGAACTTGTTTTGGTTGAGGCTAATCCGATGTGGTGGTCGATATGTTTATTCTTTGTTGCACTAGCTGATACCAGCTTCAATGAAAAATAAATATGTTATAATTAAGCAATCATAAATGAATAAAGTGTGTAAATTATGGTTAAACAAAATTAAAATAAACTTTTCACTAGTCGGAAACCAAGACAGTCAGTAATATTTACATCACTTAGTAGTTGAAGAGGTAGAAAAAGGCATGTAATGCAGTCTCATGCTCAACATTGCAGAAGTAGCATGCATCCTCCGATATTCTCTTGGTTAAAATTGATTCCATGGTCAATTGTATGATAAAAGCATACCAAAACACTAAACCCCAACTGTAATTTGACAGGTTGTTGAGGTTATTGAGAAGTAACCAATACATCAGATGGACTCTGATCCCTAATGTATCTAACATTAGTAAACTTCCAATCAATGTTAGTATGTGGACTCAGGCATGTTGTGCTATGACAACATCTGCATCATCTGGAATCTCCTAAAATGAATTGTTTAACCAAGACAATTTTATTGAATTTCCCTTTACCATTGTTTTGGGTGGCATGAAACCTAATAGATGGTCACATAGCGAAACAAGGTTACTACAACTCACACCTATTATGGGTTCTTCATCTAGGAAGACCGAGCTACACAACTACATCTTCTAATATCATTTTTGTCTCTCCTAGTGGGAGATGAAAGGTGTTAGTTACTATTCTCCATTTCTCCGTTAAGATAGTCACTAAGTGGTGATTGATCTCGATATAGGTTAATACGAGTAAGTGACAAAATTCGAAATGATGAATTAAATTTTAACCTCAATCATCAAGTCTATTGTGATACTTCAAACAATGAATTATATATTATAAATAATCTTTTATTACCTTTTCAAATTGCCTTCATTACATGTTTTTTCTTAAAAATATAACAACAATATATCGATCTGAGAGATGTTGATTGTATGCCATTTGTATTCAAACCTATACTTGAAATGTCTTAAAAGTTAAATAAAGAGTTTTATATAGTAAATATATTCAATACAAAACATGCATCATATATTAAAAGAGTTTGCATAAAGTAAAAATATAGTAAGAAAGGGGTGCATCTAAGTAAAAATGAGATGCCAATAGTAAACAGGTTGCATGCTCATCAAAGTGTGGGGTGAATAGTGAAACTGACGAGTTGACTTTAGGAGGATGCATATAGTAAAACTATGTCCATGTGATCAAATCAGGTTGCATATAGTAAAATTGTGGTGCGATTATTCTAAATAGGTGTACATTTTGTAAAACTGTTTCCATATAATGAGGAGTACATATACCAAAATTTAATTACAAATTATAAAATATATAAATGAATTAAATTAAAAAGAGTTTAATTTGTTTAAAAATTACTTTGTATAATTTATAAATAAATACTGAATTCGGTTAAGAAATAATAGAAGTACATTTGTTTTAGTTTTCTTTTTTAATTACAATAACCTAAACTCGTCAAACACAACTTTTGTATAGTCTATATTATAAATATATACATTTTCTCTAATTTTAGATAATATATTTAAATATTATTTACTTTCGTTTAACATTTTCTCTATTTATTATATTTATACTTATATTTTTTTACAACGTATTTATACTTCTATTAAAATCATATTTAAATATAATAATAAGCTAATGAATTGAATCAGATATTTTGTAACTATATATTTATTTTGTTATTAAAATAATTTAATTTAAATTTTTATATTAAGAAAATCTGTAACTGAGTGAATATATATATATATATATATAAGCTTATTTTAATTGTTTTAATTTGGTCATATTAAAATATATCTATGAACAGTAGAAATTAAAAAACTTCTATTGTATAACTAAAACTAAAGTAATTTACAATAATTAATGTATTTGTAGAAGAGATTAAGTCATAAATATATGCAATTAAAAATCATACATTTCATAAACACATAATACTTTGGTAAATATATTACGTTATAAAAAGAGTATTTAATATATTATTGAATGTAATTATGAATCATACTTTCCAAATACAATAATCGATATTATCATCAGCACAACACATAAAAAATATTACTTTTTATTGTTCAAAGGTAGTTTAAGAAAAAAATTATCTGAAATTTTGAATATTAATTAATATAGCATGTATAATTTGAATATGTGAAATAATTTAACATTTCATTTCTATCATTAATTCTTGAATGAATTATTTTCTAATATAATTAATTATTGAATATTTCTTATTTTAAATTACCACGGTCCATAAAACATATTTTAAAAGGATGACATTAAGATATTAAAATATACTTATATTCAAACAAAATAAAAATAAAAACATACTTCAAAATATATTTACTAATAGTAGTAATTAAAAGTATTAATTTATTAATATAATTTAAGTAATAATAATATTAAAGAAGTAAGTTAAGTCTTAATTATCACATAGATACAAACTATAAGAAAACTTCCTACAACATTATGAAGACTCTAAATACATACATCATTTGAAACAGCAAAATTATTGATCAGCACAACCAAGGTTACTTTAGGGATAATATAAAAACTACAATGACACAGAACTTGTATGTTTGTTGAACTGTGAAACAGCTGCAATCTACACTCCTCAAATTAACCTTCCTCTGTGCCACAAATAGCTTCAAAAGACCACACCTTGTGAAGTGAAAGACTGCACCGTGTTCTTCGACATGTAGGTACTTAGTTTATTGCTCAAATTTGAAACAACAGTTCCTCCCATTCCTCCCATCCTAGATATGTGTTATTTCTATTTGTATATGTGTTGCACCGATACAATCATATGAGGTATATTTCCATAATAACAACTTATATTTTGTAAGTTTCAGATGGAAATTTTTTTCAGTGTAAACAGTTTTAGGATGATCAAGGAAGACCCAATTATATTACACTATATATATTGAATGATTTCAACTCAGAAAATGAAGATGGATGTTATGGACTATAAAGATATGTTGAATGACTTACTTCAGAAAATGAAGATGCAGATATCATGGATTAGAAGGATGATTCTCCTATAAACACAGTCCATTCTTCCAATTCTAGATGTGTAATTTATATCAAATACAACCTCTTTAAACACATCTATTTCAATTCAAAGGAATCAATTGTATTTGCGATAAAACATTTCCACACTCAGCAAGACTACAAATTTATAGTTGTCCAATTAAAGACTCACATATATATGGCAAGATACGTTCAATATGACAACCGTTGTCAATAGTGACTTTGAGTTTCTTATAATAAAATTAGAGACAAATTAAAAGAATAGAAGCATCTCACACGTATCTCTCTCTAGCGCACTTACTCAAGATCACGTCAATTTAGATTCATACAAAATTGCATCCATTTTGGTAAATTCGGTCACGACAAATCCTTCCATACCGATAAAATATTTAATTTCAGAGATAGAAAAAAACCGTCATGATTATACAATGATATACAAAAAAAAGTTTGGATTGCAAAATAAAAAATTCTTGTAATAGAATTTAGAGATTGAGAGAACTCATACAATTATCTACCTGGGATGGTTGCAAGCTGTATAAGAATGTCTTTCAGACACAATTGTACAATATATGTTACTCAGCCAATTGTTTTTGACAGTATAGAAGACAACTCATATTACATATTATAACATGTCTTTAAGGTCTTTCAAACCTTTCATTGATGAATTGTCCAAGTTGACGAAATATTTTTAATTGGAAAATATCATAAAACTTTGTTGACTGTAATTGGTCAAGATAGGAAGCACAACATTCTTTCCATTTCCAATTGTTGAAGGATAAACAAAAGAAGCCATAATATGGTTATTTCAATTATTGTGTACATATGTTAGACTCAACCAAATGTCTGCCTTATAACTGACAAAAGCATCGTCATATTGTCAACGTTACAATCTCCAAAGGTTCGTTGGGAAATGAATGAGTTACAATCAGTGTTCTGCATCCGTCACATTGCATCAAACTTCAACAAGAAGTTTAAAAACGTGGAGCTTAAAAGATAACTAATAAACATGGATTTATGCATATTACATAACTTTCCTTTTATACACATATTCTCTAATTTCAATGATTTTTTGTAATTTCAAGTATGGAATTGTATACCAGGTTATGAAATGAAACAACCCAGACTTTAGGCAAAGTTATCTGCGTTGCGAGCTGAGTTGCACTAAGCAACTTCGTGGATAGATCAAATACCATTAGAAAAAGTGGACTTAGACCTATGACGACGGTAAAATATATGTACATATGCCGAATGCATGAATTCTATCTTGAAGGGAGTACGATCCTTACCTATTTAGGCTCTTGTTAAGACAACAATCGAAAGAATAAATTCATGGTTTGTTAATTGAGGTATGATCTATGTTACGAGGTAGTCATTAGTTTCTTGAAAATATTCCTGCTTCATTGAGGAAAAGGCAAGAACAATTTGTCATGTTTCATGTGCATATATATATAATCGAGAAAATTCAGAATTCAATGCTCATGAGATATCCATTCCCCATCTTTGACGCTGACATATGTCGTTCGAAGTCAAATTAAATGAATGGGGAGTTTCAAATGTAACATGCCATATTTTCGCATAGTAGGAACTTTATTGCATAGAAATTCTATAATAAGCCTAAATATAAATCTCCATACATTCAAAAGAGTATTTCAAAATATACTTCTCTACATGAGATTTAATAAAATTATCTTCATACAATCACAAAATAAAATAAAAAAATAAAATAAAATTAAACTTCTCCATCAACTATCTAAAGAGTCACACCACCTGCTAAACCCTCTACTCACCTGTAAAACACAATCATCGCAAATTTAAAAACAAAACAAACAACATACCAAAGAAAAGAGTAAGTTAGAGATTTTAAAATGTAGAATTATAAAGTTTAAATCTTCTATATTAACTAAAATACCACAACTCAAGCACTCATCAATCATCTCATACATCACAGTACCATTTTCATTGCTATACAATAACACATGCTATACATACATTGCCTCATATACAAAGACACTTAACTCTACTTTCGGAAGACTCGTACATTAAGTTAGACTCAGAGGTTTGCTCCTGTTATACAACTCCAAACTGTGAATCCACACAGTCCCAAATCAATGAATCATCAATCTTATATGACAAGGTTAGTTCCCGTGAGACTTTCCTGACTAGTTATATTTCAAACTGCAACCACTTAGTCTGAACCTCCATTGACTCTCACCACCTAGTACTCTTCATCTATGTGATTTCGATATACTAGTAGAGTTTAGATACCTCCTTCTTGACAAATCTTCAAACAATACACATCCTAACAATCTCAACACATGTATCTCCTTTCCTGAAGATACTATGTCTTGATTACAAACCATACACATCTCAATATAATATCGTACATTATTCATAATAAAATCTAAAATGCACCATCAAAACGATTCAAGTTCAGTTTAATAACCAATTTCAGAGGATCTATACAATATCAAACATCAAGTTTCGTCATCCTATCACACACCATGACTCTATCAACATGATATCAACACTTCAAATTACAAGCTTCTACTCATACATGTTTCACTAAATTAAAAGAATTATCAAAATCAAGCTACCTAGACTAACAATATCGAAGAATTTCTCTATTACCAAATTAAGGCTAAATTAAAATAAAATAAGAAATTAATTCAACTCATCCCATTTTCAAAATCAGTCCAGACCTGCCAATTGAAATAACACACAATGTCTCTAACACATACACATCCAATTCTCAAAACCTACATACTTAAATTGAACATAGAGCACAATACCTCAATAACTCCTAACTATATTAGAAATTATAGATAAATATGTAATACAAGCACATTTAGGTCTTCTAATTTGGGTTATATAGAGTGATTTAAGAGTCAGCTTCCCTTACCTGTCTAAGAGGAGAATCACCTATAAAAGACTCCAACCTACCGCTTGCAAGGATAACTGAACCTGCAACGTATACAGTTCTGATCATTGATCTGAACCTACCCTTAGGATCTAAAGCGAACAAGGATCATTCTTGATGTCTCTAAGACTACATGTAAGAAAGTGCACCCATATTTTTTTTTTCGAAAACCCTAAATAGCTCAAGAATAGGGAAAAATTGGTACTTACCTAAACCAAAATGGTGACTGCTAAGCTTGCTCTACCTATACCAGGAATTGGATGGGGCTTTTGGTCTTCAATCTGAAGTAAGAGGAAAACCATATTTTTGAGAGAGATAGAGAGATAGAGCAGAGAGAACTATAAGAGGTTTTGTTGTCTAGAGAGAGTGATTTTTGTTAAAATGATTTTATGAATCCTTACATCAAACTCTTCGGCTACCTTGTTTGTTTTCATGTCATTAATGTTTGTTCCTATCGTGACTTGAACTTATTGACGTTTGTTGATCCAATTTACATTCTTCTTCAGATTTATAAGGCTTATAAGGTGTCATTTCATCCAACGCAAAAGTGAGGAATATTGGTCTCGTTATACTAGACCAAATTTCATTCTACGCCCTCATATAAGACATAAAGAATTGAGAAAACCAATAACTACACATATCCATAAGGAAATGGATAAGCCTGATCGGAACAAACTGAAAAGAGCTCTTACTATAGAAACGAAGGACACAATAGGAGCGATTGCTCGTATCGATAATAAATTTTCTTCATTTGTCAACTTGAAAAATAAGGTGGCCAAAGTTCAAGAGAGGGGGTGAATTGAACTATTTACACTTTTTGAAAATTTGAAAGTATGAATGAGTGTCTTTATGAAACTATGATTACAATGTTGAAAACACACAAAAATAACAAGTTGAATGTGCAGACATCAAGTTAAAAATGAGTTCAGTATGTAAAATCAGTAAAAACAGCCTATTACAGATAAAACACAACACGTTAAAATATTTCTAGCAGTTATGGAAAAACGGAAAAACGCATAACAGGTTGAAATTAAAAATAGTCTATTGAAAATCCTTTTCAACACTTAGATAATTTTCAACCAGCAACAGAGTTTAACAGGTTAAATCAGATTTTAACAGGTTGAATTCACAACACTGCAGAGTTAATAAACCAGAAAAACCAGATCAATCAAGATGAGTATAGCAAATATGCCACAGATTTTATAGAGAACAATTTGATGTGAAACAAAGAATTATACAATACACATAATTATTCACACCAGTGTAGCAAGCTATATCTCATGCAGAATTTGAACCACTAAAGATATCTAGACTAGATTAAAACAACTATCATAGCAGAAAACTTTGATAAAGTACTTTTAGGGATACATCAAATATAACACTAATCAATCACATGTTATATGATACTGAAATAGATCTAAATGATTCAATAAAGCAAGGAAATACAATTTAGCAAACAACACAACACCCTTAATCCAATATCATTATAAAACAGTAAGCACAAAAACAGATTGATATGATTTACTGTAGATCAACAATTATCAATTATAAACCAACAAATTTTATGTCAAAACCAGATTCAGCAGATATATAACCCACAACACAATCACAAAAGGGTCAAGGAAAACATACAAACAGATTCAGAAATTTGAATTGTATAGTCACAAAAGTAATATCTCAAGACAAGAAACTGTTTTCAATTCAAATCATTATCACAATCAAGAAAAAACATTTTCTAAGGATCAAAATACAATGCATCAAATCAGTAGATAGGTAATCATGCAAAAATAGATCCAATAAACTCAAAAAACACAAGACAATACAGTCAAAAACCAAGATTAATTTGCTGCTGTAAAATACTGAATTACACTAGGTTAAAATTGATTTAACAGATTAAAAAATGTTGCCAGAATGAGTATTTTGATTCTGTCAAAAAATTTAATAGGTTGTTCTTGAATTTAACAGGTTGTTCTTAATAGCAGAAATATAACAGTACCAAAAACAGTTCAAAAATCAAAAGAGTAAGGGATGAAGAAGATTACACTAGTATTTTTATCTTGGTTCACTCTTCCACAGGAGCTACGTCCAGTCCTTTGCACAACAATGCAAAGATTTCCACTATACCATTCAAGTTTACATACAAAACACACTTAAGAACCAATCTTGAACCCTATAAGATGGTCTCTATCCCATGTGCAACATCCCACCACACAAGATGCACAACCCTAGTGCAAAAGTAGCTCCCTACTGTTGTTCTATATGCAAACAATACAATACAACCAAACAAATACACGTTTACACAAAGTACAATGCTTAAAACATCTATCCAAGCACTATACAACCAAGAAATTCATCAAGAACGAATTAAAATTTGTAGAAACAATCATGCAACAGCTGAACACATTGAAAAATGCAGAAGAGGAACACTTATCTCTTTATGATGACAATTGCCACACAAAATAATCAAAATGAATGCTATGCTCTTCTTCACAAGTGAGAAATCATGATGAATTTCACAAACTTTGATGAATCTTTTCTCACTAGAGGGTTTTCTCTCCAAGAAGCTCTTTTGGAAATCTTTAGAAAAGTGATTGAAAACCTTTTTATTCGAAGAGTTAAAAGAAAACGCACGCTGCAGTGCTTTTAAAATTCGTACCAATCAAATTGTTAAGAAAATTAACAGGTTGTTTTCAAAATTAACATGTTAAATTTTCTCTAGAGCACTTGTATTTTTAAAATGATTTTAAAAATGTAATTTTCACTTATTTTGGAATAAGTGCAATGCAAGCAAATGATTAATTGACACTAACAAATGCATGAGAGTACTAAATAATGTTAAAACCAACCGAAACCTAGAATCTAAAATCTTCAATCAATTTCTTCATCAAATCACCACTTTAGTAAGATCTTCACTAACTCCAACAGAACTATGAAATTGTCATTATAAACTTTTGTTTTGTTATATTCTTTATTTGTGATACTTACTATTTCGGTCAACCATTTATAATTCTTGCATTATTGCAAATATAAAGTTTTTCATCCCCATTATTTTATATATACAAATACTTTCAATCCTAAGTTTTAACCTATAAACCCTAAACACTACACAATTAGCCTAACCATAAATCCTCTCTAACTCTAAACACTAACCCCAAACCTCCATTGCAATCGAAAACCCTAATCACTAACCTATATACCCTACATATTTAATCCTTCGAATCTAACATTTCCCCCCTAAATTCCAAACATAAAAAAACAAATACAAAACTTTCCTATTTTTAATTTGAAACATAAAAAAAAAAATTCAACCTCAAGTCATGCATAGGGTTAAGAATTCCAATATAAAATAATATAACTGGAGTCGTATAATGGTGACACAACTTCATTTATATTATTTTACAATGAAGTCGTGCTCTAGTGGTGGCATGAATTTAATTAAATATAATCAAACTCATAGCCCTTTATCATTTTTAACTAATGTTGTCTTCTCGTTACATGACTTTGATGTTGTTCATTGATACACTAAAGTTAAGTTGGTGGCATTAGACTTCTTTACATAAAGTTATGTCTCTTTGACACAACTTACTCATTTTTATAAATAAGAAAAAAATTTATCAATTTTTGCAATAAAAAAAAATATGCCGTGCGCAAAAGCCTACTATATGCTCCACTAAAATAAGTAAAGTAGTTTCAAACTACTTATTTCTTCTGTTAAGAGTTTCTTTACGATTATAACTTTATTAATTATAATTAAGTTGTTATAATAAACATCTTTCTTATCCTAGGGAATATTTATTCACCATACATGATTGGGATTAAAAAGTGTAGAATGCATACCACTTTTAACCTACATGACAGTGTCTTTTTTTTTATTTTTTTTATAAAATACAATTTAATTATTTCTAAATTGTATATAAAACTATTTTTATAGCATAATTGTTGTTTTTAATATTAAGTTGGACATAAACGTTGCAAGAATTGTGGTATGTTTAGGTCAAATACATAATTTAGAGATGTAAGTCTTGATCATTCAATTTTTATTACTTCATCAATATTTATTTACTACATCAATTTTTAACTTCTTCTCTTTTAAATTTATAGGTTTCCTTACTAATAAAACTGAGCAATATCTTTGACAATAATAGCTATACTTAATGAATAAGTATAGATATTAAATAAAGATTCGTGTATTTTTTATATTTTTTCTTTATTAATATTTTAAGTCACTCAAATTAAGACATTAAATGATAGGTAGAAAAGAGTTGTATTATATTGTTAGACCACACGTTAGAATTTAAAAGAGTAAATTAGAATACATATTAAAATTTAAATGAAAAGGTAAATAATAACAATAATAATAATAATATAAAAAGTAACATAAATAATAATAAAAATAATAACATAAAAAATAATAAAAATAAAATTCATTATATATGAATTTGAAATTCGTATATAATTTATATAAGATTTAATAGTTGTATGTAAATTTACATGTGAATTTGATTCCGTGTGTAAATTATGTACAAGTTAATTACATACAAATTTTATGTATCAGTAAATTTATATATCGTTTAATTATGTATAGATTTTTGGTCATTATATATGAATTTTATAAGTGTATGTAAATTTGAGGTATGTAATCGAGATTTGTATACTTAGTAAATGTTAAATTTTAATATAATTTGAACTGTTTAAATTGTTGCACAAACTATTTTAATTTCTCCTATAAGTTTTGAGACGATACAAAAATAAAAAATAAAAAAAAATAAACTAATAAATAACGAAAAAACACTACCACTATCACCTAGCTTAAAAAACTTTCTAACTAATTATTTTATTATATGATATACATAACATACATACTTACTTTTATTTTTATATAATAAATAAAATTGCATAATAAAAAGTGTCACAAATAAGATAGCACTTTTCCTTAATTAACATAGTAACTTTAATTTTATTTTATTCTTAAATTAAATTTTTTAATCTACTACTATATTATTATATGTTTTGACATTAATTTATAAATGTAATAATAAAAAGACTAATGATGAATATTATTGATATTTGGTATTGTTTTCAATAATATACTATTAGTATTATTTATTTATTTATTTTTGTGTTATCTTTTAATAATACAAAACTATATTATGGTAATAAAGAAAACAACATCCATATTTTTTTTATTAATTCATAATTTTAAAGAAAAAAAATATTAGAAGTGATGTGAATTAACAATGAATGAAATATTTTGACTGTTACACAGGTAAGGTTGGATTATAACTACTCCATATATAAATACAAACCTACTTAGATTAATTTAAATATAATTGAATAGATTTAACTTCAAATTTTAAAACATGTATTTAAATATGAAATAAAATTTATTAAAAAAATTAAAGCAATATAAATATAAATAATTATGAATTGGATTAAAAATTTAGATTTTTATCATTTAATTAGAACTTAACAACATTTGATATATAAAATACCTCTCTAATAATAAGCAAAATAATGTCATTTGATAAAAAGTATCAGGCCAAAAGATTTAGAGATGATATAATATTTAACGTTTTAAAACTTAGTGTAATACATATATTAATATAATAAATACTTTGTCACTTTTATTTATTTTTTAGTTGAGACTAAAAACCATATCTTGTAACTAGTTATAATTATATAATAACTTAAATATAAAAATATAACAGACATATAACTTACCACATATTCAATTACATAATAACTTAAATATAATATAGATTTCCTATTTGCTGTATACACTTCTTTTATAAAATTACCTTATGACTATTTCTTTTATTTCAATCATTTATTTATTTATTTTTTAAATAGAAACACATAATCGTATCCTATTTTCGTTAGCACTAAATAAAACAAATTATTAAATTCACTAAATTCCAAGAACTTGTGTCTCCCAATTAAATCAATGATATCACTTTAAATAGAAAATAAGCATTATTAATTCTTACTAAAATTAGGAAAAAAAATAATTTTTTAAATATATTAATAATTATTTATAATTATTATCATATTTTTGAAAAGATAATTATTATCATAATATTAAATATTAAAATTTAAACTGAAATGTTATGATTTTAATAAAGTTATGATTTTAATAAAGTCTCTCTTTCGTCTTTCAACTAAAAAAAAACTATTATTAATAATAACATGTTCACTGTTTATCATAAAAATATTAGATAACAATACTTCATGTTTAATTTTAACGAGGATGTTTGAAAATATATTTAAATTAATAATTATTATAGTAAAATAATTATAATTATTATAATATTAGATGAAATATAAATAATAATAATAAATATTATTATAATATAATACTATAACTGTAATCTTAACCACTAGTGTTGCAAGTATTTATTTGTTGCTGGTGAATTCAACGAAAAAGATCAAAATTTATTTTTGGTTAAATTCAATCTTTCTCTTATTTTACTTCTTATCATATTTGGAGGAGAAGGAGGAACAAATAGGAATTAGTTTATTATACTGTTGTTGAATTCTTGATTTTTGATAGTTTAACTATAAATTTTATTATCGTTTTATAAAGATGGAGGGTGAGAAAACTGAATATATAATAATAATATTGAGCTCAAAATGCAATTAACTGCATTTTTAATAGCTTTCATACACTTTATGTGACTTCAATTTACTTATTGCATGAATAGGAACATGCTTTGTGAGAATTTGGTTTAATGAACACAATTTGTGCTTTGTCATGTTCATTGATAAACCGTTTTGTTTTAATGTTTCTCATGTTCAATTTGGTTTAATCTTATTGACTATGCAGGTGATGAAGTTGAATTTGACTTACCCTCCTCTTCAAAG
>Ga0209700_103258_pt1 | contig 31438 bp, 15 predicted proteins | sample SiratroredBW_FD_187528 | JGI IMG/M metagenome (GOLD analysis project Ga0209700, IMG submission 187528) | Root nodule microbial communities of legume samples collected from California, USA - Siratro red BW (SPAdes) (version 2) | ecosystem: Host-associated > Plants > Roots > Nodule | place: USA...
TTTTTTTTTTTTTTTTAATTAAATGAAAAGAATTTGCTATAAATACAAAACAAGATACGAAAGTAAAAGGGGAATTTAGGGTAAAATTGATCTGGTGAAAGTGCTACCTCCTTTTTGAACATCAATTCCATTTTTGTGGGACCTTTTAGAATCGAGGGTCCTTTCAAAGATTTGGAGCTATGGTTTCTTCTAGGAGATGCGCCACCCTCATTTGCTCCATTGCTTTTTCAATATATTTCTTTATCATCATTTTTCAAGTTCCCATTTTCAGGTAACCCTTTTCCCTATTCCTCCTATTTCGTTCATGCTAACCACCCTTAACCATTTTGTTCAATGCGAATAGCATAAACAAACCATAGCTGAACCAATGATTAAAATGATTATTGAATGTGGTAAAAAGAAGAAAAACTGATTTTTTGATATTTTTTAATCCAGATTTTACAGTTGTCCTTTTTTTGTTTTGTTTTTTTTATTCATGTATTGGAGATTCCATGTGCCCTTTTTAAATCATCAGTTAACAACAGGAGTGAAATCAAACGCCTCTTCAATTAAATATTCCAGAAATTAGGGTTGATGTAACGTATACAAACCCTGTTTTGTTTACTCACATGTTTTTATTGTGTTAAATGTAACATTAGTTTTGTTTGTCATTGCACTGTCACTAGTAACAGGGTTTTATTATTGTGATGTTTTTTTTTTGTCCAATTCCTGCAATTATTAAGGCCAAAAGCTTAGAATGAAGTTATGGAATAGTGCTTTTTAAATTTGTATCAATGTGATGATGATCGCAAAGGTCTTGTTTGTTTCCAGTGTTCCATGCAGAATTGGAATCTGTAAGACACCGATTGAAGTGACATCATCTCAGTTAATTGCAAGTGAGGTTTTCCCTCGTTTTATAGTGAAGATTCTGTTCTACCCTGGAGCTCTAGCAAAGGCAATTTGGAACCAGAAAACCATCCCAAGCTTCAAAAATCTGCTAAACTTTCAACAGTTCAATACAAGGGCAGTCTCTGCTGCATCAGATATCCAACGCCTAGAGGTGTGGTGTTGATTAGTAACTGAATAATTCCTCTGTTGGTATTGGGATTAGTGCTAGCAACACATTCTAAATTTTAACACACATTCTGTTCTTGGTTAAACTTTTCTTAAAATTATATAAAATTATGAGTGAAGTTCATCAAACAAGGAGTGTGCCTTACATAATTTTGCATTTTCTAACCAGTTTCAACCAATAATGAAGACTGTGTTGAAATAAGTGTGCTAGGGTGTATGTGGTAGTATTTGGTGATGAACTCTTTGAAGGTTAAGCTTTGGCCCTTTGGGATTGTCTTGCAGGTTCTTGCAGGAAGCTACTTGTCTGTGGCAGGAGCAATCACAGGGCTGATAAAACCAGGGAGAATGAGCCTTTTTGGAATACTTCTTCTTATGTGGGGTGTGATTAGAGAGTCCCTAATGGGAAAATCCGGTTTTGCTCAAGCAAAAGGCATCCACATCTATCCAGCCATGTACATTGTACTAATTTCAGCATTCTTCTCTATTAGAAAGGATGTCAGAAAGTTAATTCGTACCTTCACTCGAAAGCATGATGTGAGAGCTAAACGTGCCAAATCAAAGGGAAAATGAGAGTGGCAATGACATGCATAAGTCTATGGCCTAATTGGCTATGATGCTTGAATCTGATAGGTTGGTAGCACTTGTATTGCTCAATGCAATTGCAAACACAGGAATACAGAATTCTTAATCACAGGGTAGCTAGTGGTAAATATGCAGCATGAATTTTGTGTATTGTTCATGAATGACAATGACTTGCAGAAACTGTCAGTTCTGAACAGTGGTTTGACAGTTCTTTAGGAAGTGCAAATTCAGCTTATTGTGCACTTTTAGTTCATTCATTGCATTGATCAAATTCAAACGAAATGATGTCATTATTTAGATATACAAGAGCAGAATGAGTTGTAGACATAATTTTCTTTGTCGAATTCATTGAATACTGTTCTGAATAGAACACTGAGGGCATTCTCTAGAAGATGCACAATGCAGCTTAAAATGGACAGTGTTGGTTATTTCATTGCATTTGTTAAATCTAAGAGAATAAGGGGTTTGTTTCCTAAACTCGAACGGCAAATCTAGCACACCAGCATTCTTTATGATAGCTCAAAAGAAAATTTGTTTGTTTATTTCATCTCATTATTAAATCAAAGTGACTACTTAGTTTTTGTTGTTTAATGCCTAATTGAAACATAAAATTGGTCTAACCCTTTTGTTTCCAAATTTTATGTTCGGAAGTGCTTTAAAAATTAAATTCATATCAATTCTTGCTCCAAGAGGTGATTCATTTCCACATCACACCTATCTCAAATAAGAATAATATAAAAAATAATATGTGTGTGTGTGTATATATATATATATATATATATATACATATCATACTTTTAATATAATAGTAATTTAATATTTTCTATTCATAATAAAAAAAAAAACAAAGCATAATAATAAAAGTGATAATATATTATAGCCAAATAAGATTAAACTATGTGACTAAATCTTATACAAATTCATAAAAATACAAATTTTAAAATAAAAATAATTAAAAAAACAAGTTAGATTCATCCAATAATTCGAGTCTAGTAAAATATAGCCATTTTTGAGTAAAAATTTAGCAAAAATTAAAATTGAATGTAAAACTCTTTAACGCCAGAGTTTATCACAAATTTATCAAAATTTACTTAAAATATTAATAACAAGTTAACTCGTTTTTCACTTACCACATTATATAATTTATTGTTTGTCCAGTAGTTTTCTTCACTCCTACAATGCAGATTCTCACTTTTCTTTATCAAAAAATTCTATAACATAAAGTTTTGACGATAAATGATTTCCAAAATATTATTCCTAAACGATAAACTAATGAAAAACAATTTTAAACCTTAAATTAAATTATGAATTAACAATTTTTCTCAATCGTCTTAGTGTAAGAAAAAAAGAAGAACGAGAACACTGAAGTAGTTACCTACCCGGCGGCGCAGGGTCCTGCGAAACGAGGTCGTTTAATACCCTAACATAAATCACCATCAACCTTGAGCAAAGAAAATTCAGAGAGTGAGAAAGGTATTAACAATGGCGTTATTCTCTGCAACTGCGAACGTTATTCCTCGAAACCATGCTTTCGCTTCTTCCGCCAAACACTTCATAGCTCACTCTCTTCTTCCTTCTTCTCCGCGCTTCGTTTCATTTCCCATTCCCAAATCAAACCCTCGCAATCGAATCACGCTTTCTCTTCAACCTCCACGCGCCCACGCCAGCGCGTCTCCCTCTCCCTCCGCCACCTTCCACGGCCTCTGCTACGTCGTCGGCGACAACATCGACACCGACCAGATCATCCCCGCGGAATACCTCACCCTCGTCCCTTCCAAGCCCGACGAGTACGAGAAGCTCGGATCCTACGCCCTCGTCGGCCTCCCCGCCTCCTACCCCACGCGCTTCGTCGACCCCGGCGAGACCAAGACCAAGTTCGCCATCGTCATCGCCGGCGACAACTTCGGCTGCGGCTCCTCCCGCGAGCACGCGCCCGTCGCGCTGGGCGCCGCCGGCGTTTCAGCCGTCGTCGCGGAGTCCTACGCGCGGATCTTCTTCCGGAACTCGGTGGCCACCGGCGAGTTGTACCCGCTGGAGTCGGAGGGCCGCCTCTGCGAGGAGTGCCGCACCGGCGATGTGGTCACGATTGAGCTCGGAGAGAGTCTCTTGATCAATCACACCACCGGAAAGGAGTATCGGTTGAAGCCGATCGGCGACGCGGGGCCGGTGATTGAGGCTGGTGGCATCTTTGCCTATGCGAGGAAGTCCGGCATGATTCCCACTCGTTGAGGTATTGCGTTCTTTCCTTCTCCTTTTGATGCCATGATTTTATGACAGTCACCATTGTGTATAGTAATTATCTAAACTAAGATTGGACGAGCCAAAATTGCCTAAAGCATAGATAGAAGAGGGTCCATGTGAATTTTATGAAGTGTAATTGTTAAAGAGAATAAACTATTTGAATTCTCAAGCCTTTAGTCTGTTGAGTTGAGCTATCTTGATGAGAGTCAGGTTACGGAAAAGGTTATCTGTAACCTGGATTAAGGTTTGTCTAGGTTAATAGTACATTAGTACTACATAAGATCAAATTCTTAAAAACGTTGCAGGAGTACACTTTTTGACTCAAGATATTATGCAAGTTTAACAAGGAAATCTAGAACAGAAGTTTGATTGCAAGTTAATTTGTTCTCTCCACCTATTTGTAAACCTGTAAGAGTGTAAGAATCTATGAGTTTACTCACGAGTTTGACAACAATGGTCCCAACATTCTTTTCAATTGGTATTATAGTCTTTCTTCATGCCTCTGAAATGCGAACCAGTGGCACAGTGTGTTCACTAGGAACTAGTCAAAAGGTTAGTGCACAGTCAATCGATGTGGGTATCGAGACTGTGGAGAATGGTGGGAATGTGCGATTTTAGGATCGAATTGTTAGGTAAGAGTTGAGTCCTACATTTGAGGTATGCTAATGTTGTGTGGCAGTTTATAAGCCTTTGGACTCTTCAACTACAATGACTAGCTTTTGTGGTATAATTCTCTTAATTGTCTTATCAATTTAATTGGACCCTAACAAAACCATTTTCAGATTCATTTGACTATGATTGATGTTTTCATTGTGTTCTAAAAATGAAAACAATACTTTGGACCATATGCTATTGTCAATCTTTAGATTTTGTAGTTTGGTTTGTTATCAGCATTCAACATGGTTATCTTCTGTGTTCAATGCTTATTCTTGGAAGTTAAGTTAGAGCATCTTGATGCATACTTTTCTTTCTGTTTCCAAAAGCTTGTAGGTTTGGCTCTTATTTATATTTGTCCTTCATATTCTATGTTTTCTTTTTGGGATTCTAACATCTTCCATGTCCACCACATCAATTGGACTGGCAAATTTTTACCTTCCAGATATACCTTGTCGCGGCAGTAGATATTTGGGGAAGCTGGAAGCATTCATAGATTTGTTGGAACTGTGTCACCTTTGGCTGCAACTACCCAATTATTTGAGTATTTGCAACAAATTGCCTTCTCGATGCAGATTTTTTATCGTAGTATGCAGTTTTGACATTTGACAGTTCCGCAGATAGGCTACTGCTTTGTCTTTCTAAGGTGAAAGTAATTTGGCTTTAGAAGATTAGTACTGTAATTTGGCTTTAGAATTATTTGTACTTGGGAAATATGATGTTTTCCTTGATGTCAAAGTTTGGATGAATGTAGCATCAACAGGATCTTTAGTATTATATTATAGTTTGTACTCCTTGCTTTTCGCATGCTGATTTGAGAAGTTTGTTTTTAAATAATATGAAGCGGGTGGATTGGTATTTTAAATTTCCGCATGCTGATTTGAGAAGTTTGTTTTTAAATTATATGAAACCGGTGTATTGGTATTTTAAATTTCTAAATGCCATTCGAAACAGTATTAGCTTCTAAATAACAGCAAAAAAGAAAACTACAAAATGTTGTGGCTTAAGTTTTTTTTCTTCTTCAAGTGTTGAAACTGATATGCTAGTGCCTGTTCTTAAAAAATGGTTATTCTTTTCCGAATTCCTAGCAAAGTATACTCAGTTGCACTTTAAGAACTTGTTTAACACAGATAAACATTGAATGCAGAGAAATGTTTACTCACCGGAGGAGTATAATGACTAAGTTTCTTACATTTCTTTGCTGTCATTTGTGTTTCATGGACGACTTGTTTGGTAAGGGAAAATGGAGAAACGAGACAAATTACTGAAACCCATCTTATTGGGCTTGGGTTCAGAGTGATTATTCTTATTGGGCTTGGGTACAGATGGAGTAGTGATTTTTTCTGCACCTCCGTACTTCTCCGTGAACCTTCGTAAACTTAGCGAAATAGCAAAAATTAAATAAACCTTACACTTCTTTACCTCTTAATCAGCAATATAATATTTTTTATTTTGAATTATATAATTTAAAATACAATTTTTTTTTTCAATGTAGAATATAAAAAATTTGTATTCTAAAATATAAAAATTATATTAAATTACGCAATTCAGAAAAAATATTTTTAATAATTTTTAAAATATGGATGCAGGAAGAAAGCATGGATGTGCTGGAAGAATCACTGCTATGGTGGTTTGACTGGTCATTTCTTTTTTTTTTTTTTTGGTTCAAAATTTCTCAATGTTTTTCCATTAAAAAGTTGGATGGTGACGGACTATAGGTTAAAATTATTAATTTTTATGTGTGGAATAAAAATAAACAATTAAAATTATGTGAATTAAAATTGTCCACACTAAATTAAATATTGATTTTGTAAAACTTCCCTTCAACATTTGTTGATTTTTCTTGTTGGTTTAGTCCGGAGAAAGACATATTGCTATGTATAAAATTGAAATTTCATAGCAGTTAATATTTTATATTCAAGAATAGAAAAAAGAAAAGAAAACAAAAGAAAGAAAACCTTGATCAAACAAATCTTGGCCTTTCAATTTCTCAATTTATTTCCTGACCTGTGCTTATTCCTTAGTGCACAACAAGCATATGCTTTATTGTAATGGCTATGCTCTTAACTTCATTTAACAAGTGCCAACAAAATGGTTCATATCAATTTCTTGACAAATTTTCATCTATTTCTTATTTTACTCCTTTGCTTTTCCCAATGCCTACTTATACATCACTATTTTGAGTATCTTTTCTAACTTGGTTTGTTTCTTTATTTTCCTTCTAACATTCACATGGACTTATTTATTCCAAGAAGTATTGTTCTGTTCATCATCTTTACTAACATGCAGGGGTTGGAGGTTGTGCCGTCTGATAAAGCAACAAAGAATCATACACTGCATTCACCAATAGCTTCTTTTGAAATCTCATTGGTGCAAACTTCTGTATTCACCAATTGAATCTATTTGCCTCATTTATCATTTCAAATGTCACTTTTTTTTCCATGGAACAGGACAAATAAATGACTATATAGAGAATAATGAAATGATTCTAACTCACAAAAATCAATGAAATGTTCCTTAATGGAAAGAAGAATCACCCATTTTCAACTTCAGAATTGATATGATGTTGGATGAGATTTTGAAGGAGATAATCTTTTCAAAGTCAGCATTATTACCAAACTGCACCCAACTAAGAGGACATATTGGGACCTCTAACTGATAAGCATTAGGCCATGCAGCTTTTTCTAAATGATAATAATAGTAAAACTGAGAATAATGAAATAATAGTAATATAAGAAGGATGATATAATCCTACATAATCTAGAATCTAGAGTTGGAGACATTTCATCAACATAAAGCTTTGCTGAAAAGAGTGGGAGACACTTCACTAACATAAAGCTTGCCTGAAAGGAAGACAAGAGTCCTACAAAAAAGCAAACTTAGTTATGGAGTCTTTGGCTCATCTTTTAAATCCTCAATGCGCATCCTTTTTAAAGCTATACTTTACATTCACACAAAGGAATCCAATGTGATTTGTGTTTCAAATATGCTGCTAAACCACTGAAAAAGGAAGAACTAGTTAGATATATTTCTCATCAAAAACAGACTTGTAGTAATATTTCTCAGTAATGAATACTCTTAAAATATGTTCAACTTAATTACAATGCAAAGTTCTTTGTCTTCCTCATTTTTTTATAAATTTTTAAATAGTTTCTATTATAACTAGCAATAGTGTTACATGTCACATCATATACTATTCTAAAATAATTGTTGATGTGGCATAATTAATTGACATGTACCAAGCAGTTTTGATAGATACCATCTTTTAAATTAATGTATAAAGTTGATGAAACCAAAACTAATGAAAAAGAAACAACATGGACCTAAATTTGTAAACCAAATAAAGGTATATTCATCATAGAAACTAAAGAAGATATCTTGGTCTTCCTTTTTTTACTCCACAGTTGAACATGACTGCTTGAAATTCTGATTCAAAGTTGTTTCAAATATTCTTTTTGTCAGCTCAAAGGTGAAAGGCGAGTCCTTGTTAAAAGAATTGATTGGTAGAGTTGTGTGTATAGTACTATTTTGTTTTGAGTTAGCAAATAATTAAATGAATGTGATGAATCATTGCATCAGCACTTCTCACACATCAGTTCAGGAAGTACTACTTCGGGAAAAGAAAAGAGATTCATATTGATTTAAGAAAACCACGCACCATACAATAAATGGAACTCTCTAACTCCAAAACTAAAGAAAATAGTTTAAAGCACCGAAACAACATTGTTGTAGTTCTTGAGGTAAATCTGAGAAAGATCCTAAGGGATGTAGCTAGCTAGCTTCTCTGTAACATGGCATTTTAAACCACCTTTTCAGAATTCACACTGTCTTTAACATCCCAAAGAAATTAATAAAGAAATCTTGCAGCATCTCCAATAATTAATGTAGCTCCTCTTCATGCTTGGATAATAAACTCATTTCTAGTACGTGTCCCTTGGAGCACTGCATTTAAAGCATTCCATTCTGCTAGCAAAGTTGTGCTCATTGCATCCTGATCTGCTCAATCACAAAAGTAAAAATGGAAAAAGAATACATCAGTTTTGTCATTAAGAAACACAAGGAATTCAAATACTACTTGGTTAGCCATATTTTGCACTGCTAAGCTGAACAGGTTTTCAAAGTATGCAACTTCTAAAAGCAGTCAAAGAAAGGGTAACCCAATAAAGATATGAGTTGCATGCCTACAACACCAACAGTGCCTTTTGTTTTTGTGGTGTTTGTCATGTTCTTCACACTTTAAAGACAGCAGGAAAAGGAAAAAGCACAAGATGTCCCCTAAGCAAGAACCAAAAATCAAAAGATGGTGAGACACAAAATCAGTGAATGAATGACTCACCTGCTGCATATCCAATCACCAGATTTCCATCCAGGTCTTCCACTGCCACCAAAAGCTCTTGAGCGCAAGATGTCACTGTTGTAGCCTCCAGCCAAGTCATCCTTGAAAGCACCACACTTGAAGCAGCTGGAGCGGCTAGCAAAGTTGTGAGCACCACAGTTAGCAGCAGCACAGTACCAGTCACCAGGGCGAACATCTGACCCAGTTAACCCAAATGAAGAGCCCCCTCTTCCTCCAAACGCACCAAAATCAATTCTATCTCCATATTTTGAGTCCCCACATCGCTGGCACGAATCTCTCCTCTGAAAGTTCAGGTGCTGGCATGACCTGCAGTTCCAGTCTCCCGGTCTGCTCATGTTTACTTCTCTGCAGATCACTGTTGCATTCACCAAAAAAAACATTGTTAGAAGACTACATGTGTATATGAACCAAGTGTCAAATGTTCAAACATTTTTCTGTTAACAAACTTGATGCTTCCTATGTATATGTATGACTACATTATATACATGTTTTTGAGTATAGTACTAGGCACTAGCTAGCTTGCTAGCATCATGCTTATTATAATATTGAGACAAACACAAATCTAAAATAAAATAACTCAGTTATTGATTAACTTCTCTGAAACATATGAAAACAAGTTACGAGGCTGACATAATATAGCACTATAGTAGAAGACAGATTGATCACATTACTATAAATGTGACCTTCTTGAGAGATTTTCTTACTGAAGAACTACTACACAAAGAGTTTTGAAGATTAGGTAGGTGAGTTGAAAACAATATGAGGGGGATGGTGGAAGGGAAAATACAAAGACCAACCTGAAGATAATGTGGTGAGTTGGAGTATTAGAGAAGCAGAAGAAGCTGTAGAGGATTTGCTGATGAGAAAATGTGATAGGGGGTATGGTTTATATACTGGCAGAGACCACAGAAAAAAGAGAATAATTGGAGGGCCGTGTTGTAGTACTTTTTAGTGTTGTTTGAGTGACAACCTAGATAAATGGAATCAATGAATTCTAAAGGAGGGAAAAGAGATAAAGGAAAATTCGTGCTACAATTCCAAAGAGAGCACACTTTGAATTTTGAACATTTACTTTGGCAGTGGGCTACAATTTCATTTAGTTTTAGTTTTTAATGGTACGGTAACGGGTGCAAAGGGTATACTAAAGGAGAGGGTTGATACTTGATAGTGCTAGTTTGAACTGAACTATGTGTTTTTATTCTTTCATTTTTTTTCTCTCCATTCCCTGATTATTGATTAAAGGCTCACATGCTGTTACTGTCAAGCACAAGATGCATTCAATTTCAAAGCATTTTTAATGTATAACATGGCATCTAGGGGTTAAAATTCATGAAATTATTATACAGTTAAGATTATGTCATCTCAACAAATAGTCCCATTTTTTAATTTACACAAAAGTTAATAACTTGTTAAGGAACATGGATTACAATCACATGTTGGTTGTAATAATTTCACAACAGAACCCTGACCATCTAGAAAGACTAATATAATAATGGAAAGATAAACTTACACACCTTATATAATGGAGTTATATGAACTAGCTATGTTACTTGGTTTCTGTTTCATGAACACGGATCCATATGGCTTATTGGTTATGTTCTAGTTGGATTTAAAATTTGATTCTGATGGAGCTACATAGAATTGGCCGAAGTTATCTTGAGCTATAGTAGTTAAACTTACAAATTCTGAAAATAACATGAATTATAAAAGGCTATTGGCTAGTACTATTTATGAACTTTGGCACTATAAATGTTATATGATGTATTAGGATAGCACAACACTAAATTAGCAAACACTTTCTCATGGTCTGTACTATAGCAGCTAGCAAGATAGCTAAGTCAAACAAACTCAAGACCCACAGAAAGAGCATGTAACCTAATAGCACAACAGACAGTGTCCAAAAGATCTCATCAATCAAATAAACCATGAACCCTAGAAAGTCCCTTTGACCACAGCATTTGGTTACATGAATCAAATTAGAATTGTACAGCCCCACAAACAGAATCCAAGTATACAACAAAAAGAAAAATAAACAGTAAGAAGGAGTTAAAGAAAAAAAAGAAAGAAAAGAATGGTGGCAGCTTATAATTGGACAATGTGGAATCCAAGTCAGCATTTGCCACCATGTAATGAATATTCGTACCATTAAATCATATACACCGGCCCACTAATTATCCCAATAACATCCACGAGGGGATCCAAGTCTCTTTCATGTCCATTACTCTCTGGGAATCAACAGAATTTTGACAGTCAATATGTTTCCAAAATAGTTTCTGCTTTACATTTGATTTGAATATTCCTTTATTCTCTTGTAAAAGTAGCAAGGGAAGTTACATAAAAGTTTAGTGACAAAATTATCATAATATAAAATATCTCATATGGTTTATATGGTTTAGAAGTTGAGGGAGAAGAAAAAACTGAAGCAATATTTTGGTACTGTTAAGGGCGTGTCCAAAATATATACAAAAGACAAAATGAGTCATTTACATATCACAACCATGTAGTTTTAGGTAGCAAGCAATATTATGAGGGATTAATGGAAGTGAAGAAGGTAAGGGATGTGAGTTAGTATAAGTTTGAAAGGTAGGAAAACAGACAAGAAGATTAAACAAATGGAAAAAGAGAAAAGAAAAGGGAGATGGAGAGTTTCAATAAAGATAGGTGAATGCTTATGATGGAATAACAAGTCTTCGAGGTTTCATTTTGACCATCTTTTGCATTCTTTTTCTATTCTTTGGTTGAAGCACTGCTGCGGCTGCTGCTGAACTATTATATTCTTTCTTTGTTCGTTTCTTTTTTTATTTTTCTCTCACAGAAACCTCAGCTTTATCTCAATGTATGGATGCATCTATCCCTATAATCTCTCTCTCTCTTGAATGGTAAGAAGAATGAGCCAAGATCTGGCCTCCATTCTCTTGGGGAAGGGTAAAGGGAAGTAGAGGCAAACTGTAAAGAAGAATAAAGAGCAAGGGAAGTGGGCTGATTCGATTCTCCTTGGGAATCGTTTCCATGCAAGACCACGACCACATCATTTGTATTCTGCTATCTGTGATTGTGATTGTGTGCGTACTTTTCCCAAGCAAAGATGTAAATACTTCAATCTTCACTACTCATTATTATTGCTGCTACATGCTAAGTGCTAAGGATATCTATCTATCTATATCTATATATATATATATATATATATATCCTTAGTTTTCTGGTTTTTGTGTTCCTGTAATATAATATATTATTATTATACCATGTCTGCTTTTTGTTTCTCTCTCACTTTGTTTTTGCTCTATCACTTTCTTACCTGTTTTGTTAAAGTGTGCTGTTCATTCAACCTTACTTATGATGAAGTTTCCACCAACTTTTAAATTCTTGTGCATTTTTCTTAAAAGAAATTAAAGAGAAACTCTAGCAGAAGACCTATTTATCACATGGACATGGTTCTGTGTTACACGTAACTTAACAGTTAAGCACACTAAATCTATTGGTAATTCATTGTATGACTTCTATGCATATGAAAGAAGGAATATTTCATTAAAGAATTTGTTTTTATCGATATCAAGTAACCACCCTTTGTACTTCCTTATTCTAAAACTGTGCCATTTAAAAGATATACATGGATATGAAATGCAAGTACATGGTAGTATAGTTCATGAAATTATTGAAATTTTGATTCACTATGCTAGTAGTATACTCTATAGAATGTTATGTTTGAAACTTATTAAAAATATAAAATTATGACTGTCACCTGCTAAAATAAGTATATATACAAAATTATGTGCCACTCAGAATTCCACAAGGCTAATGATTAAGTGACAGATGAAAGAGTGAGAAATGTTACTTATTGACCTTCCCATGAATGCTTGCTATAAGCAAGTTAGCCATGAATACTAATAAAAGGAACCACTTGTAACTTGCATGTGCTCTTATGAAGAGAGTTTTTATGAAAAAAAAAAAAAAATAGTTCAATTATTCGCAATTTCAAAATCCTAAAGTATTGGAGTTTTAATTAGTGAAACCAGTATTCAGTTAAGCATAAAGGTCATTTTCATTAAATTTGTAATAGTTCATTCTCCATTAACAACATTCTACTTTTTCAAACTTTAGTTAATGTGCATTTGAATTTCAATTACAAAATTAAGTTGAATTAAACTAAATTAAAAATAATAATAATAACTTATTATAGTTTTTAAATATTGGAAATACCCTTTTAACATTACTATTAAGAAAACATGGATAATACAACTATTTTTTTAAAAACAAAATAATAATATATTTAAGTGTAAAATGAATATAGAACACTGTTATTGGTGTCAAAGTATGATCCTAATTCATCTGATTTAATTAGCTTGATTAAAATAAGTTTTAAACGAGTTTATTATGTTCAATAGTTTATAGATTATAAACTATTTTCCTTTAAAGAAAATTATAAATTATTTTGGTATAAAAAAGCTTATAAACTATTTTTTACATCATTGTTTGTTAGCTAACTTCATTAAATACGTTTTATTTTCTGCACTATTTTATAAACTTAAACATTCAACTCTTCAATTCATATAAACTCGCTTATAAAATTAAACTAATATTTTAGTTATAAACCTGGTTTAGTAAAATTAGATTTTTCTTTTGTTATCTAACAAAAGTTGGTTAAATAAAAATATAAATGTCTTTATAATATAAAATATATTTAATACTATGATACCCAGTATGTAGGAAAATATTGTAGGAAGATTTAAAATTATTTTTAACACAACACATGTGAGATGATCAATGATGTCATTAAGATGCCTTGGTGAGAGCTCTAATCTTTTGATGTAACATCACTGTTTTTTAAATCAGAATGGGCTAGATCAGCATTGATCCATCACGTGGTGGGCCAAAACAAATTTCTTTTCTCACAAGTTTTGATGCATTAAAAAAATTATGGTTTAAATATATTTTTTTAGTTTCCTTTTTAAATGAGTGAACTTTTATTTTAATATTATACATATATCTTTTAAAAACCGATTTTTTTAAAATCCATCTATTATTATTTGCCATAATATTAATATTATACATATCATAAATAATATTTGCCAGAGTCTCTAGTATAATCTTCAAAATAATTTCTAGATTCCTAAATTTAATGATATTTGTTTAACTTGAAATGAAAGTTTGTATTTATTTTTGGCCTTCATAATTTTTTAAGTATGCAATTTTAGTCCTTACAAAATTTTAATTACAAAGTACTTAGGTATAGATTTCTTAAAACATAGCACGTGATGGAGCACAATTATCAACAGCACTATTAAATACTTAACTTTCACCAATTGAATTAATTTAGTCCATATTATTTGTTCTATAAATATTGCTTATTTTAACTTTTACAGTATATGATAAAGTAAGATGCAATTTTCCATAATAACGTGCTGTTCTTCCTTGTTATATTTTGGCTGATTTAGGACAAAATATAGAAAAGGATTTGAGGGACCCAAAAAAATTATCTCAAAATAAACAGAACTAAACATGTTAAATACTAGCACATTTCAAAACTGTGAGCATTAGCATGTGCCCACTTGTGCCATTGTCAATTAAGTTAAGACAAGTTTTGAGAAGAACAAAAAGACACTATCAATCTTCCATCATATCACTTGCACCATCCAATTCTTTTTCTGATTCTTCTTCATCATCTGTGATATCTTGGCCAGTTTCCATGCCATCTTCATCAGATTCTTCTTCACTACTATCTTTATCCTCAAAGATAACTGGCACTATTTCATCTTCACCATCCTCCTCATCAATAACCTGTTCCAAAGAAGTCATTAATAAACACAGGTTGGTTGATCACAACTTTTGCTAATTACTTGTAAACAGCTGAAAGAGGCTTACCCCTGAGTAAAGGATGTCTAAGCAACTTGAGAGTTGGATGGCGGATTTAAAAGTGGAGACTCTAGACTCAATTAACTGCAGAAACAAAAAGAATCAAATAAGGAAAGAGCCATTGGTGAAAACATGATCATCCTACAAGAATGTCATGTTTATTAAGTGCTTTGAGTGGATTTATCATACAGAACTCACTTGATACAAAGAGTTCAAAGCTCTTAATGAAGATTCCTGGGACAATATTCCGCTTGCATGCTGTAGAAGTAGATACTTCAACCATGGAAGAGCACATGCCAAGATTGCACCTCTGAAACAAAAGGAAAGTAACATTTATTTAGAATCGATCAGGAGTCAGTATAAGATCTGATAGCCCAAAAGTATATTACTGATAGCACAATTACATATGAGCTCAGTTATGATTCTGTTGGTTGCTAAGCTTCTATGGATGGATATTAATAACATACATTTACCAGATTATTGTTGGGTTTACCTAGATTCAATAATGGATATGAGGGAGTGTAGAAGTTTGAGGACATTGGATGGGTTCAACTGAGCAATTGACTTTCTAATAACCTGCAAAAGGAGTTATTGCATCAAGCATATCATTAAAGAAACTGAGCAAGTGGACAACTTCCATTCAGATATACATAAACTCCAATAGAAATAGAAGAGAAAGACAACCTTCTCATCTTGGGTATACAAGCAATCTAGCAAAAGGGTGCGATCGTCAGCATTTAATGCTTGCTTGATCAAAACATGTACAGAGTCTGCACTTGGAGGCTTTACTGAGACAGTAGATTCCTGCTCTTTATCACTCCTGAATGTGTTCTCTTCTTGTAAACTTAGGGTAGCAAGTTTCTCTCCCATTGTTGGCTCATCCAAATCATTATCAAGGAGAACTCCTTCTGCAGCCTCATGTTGATCTACATTAAATGCTAGTACAAGAAATACCAATCAATTTTTAAATATAGAATGCACACTTCTAAGAATTGGTGGTCCTATGGTTCATCATGCCAAAGAGTAAGTTTACACAAATCCATACGTCCATACGTGAATTGTTTTAGTAAAAGCATTAGATCTGAACGCGAATTTAAGGAAATTTAGTCATTTTACATGTCAGTGGGAAATTTGTGATAAAAAGATAATCTTTTTAACATTAGGATTGTTCAGATTTCTATAGCCTATACGTTCAGAATCTTGTCATGCATATCATAAGTACAACAAAAGAATATTATTTTATAAAATTCAGCACAAAAACAGCATGTATAAAAATGTACTCTCACTTTCAAAGGTAGACAACCTAGAAAAAGAGATCTAATATGTTACTCAGCATGAGTAACAACTTGAAATATTATGGTTCTTACCTAAATCCACGTCGTCAGTTGTAACATCAGGATCAGATGGTGCTTGTCTTTTCTTAGTTTTCTTGCTTTCCGTTGGTATTGCTGCTTCCAGGTCCAAGTTAGGGGGACATGTATAAGAGTTTCAAAAGTTCAGAGAACATACAGGCACAGACTAATAAAAGCAAAAAAAATCCAAATTAAAAGTTTGTAACATTTTATTCAATTTGGAATTTCATGAGCTCAACAATCTATGATAAACAACTTCCAATAGTGCAAGAAAAATACTTAAGATTCAGAAATTCTAGGAACACAAAAAATTAGAATCGCCTAGAATTTAAAAAAAAAAAATGAAGCAAAAAGGATAGTGTACAAAAAGCTAAAAACATAATGGGGTTTATCAGACCTTTGCCAGAAGGACTGCCATGCTGATGAACAGAATCGGTCTCATCTTCTACATTCAATACTATAGTCTCCCCTGAATTGCTAATATCTAAGACACTAAACTGAGGATGATCTACAGAGCCATAAGTCACAAGAGCTTTAACCTGTTTGTCTTCTTCTACAGGTTGTAATCTGGATGCAACAATTGAAGAGTGCCCTTTCTTTGAATTTCCACCATTTTCCTTGCCTGTTTCAACTATTTTGGTCTTTGTGATCAATTTAGTTGGCTGTATCTGATCTTCGGATAAAGCATTCAAATTCCAAATATAAGCAGAACCTCTACCCATAACTGCTAAAACAATGATATCTTCTTTATTGTAACCACAATGGCAGTCCAAAACTACTGGAGTATGCCTTATGGGAAGTGCAGGACCTCTACCCACATTTCCTGAATCTAAATCACATTTCCAAACTTGAAGATGTTTACCCTCAAAATCTGATGTAACTAAATTTTTGGCATCATTGGATATAGAAATGTGCTGTACATTTCCCTGTTGAGGAATAAAAGTAAAAACTGAGGATGCTTTTACTTGTAAAGACAAATATTCATATCCAAAATAAGTAATGAAGATTACCAAATCATTGGGGAGCTTCAGAACCTCTTTCCCAATTTCCCAGCTTATAACCCGTATTTTAGAGCTGACAATAGCTAAGTATTTTTCATCTGGAAAATAAGTAAAAGTACAAGTGTCAATTGTCATGCAAGAAGAAGAATGATTATAATGAACCAAGCTCCAAGTGGAATAAGTACTCACCATGTGAGAAAGCCAGAGAAGTGATAGACTTTTTTGAGACTTTAAATTCCTTTAAAAGCTGTCCTGTTTCAGTATTAACCTCGTATGCCATCCCATTACGCCCAACAATGCGAAGAACACATCCTTTATCTGCAAATGAGAGTCCACAGATCTCCCTGTATGATGACAAGAACAATGCATTACAACAGACAACATAAATTACCATCTTAATCTCATATGAAAGCATAAAAAATATATATGGATGTTCACATATGATAATGTTAAGGAAATTATACGCTTTTCAATTTGAGATAGAAGTAATACCCGGGATAGCTGTTAATCCACTTTCTCTCACCAGTGGAAACATCAACAGCAAGAACACTTCCATCGATTGTGCCAAGAGCTAATAAGAAAGTTCCTTGTTCTTTTCTAAACTAATTACAAAAGAGCGCAATCCACATCAGGGGGGAAAAGTATGATTCTAACATTAAAAAGCACTAGTGATTAAAAGATTTTTCCAAAAGCTCATACTACCTTTTTTCCAGTGAAACTAGATGCAATACAAGAATAACTTAGATCATTATCTCCATCTGATGGCTTCCACTCTGCTAACAAAAGTCCAGTGCTTGTGTTCCAAATCTGAAAATTATTGGATGATCCGTTATAAACCTAACATCCTCACATGAACCAGAGTAAGTACAATCATAGAATTCCACTCTCCAAGAAAAATCTCATTAGCGACTCCAACGCATGTTGACAATTTAACATTATTCTAGCACACCATCAATTGAAAATATGTCATCCACAAATATCCTCGGGTACCATTTAGAAAAATCGGTCTTATCAAATGCAAAAGGAAAGGGCTATCTGATATGGTAACACAAAAATTGCAATTCAAAACCATCCATAGTTAGTGCTAGAGGGAAACCTTAGGAACTTGTCTGGGAATAGTTCAGCAAAATTACTAACAAATATCATATCTAAGGAAGGGAGAAAAAATGAACTTACTTTGGCCGTCCCATTGGCAGATAAAATAGCAGCATAGTCCCCATTAGGACTGAAAGCAGTGAGAACATGTTTCTTTGATTCGCCCTTCACCATCTCACTCAGCTTCTTCCAAGTATACAACTATGTAGGAGCAACAGCACCTAAATCAGACATAAAGCCACTTAGCACTATGTAAAGATAACAACTTTGCAGTCATAAAAAATCATTAGACCAACTGGGTCGCTCAAACGTAGCATAACAAACACAAAAAACTGAAATTTCAACAACCAGAGCAAAGCGGTGAAACTAATCCAATAAATCCCAAAACTTCACAATTTCAACTAATGTTTGCACACAACATATTAGTAATCAAAAGGGTTTTAACTCTGAGAACAGCACGAAAATGAGGCAGAAAAGTTTGACGGGAAATTAATAATTAGAAAAGAAAGAAGAAAAAGATAAAGGATAAGGATGAAACATAAAACCTAAAATAAGCAAAGTGAACGAAACTAACCGATCAAAGGTGAATATTTCTGCTATATGGCGTCTTCAGAAAGAGGCTGCGGAGTGAATGGCAGAGGAAAAAAAAGGGTTTTGGGTTTTGGAATAATTAATATTGGAGGGGCATTTTTGACCTTTCAGAGCTGTACTTTATAATTTTCTATTTTTATTTTTTAATTTTTAAATTACACCGCATTCAAAAGACAACCCCGGTTCTAGGGAGTTCAGGTTTTTGTTTGTGGGTTCATTCGAATGGCGACATCCTTGTCAAACATGTTCTTCAAGGGACTCGCAAATCGTTCTTTCAGCAGGCCCGTGAGTTCTTCAGCCCTTTACCTCTTATGCATAATTAATCGTTACGTAGTTTATTTTTTGCATCTATTTTGTGCGAATCATAGAAAAGTTGCATTCTTTACTCAGTCTTATCTAATGGGCATCGCTTGTTTTCGAGATCTTGGGCTTTTTATTTATTTTTTAATTTTAATCAATTTTGGTCCTTTTACCTTTTCTATTTAACCTGGTTAATAAACTTGCTTAGGTTGGTGTTATGGTTATGTACGCCTGCTTCATCCTCGATTTTTGAGTTATCCAAATTGATTTTGGATATGGTGCTGTATATATAGCTTTGCATTATGTATAAAAAGAAATATATAGCATCATGTCACTCTTCTAATCAGTGCCAACAATTGTTGGTTAGTTATTTAAATAGGCAAATTCTATGTTGTAATTTTCTTTTTGTAACTTACTTCCTTTAACATTGTGACAGTTAAATGGGTTGTTTTATTGCACAAGATACTCAACTTCTGTATCAAATGATTCTGACACGCATGATGACTTCAAGCCAGCTAATAAGCTTGAGGGTTCTGGCAGTTCTTATGCAAATGTTATTGAGCAGGTAATGGTGTATCAATCAATCTTCTGTCCAAAAATGTTTTTTTTTCTTAATAATATTGAGTGGCCTGTAGCTTGAAATTTTGGTCACCAATTAATATGTGCAGGATGTGAAGGATAACCCTGTTATGGTTTACATGAAGGGTGTGCCTGATTTTCCACAGTGTGGTTTTAGTTCACTTGCTGTTAGAGTTTTGAAACACTATGGTAAGTGCTAAAACTATATGTTGTGCACACGAAGCTGTATGTTCTGTGGTTGTCACCTTATGGAGGAAGTACTCTGTTTCCCCATGTTAAAAAGAAGTGTGCTCCAATATGATAATCAGTTTTATAATGTTGAGTTGTATAGTATGACATGGCAAATACAAAAAGTTATGTATGAAAAAAGAGCATGATACAGCATAGACAAGGACTTGTTCTTGGGAGATTCTTGGTGTGGGTGTGCAGTTTCTATGTTAATATTTGAAAAGCCTTAAAAATATGAGACTTTAGCATCAAGAAATTCGACTGATAAACAAAGTCTATTCTCAACTCGGATGTAGGTTACGTTACTTATACCACCTTGATATGGAATTCGTTATTGAGGCCATCTCCATCTTACATGAACTCCTTGGCTTGATGCTCTTTCTACTATTTTATCAGATTGTCATCATCTATTTATATATATATCCTTTCTTTCTCTGTTCCTTCCACATTCCTTTATCTGACTTTTTCACTTATCTTCTTCTCTAACTCTTTCATGGTTCTTCTATATTATTGTTTCAATTTGAGTGTTTGATTGTAATTAGTTCATTATTCAATTCTAAATTTGTTTTATCATTCTATAGCTTGCCTATAAGATCATATTTGGGCTCTTTCTGTATATCTGCATCTCTAGAATTTAATCAAAATGATCCATATGCTTGTGTTATATATGCTATGCTTCAAAGATCAAAAAGGTTTTTCTGTTTGCTGATACTTTTTTTTTTTCTTTTCTTTCTCTAATGTGAAGTTGTAAAAGTAGTTGGTTCGACATGAATTTATGTTACTTGATAACAGTTCTGTAAATAACTTACTATCATTATTTTACTCCTGCAGATGTTCCTATAAGTGCTAGAAACATTTTGGAGGATGTCGAGCTAAAAAATGCTGTAAAAGCCTTTAGGTAACTTCATGTTTGTTGATGTTATATTTTTATTACTACTCTGCTTCCTAACATATTGCATATGTGACACTGTATAGAAAACATCACTCATCTACAATGGTGGTTTGTACCTAGTTTACTTAGCATTTTGATTGATGATAGTTTATCGTTGTGGTGAGATAAAAGTCTTCATGGGCCTTTGGCAACTGAATTTCAATTTTCAATATCAAATTTTCGAATTCCATTGGGCTTGGACTTACCTTATCAAATTCCTCTCCTTTCACTGCAGACAATATCCCACGATCAAGTTCACCTAATAGCTGTTGTTACCAAAACCAACTCCTATAAATCTCCTTATCATTCTCAAATTTTGTTGCGTTGCTTGTTGGGATAAATTTATTGACTGCTTTCTTTTTTTGTGCTCTCTCTTTATTTTATGTTATGTAGTGGAGATTGTGCTATTTTTGAGCATTAATATTTGATCATTAATATAGAGGGTGATATTATTCCTTAGGAAACCAAAGAATATTTTATCACTGTAACTAGTAACTGATCTTGAGTATGAAGGTAAGTTGAAGGGTTTTACAATTACTTTTTATGATAAATAAAAAGTTTTCAGTAGAATGAAATAACAACGGAAAACCCTTTAATGCCAATGAAATAAATCATCAGGTGAGTTTGAGGATCAAAATCTGGTATCCTTTTCTTTATGAATCTGGACCAATTAAGTAGTATTACCAAATGAGTTTTACCGGTTGTCATTTGTCTTTCCTTCCTTTGAATCCTCTAGTCTCTGACCGTCTAAACAACAAGCCATGTTGAATCTCTGGATATCAGTCAGCCTGCAAATGTCTGCATTTAGTGTGATATAATTGTAGAAATATATCTGTAGATATATTTCATTTTTCGTTTGCATTTAGATTGATTATCGTGAGCTCATATTTGATTAGTTCTTGAGCATGGTACCACCACATGTACAGGTGGTTCCAAGTTTAATAACCAGTTTAGTTTCCTTTCAAAGTTTAATAATCAATAAATAAGGAAAAAAATTGTATGACATCCTACTCTTCTTGTTCTTTCCTTGCAGTCACTGGCCAACATTTCCTCAAATTTTCATCAAGGGAGAGTTTATTGGTGGATCGGATATTATTCTCAATATGCACCAGGTTTGTTCCCGTTTAAATGCCTTTCTTTTCCTACTTGTGGCTAGTATTATTTTGTGACAGACTGTTCAATAATATTTTATTTCCTTGTAGACTGGAGAATTGAAGGAAAAGCTTAAAGATATTACTTCCAAGAACGCCTAAGGTAGTGAAGTTTTAAGAGATGTAGTAGTTTACAAGAACGTCTTCATGTCAACTGATGTGAACTTTTTGAACTTTTTTTCTAGATTATATTCAAATAAGCAGTTTCTGACATTCCTGTTTGTAAGATTTTTTTTTCCCACTTTGTTCCTTGCTTTAATTTAAGATCATATAAAGTAAATAAGAGTCAGGACTGAATCTATGTTTTGTATGCATCTGGATTTTGGAGGCTGCTACAAGATAAAATTGATGTTTGCTTTATCGTTCGCCATTCTCAAACACCTATTGATACATGACTAGTGGATTGATCTCAACGTGCAATGGAAGGTGTGGTAACTAGAAAACAAACTCATACTAAGTAGTATGCAGGTTTTCATAGCTCCAAACGTCCATGCAAGCATTTTACTCTAACCCCCACCCCAGCAAAAAGAAGAAAACACTCCGTAATTGATAAATAACACAACTAAGTACCCTATAGTACAATAATTGAAACAAAATCTTTCCAACAGTACAACTGACCCTGTCTCTAGGTACTATGATAATGTGAAGGGAGATAACTACTTGGTAAACACATTCAGATCTTTATTTCTCAGCAACATAACTAAAGGAACCTATACCAATACATATTATATATACTGAAAAACCATTTCGTGATGTAGCCACCCGTTGTGTTATGTTATTCATGAGGATGCCCCAAGCCCCAGCCTTGAGCTAAGCCAATTGGAGACCTCATCCATCTCCCTGGGAACAGTATAATGACCAAGCCTGCACCCAAAAAGTTTAATGGTTACTTTAATTGATATTGATTCATTCGGAACTGAGTTATTTCTGCTCAAGAAAGAGGTCTTACCCATCATATGACTTGAATGTAATGTATCGAAACCCTGCTGAACTTAAGGATTGAGCCGATTTCTCTCCGTATTTGTAGAGAACTACATCATCACCTACAAGATGAATTTGAGATGTTGGTTTCATTCAACAATAAGATGAATTTGAGACGTTGGTTTCATTCAACAATAAGATGAATTTGAGACGTTGGTTTCATTCAACAACTATGTTCTACATGTGCTAAAGAGGTCATCATTTGAATAGTTAATCATGCATAAGCTTATTGATGGCAGCAAAAGCCACCAATATATGCAAACTATGGTACATGAAATCTACTTTGCATAGATGACAAAACAACTTTATGTGCATTAGAAAAATATTCGCAGCAATTATTTATCAATGCACGCTTTTAGTCCAATGAAACAAGATAGTGGTAAGTTTATAAGCGCACCTTACAAATGACAAAGAAACATGGTTTCAATGTTTAAGTGCATGTTTCTATTCATATTAGAAGTTATTGCGTTGGATCAAATTTTGTATGCTAAAATTTACTATTAATTTGTTTTCTAAATAGCAGTAACCAAACATAAATCACTTTACTTCAAAATCAGTTGTGCAAAATCAAATTCATTCAAAATCAATGCTGCAAACTGTCACATAAGCACAGCTAAGATGTATGGATACGTACTGATTCCATGGCTCAGCAGAACAGGTAATGAAGCAGCTCTCCTTCTAGCTTCATGTGACACTTCAATTTTGTTCCTTAAGCTCCTACACAAACAGAAGTTTCCAACCATTAGCATGTGGTTACATTGTCTAACATATAAACACATGATTTAATGTCAGTGAAATCATACATTGATCCTGGAAGCCAGCCACTTAGTCCAACAACTGCTCTTAAGTTCACTGGATATGGAATGCCATTTCCATACCTTCCCATGGCAAAACAAGTTGCAGAGTATTGAGCTACTGCAGCACCCATACTGAAGCCTCCAATTCCAACTTTCACTGTGACAAAAAAATCCACGTCTTACTAGAATGAATGAATCTACCAAATATCAATGACAAGTCCCAAATTGGATATGCTTAAAGGAGCAAAGTAACAAACAGACAACAGATCAGAGATTGATAATTTTCTTTATTTATTTTTCCTTTCACGTGAATGATGTTACAGATGAAGATAAATCCATTCTCATATATCCAAAAATACTTGGAAAATGCTTAATGCCTTGTTTACATAAACTTCTTACTAAGCATCTTATAGAAAAAGAAAATAAAAAGGCCCAAATGACTTAGTTTCTGCTCGAAGTTAAAATTAAGTTGCATATCTCAGTCTTTGGAAATGTTTTATGAGAAAGCTTTTATAGAAGTTATAAATTGATATACTTTATTGGAGAAACTTAATTCATTTTACTTTTTTATTTCATGACAAAAATTTATTCAAAGAGAGTCTAATTGTTATTCAGCCTATAAATTACCATCAGCTGGCTCTGTTGACAACAAGTTGGCAATGTGTGCTGCTGAGGCATCTAAACCCTCCCAATCATTTGGACCATCTTCTGAAAGTTCTCCCATGTCAAACCCTGATCAATGTTAGATGAACAATATTTAACTGCAAGAGTTAGCTTACTGTGACACGGTGCTGATTCAATCAGAATGATTAAAAGCACAAGAGGGGTTTATTTAATATTACATGCAGTGCAGGAAAAACCACCAAGTATGGTTACTGGGCGGGTAGGAGCAGTTGGGCAGATCCATTTTATCTGCACAATATCACATCATAACCAACATCATATATTTTGTTGTAAAAGAGAATAGATTTATCAGAATATTGTAGGGATAAAGTGAGAATATTTGCGTACGAAAGAAAACTAGGAAAGTTCATTTCTTACATTTGGAAGTGGAAGAGATTCCAGCAACTGATATGAGCTGCAAAAAATCCAAGCTCAAGATTTTTATTATGCGTGTCTCAATAAGAATCAGAGAAGAAATGCAAACGTCAATTAGGAATACACAGATTTGTAAGATAAAAATCCATAGATTAAAATTATCAAACTGAATGGTATTCACTGTTACAACACTAAAAATACTGTTGAAAGAAAAATTCTCTGTGTTAGTTTCTCTAGTCATAAAAATATTCTTATGTCTAAATAAAGTCTTGTCAAGTTACTCATATTAATAGAGAAAACAAATGATCTTGTGGTCCCCTAATTGAGAATCTAGTATATACTCTTCCAAATCAAACTTTAAATATAACTTTTTCCAACAGAATTTATTCCATTTAGAATCTCAACTGAAAGAAACACCACACTGAAAGCATACAGCCCCTAAAAACACAAGTTTGGATCCCTTAGTTATATATGAAGAGTATTATCAAAAGTAATGTCCAAACTTACCTCACAACTCTGAAGGAGCAGATCAAAATGGAAAAACAAAAAGTAGGTTTAGGTGAAGAAAATAATAATAATGAGGAGATAATATAGAGGAGGAAGAGTGGACAAGCTTTGGAAGGATCCACACTAGAAAAAAGTACAACACATGCCTTGTAGATGAATGAGGAATATAACAATAACAAATGTTAAAGATATGACATCCATACCTCAAACCATTGTCACCAAGACCATGCAGCCAAACTATAGTAGCTTGGTGTTTTCCTTTTGGCCTCACCACATGTGTCCTCCCAAACTCCAAACTTCTCCGAGCAGTTCTACTACCTGCAAATGGCATATAAAGTTTTGAGGATGGTTGATAGATTTCAAAATACACCACAAAAGTAACCATAGTCTTCAAATGGATCAAGTAAACTGTCATTGACTACAGTTAAACAATAGAAGAAGCTAGAACAAAACCAAAAAAAGATGCATGAATGATAAAAATGACCTTCCAAATACAAGCATTTTTAGAAAGAAAGAGCTGAGGGAGCAACATGCAAGGTGTAAGAAAGGACAAGGAAAATGAAGAGGAGCAAAAGAACTAACCAGAGCCCATATGATAATGTGCATAGCTCATCTTGCTGTGAGAAACTGTTCTCAACAACACTTCCACCTGTTGAAGTGTGTGAAGGGACTATGAAGAGGTTATGCAATGAAAGAAACCAGAATGGCAATGCCTCTTTATACCAGAAGGGTGAGGTGGAGTTGGAATAAAATGTGTATGTGTGCCTCCTTGTGTACGTGTAGTGTTCACACCACACCAGCAATAGAGTGTGCGTAGAACCGCCTAAGAAAGCATCAATGAAAAGGAGAGGCATAGACAGACAAAAGCAGAAAACCTTTTATGGGCAAAGAGAATCCAAGCAGTGTAAAGCACATTCATCCATTTCTAAGGCACACAGCAAGGACAGAGGACTCGCACATAGAGAGAATCTATGCTTGTGGGCTGTGGCCAGAAAATAAAGATAACAGCAACAGCAGCTGAAGAATATTACTGAAAACAAGAAAGAATAACCGTGCTTGTAAAGATCATATTTGTTTATCAATTCCTGTTTGATTGATTGATGGGTACCCATTAACCTCAAACCAAAGTCTTTTTCTTTTCCTTCACTTTTTGTGTCCTCAAATTATCACAGACTAAAAGAAATTGGAGAAATAAAAATGAATGAGAATTGCTATTGGAAAGGGAACCGCAGCTTCTAGGTATTTTCCCCTACTTTCTAGCTCTTAACTCATAACATTTAAGCTCAGTAACCTGCTTCTCAAATTAGAAGTGACATGAAAAAGCATGCAAGCCTTTTACTACATTTGCCTCTCTCTTACTTTCTTGCTTGCCACTACTCCTAGTTGCTCAAAACTTTTGTTTGTTTATAGTTATGATGAGTAACTGCATAAGTCCAAAGGCTATAGCTTCTCTTCAGTAGTGGCAAAACAAAAACAAGTAGATAAGCTCTTCAAAACCACACTAAACACGTTACATGAAAAAAATACACATCCTATAGAATCTTCACTTATTTTTTGTTTATGCATTAAGCTAAAAGAAGGAACATTAAGAAACAAGAAGCACAATGGAATAAAACAAGGCCATTGTTTACAAAATCTCATTTGTAAATTATTAGCTGCAGATTGCGGTTTATCTTTTCTATGGCTTCATAGAAAAAGGCTTTAGTTGACTCTAACTTGGATGCATACATCACACATTCCACCGGCCAGTTCTTTTATTTGGTTTATATATTTCTTTCCTGTTTTCTTTTCATGTCCCCAAGTGGTGCAGATATTTGCAGCGTTGATTCTCACAGTAATAGCAAATATGTAATTTATTACAAAAAGTGGAGCTGGCATATATCCATGCCCTCCTCAGCAAGATAAAATTTGATGTGCACACTATGCATAAGTCAATGACTACATTCATTGCACACCACTATGTCTGTTCACCTATAAAATGCAGTTTTCATGGAAATCTTCAATTGCAATATGTGCTTCTTCTTGCACCTAACTGGTTACTTGTTTGGTGCTGCTTGTCTTAACCTGTGAATGAACAATTCTAGTTGGATATTCTCAATCTGTGAATTAATTTAATCAACATCAGGAAAAAGAACCACCACCAACAATTTTTCTTTTTCTTTTGCCTTATGAACTTAACTTTGATAACATGCATACATACACAAGGATGATAAATATTAATATGTTTTATAATATTTGCCGTACAAAGCACATTTCATAGTTTGATATATAACACAGTGGTAGCACACTAACAGCAAGATTAACATTAAACTGATCATGATTGACTTATAACTCAAATTAGTTAAATTACGTCCCACTTACATGGCAGATTCTACTTGGATGGCCAATAAATGGTTAGGAAAAGGTTAATATATGTGTTTTCCACAAGTCCTCCTAGGAAAAAGTTAAATGTGATTCTACTTACATGGCAGATTCTACTTGAATGGCCAATAAATGGTTCTGCACCTAATGTCTTCCTAGCTCAAAAAAACTATGTATTTTTCCCTAATATAACAACTCAGAACACCCTTTTTCTCCAAACTCCTCCCTAGCCTCACAATACAGTAAAAGAATAGCTTCAAATAGAAATAATGATAATTAATAATTGCATTAGTTGAAGCATAAGTGTCTGTTTAGGAAAAAGTTCTGTTGACACTGTTTTTGTCTTATACTCTCTTTATGTGGCACCATGATTCGGCTAAAGAAATAAACTGAGTTAATTAAAGAAGGTGCATACTATGAAGAATGATGTTATGTTAAAAATTATCAAGTAACAAGACTTGCTTATGAACTAAATAATTATTAAATAGTGTATAGCCATTATGTGTTTATGATCTCAATCAATTTCTGTATAATATGTACTTGAGTTTTTTAAATTAAAAAAAAATTAATATAACATCTAGTTACATGTTAGTTAAAATTTATTGAGTCCATAATATTTCTAAATCATGCAATGATTTCTAATAGGCATCATCTTTCTTTAAAAGATAAAAACTTTAGTGTATATTTGGTTACCATGAAGAACAAATGGATAAAATTAGAAGTTATTTTCCTTTTTTTTTTTTCACCACAGTTAAGGATGATAATGCAGGTTGACTACTATAGGCATGTAAATTGATGGATTTCAATTCATCTAAATCTACCATTTTACTAATCTTTCTATTTTAGAGGCAAAAGACACTAAATCCACCATTTTTTGTTCTTTTCTTCTACTTTCAATACAATCAAATTTTGTTATTTTATATTTCATCAGACAACTTAGAAATTATCTCATTTTTTTCTCTATTCCTTTTCTTTCTCAAAGCAAAGAAACCATTAATCTTGAACAGTAAGTAGTAGCTTAAATAGGCAAATCTTTATAGCAAGGGAACATAATAATATTGAGCAGCAAATTGTAAAGCAGAGTAAACTAGGAAATTCCAAAAGTAGTGCAACTGGAGTGTGACCATTTTCATTTATTTTAGAGCTCTGATATGCAATAAGCTGGAATGCACAGAGGGAAAAATATTCCTTCTTATGCTAATAAGGAAGAAAATGATAGCAACACTATTTAAAAACTTCCCTCTCCTTGGGAACTAACAAACAACAATTAACAAATTCAATGCATTGTTTATTTATTTTTTAAACTTGCACATTACGCCTGTGGTATATAATATATGTACACATATATTATGTTTTAGGCTTGGAAGCTGGTGCTAATCTATTGAGTAGACATTTGTGAACCATAATAAGTGTGTTGGTAGCTACTAGCTTCACTTTCTGTCACTCACAACTATAGATTAATTATGAGATGAGGATAAAATAAATTACTCGATCTTTGTTAGGACAAAACGAACTTTATATACTTTCATGGAAAAGCCACTCTCACAAAAATGATTCTGCAGATTCACTCCTACCTATCTTTTCTTTTCTTCTTTTCTCAGAATTCCTTCTTTTCTGCACTTTATTTTACATTTTGATATATCAAAAAAGGTAATGCAACTAATGTAATATAAAATTATTCCTTTTAAAATTATGGTATAACAGTATTAGAATTGTCATATACCAAAAATATATTTTTTTTGACTGAACACCTCGTCGATACATATGTTATATACGTGTCAGTATCTAATATGTGTTAGACATAAACACACAGTAACACCTCACTTAAAAAAAGGAATATATAATATATTATAACATTTCAATAAAATGTTCACATCCCAAAAATTTTGTACTTATATTTATTCATGCATGATTAATAGCAGTAATTTGAAGTAAGCTATGTCTGTGAATAAAGAAAATGCAGATAAAAAAAATAGCAGAAAACACAGTAGCGATTAACTACTGTAATACATCAAAAAATGTAATGTAACATCTCAATAAAATGTTTACACCCCCAAAAATTCTGCACATATATTTATTTATGCATGATTCATAGCAGTAATTTGAAGCAAGCAATGTCTGTGAATAAAAAAATGCAGAAAACACAGTAGTGATTTGCTTTTGCTGTCATGTCAACTAATTGAGACTTTCTTATCTTCATTTCTGTGCGAATTTTCAACTATGGAATCAATTGATGTGGCAGCGTTGATGCGCATTCTGTATTAAGTAAATTTTACGATACAACTTATGAATCTTTACGAGTGAAATAAAGTTGACATGAGATTTTTTTTAAGAAGAAATCAATTTTATTAGTTTAAAAAGTGACGAGACATTTTTTAATTTTTATTTTGAACTAATGAATAAGTAATCGTCACTTAATCACATAAAATAACATATATTCTTCTTCCAACTTTTATTGTGTTAAATGCAATATAATAATTTATATTATAACTCTGGAAATTGTAATAAATTTGTTTTTGTGTGAAAAATTAGAGGGATATATTATTAGTAAGTTTAAAACACACAAAAACATATTTTTTAAATTAACTTATATTTTGAAGTGATCCTATTAGAGACTATATAATTAAAAATTAAATTTTACTTTATTAAATTAATTTTGTCAAAATAAATTAAATTTAAACACATTTCTTAACAGTAATAAATATTCTTATGATCACATATAAATAATTACATTGAAAATATTTAAAAAGTGTATTATTACTTTAAAAAGTGGTGTTTTTTTAAAAAAAAAACTTGGATATTTTTATTTAATCAACATTCGTTTTTCTTACGTATACAAGAAAATATCAGATCATTTGACATGTCTGTGCTTTGATGTGATATTAAATGTGGATGATTGGATTTTATTATGAGTGGTCAATATTCAAATATATAAATTTAAAAAAAAAATGAAATGGCCTAGTGATCTTATGACTATAAAAAGAAAATTAAAGTCACATAAATAAATCCACAGGATTACTTATAAAAGTCACGTTAACTTTCATAAATATAATATGTTTTTCTATTCTATTCTTCAGTGTGTATACAGAATCTATTGATATTAAGTGCTGAACTTTATATTTAATACATTTATTATTACTTTAGTTTAATTATTCAATTTTGGGATATTTAGTAAAATAAATCATGTATTTTTATGGGATCTAAATATTCATTGAAATATAATATAATAAATAATTATTTTTTAAATAAATTAATTTCATAAATTATTAGTTAATTTATAAAACCATTAATTAATTATATCTATTTTAATTTTTAAAATTTAATATTTTACCCTTATAAAAAATATTAAAAACTACATTTTATGAAATTTGACATGGATGACAGTTCTTATTCTATATGATAGTGTTTATAACAAATTACTCTAACAAGCTAAATTTTCTCTTAGTAGTATGAAATATTTAGCGATATTGAGGATAATTAATATCTGTTTTAATTTGACTAAAATTTGTTCGAAGAACTTAGTTACGGCAAGTAGTTTTTAAGTTAATTTTATAAACTATTTAATTATAAGTTCCTAGATTTCTTTTCTTTTTTTTTTTCTTTTTTGATACCCTTTTGTTATCATCATATTTGGAAAAGATAAAACAAAATCAGCAAATCTTTATCATTTATTTTATAATATAAAACTTAAAAACTGTGTGTATCATTATAAATTTAAATATTAAAAGTATATTATATATATATATATATATATATATATATAGAGGATAAACTTATTTTTAAAGTAAT
>Ga0209700_103260_pt1 | contig 31422 bp, 15 predicted proteins | sample SiratroredBW_FD_187528 | JGI IMG/M metagenome (GOLD analysis project Ga0209700, IMG submission 187528) | Root nodule microbial communities of legume samples collected from California, USA - Siratro red BW (SPAdes) (version 2) | ecosystem: Host-associated > Plants > Roots > Nodule | place: USA...
TATATATATATATATATATATATATATATATATATATATATATATATATATATATATATATATATATAAGAATAGGTTTTCTATAACACATGAACATTTGTCAAATATTATGACTAAGCAAATTACTTTTCTATTGTTTCTTGATTGCCTTAGTGTTTCGTTGTGATTTTATGGTTATCTCCTATTTGAAAACATGGGAGAAACCATGGATTTGTACTTGACGGTTTGTTACTACTTTTTATATTTTTAGTCTTAATTGAGAAAATCCCATAATAAAAAGGAAATGAATTATAGTTGAACATTAAGTAATTCAATCAATTTTTTTTTCACTATCAACATGTTATGATGACAGATACTCTACACCAAGGGAGTTGCTAATATGCAATGTTTCACGTTTAAGATTTTGTACGTTCATTTTCATACCTAATTTATAATAGTAATTATCTCTATTTGAATTGAAGATGAGACTTTACTGATATTTGTATTTATGAATTATTAAAAATTGTAATGTTGTGGTCATCTTTCCTTATTTGCTCTTTGTGAAGATACAAATATATGTTCGGAGTCTAGTTAGTTAGAAGCCCTGCATGCTTTGGTAGTATATACTATTGTATATGATTGCTTATTTACATTAGAAATGTGATCCCTATTCTCTATTTGGTTAGTATTAGAGTGATAGGATAGGAATATCAAATTTGCACTATTTGTAAATTTGTTTTTTTAAGTTTTCTTTTGCGAATTGTCTTGATGTTTTTGTATCCTCGTTAATCTTTCTTTTATCAATTTACTCGTATGTTTTCCACTTTCATGTTTTATTTGTTATATCTGTCTATGTTTTATGTTTAGCTTTCTCTTTGGTCAAAATCTTAGGTATGCCTTTTCTATCATCTTTACTGACCCAAATTATTCACTCCTTTTCTACATATTTTATAGTTAGCCATGACACTTTTTTTACTAATTTACTTGTATGATTGCTTATGAGATAAGAGCTATAACTTCTTATTATTAATTATAAACATGTCAAGAATTGAGTATTTTGAAAATTTATATGCATTTAGTATGAATTACATTAAATGTATAAGAAATTTTGAAAATACAAAGTCATTTATTATAAGTTGTGATGCTATTATGTTTTTGGGGACAACTGTTATGGTTTTCTTTCCAATATTTGTAGTTGTAAACTCTCTCTATTTTGAACTATTGCTTCTAAGTTAGGCTAATGTTACTGTGGTGAATGAATGTATGTGTTGTCATGTTTATGTTGTCGTGCTTGGTATGTACCATATTATAGTATAAAATAATTTATATTGTGATTGGTTAAAAGATATATTTGTTTCATTTAACAATGAAAGTGTTTGAATGATCATGATAAGAGTGTAATAGCATGTTTTGAATTTAAAGAATGCAAAACATGTCATAATCATATTATTAACATTGTGATGGAAACATTTTATGTTTATGAATTTGAATAACGTAATGTTGGTAATATGATTATGGCGTGTTTTGCATTCTTTAAAAAGCTGAAAATATAATAAACAAGTGATGCTTCTAAAAGATTTCAAGTTCAAACCTAGGAAGAAGACAAAAGAAAAGCTAGTGTAATGTGATGATGTGATATATAGACGTGAATAGAGATTTTAAAGTTATAAAAATGTGAAATATATTTTCATGTCATGATTTTTATGTGATTTCTATATACAAAAGGGTTGTAGAGCTTGTCATCTTATAAATATTTATACATCAATTGTATGATTATGTTCCTAGGATAACCAGTGAGACTTTTTGCCTCGTTAGTTTAAAATAATAAATAAGCTCAGTTAGATATGCCAATGTGAAAGTGGGGTGGTATCTCTTTAGAATTAAGGTGAGAGTTGAATGGAAACATATCCTTATCCCTTTCCTAGTATGTCAACTTTCGAGGATGAAAATTTTTGTTTTTGGAGATAATGTAATACCCTAAAAGATAGTTGTAGAATATGATCGTATTAGAAGCTATAATATAGCTTTAGATATAAGTAAGATGACACCTAAACATTTTTTTTAAAAGGAAAAAGTTGATATAAATAGAAAAATCAGTATTTAGGTTTCATTCTTATAAAAGTCACCATCTCTCTTAGAAGCAGTTCTTTCCCTTTTCTCTGTCTTTTGTCTAAAACTACGCCTTCCTTCCTTATTTGACTGATGATCAAAGATCACTCTTAGATTCCTGGCATCGAGTAAAGCAAGAGTGTTCAATCAGATTCTTGAATAGAGTAAGTTTATTTTCTGTTCATCTTCCTCAAAGTTAGTTTTAGGTCAATTTCGTTTTTGGGAGGGGTATTTTGCCCATGTCTTCTGAGGCACTTGAATGAGTCTTTGTTGGTCTGTTGTTCTAATAGTGTATTTTGATCATTGATTTGAAGCTCTTGGTGTAAGTTAGGTTGCAATGGCCTTGTAATGGCTACATGCATTGTACACGAAATTGGATGAGATGTTTGAACAATTTAGCTACTGGTTAATGATCTTGAGATGCATCAGTACTTTGATTCCAAATGGCAGTGGAGACAATGATGAAATTGTAGCGGAATGGATGAAGGAACGAAGCAAATTCAGCAAGGTTTATGAGTGAAAGTTGTGGAGCAATATAACTGGAAGAGTTGAGGCCAACTTCCAAAGGAATCCCTAAGCTAGTATTCTAAGGGATGCTAACAAAGATGAACCTCAAGAACCAAATGTGCTGGAAAATTTCAATAGCATAACACTAGTTTAAATCAAGCTTAAAATTTACAACACTATGCCCTCTTATTTAAAGAGTGAATTCCCACTCTAGCTTCTAGAACAAGCTCTCTAACCCTAGCTTCTATGACAAGTTTCTAACCCTAGCTTCTATGACAAGCTTCTTAACCCTAACTTGCACCCCAAGGCTCTCACAAGGTGATGACAGGTGGCACAAGGAGAAAACTTCTCCTATACCCTAACTTGGAACACCAACATTATTTATGGCTTCAAAGCCTAACATTATTACACTACATGGCCCAAAATACAATGCCTAAATATATTCTAATTGGCCTAAATACAAGGTCCGAATTATTCTAAACTATTCTAAACAATTTTTACAATTTAGAGGAGTTCTTCTTGATGCTCAATGTTCCCAAAGTGATCTCTCCATGATTGCATTTGGGCTTGAGCAGTTTGTTGAAAACCCAAACAAGCTCAAATGCGCCCCAATCATCTAGAAAATCTTGATCTACCCTTTGACTCTTTGTGTTCTTTATTCTTTGACTAAGGTGGTTGGGGCGTATTCCATCAAGTTGCACGTGATTTTAGGTTTTTGAAACTCCTTTGAGGGTTTCTACTTTATACAAGCAAGGAAAGCTAGTTTGGATGTTTTTAATAGATATTATGATTACTTGTTTTATTAAGTTCGAATTGGATGAATTTGAATTAAATTGAATGAATCGTTATGTATGGTATGATGTAGTATTAATGTTTGTGAATAATATGGAATGGTGACCGAGACATAGTATCTTCACGAAAGGAGATACTTGTGTTGAGATTGCTGGAATGTGTATTGTTTAACGACTTCTCAATAAGAAGGTATTTTGACTCTACTTGTACCTTAGTGTCAACACCTAATTTTATCCGGGCAAATAAAATTATTTCAAAATAGAAATTAAAAATTAAAAAATGTATTTTTATCATAAGTTGTCATTTTTAAATAAATAAAAAGTTTTAGTTTCATTTTAATGAATAGAGTTTTGAAATAAAATTTATAAAAAAAAGAAAAAAGGAAAAAAACAACAAAGTAAAATAAAAAAGAAAGGAAAATAATAATAAATAAAATAGGAAAATAAAATAAATAAATAATGAATGAAATAAAAAATGGAAGTATAGAAAAATAAACAGAAAAATAAGAAAAAGAAATGTTGGGTTTGTTTTAAATAAACTGCAAAAAAATAATAAAAGAAAAGAATTAAATCCATTAAGATGTTCAGTCAGAAAATAATTTGTCTTTGAATAAAGCCCAAATTAATAAAGGGTTAATTTTGAAAAAATATAAGGTAAATTAGTTTGCTGAGGTTTAGTATATTAAAAGTGTGTTGAAAAAGGAAAATAAAATTGATATTTTGCACCCCTTCTTATTAAAGTGTTGTCACGTCACACTTTCTCTCTCCACTGAATAATCTGACTGCCTTTCCAGACACCCATTTTTAATGCACGAAAATTAATTTAAAATTAAAAAAATTAATTAATGGAATTTGAATAGATTGGTTGGGAGAATCTGATGATAATTGGTGATTATTCTGCTTAATTTCAAATAATGGTAATAATGGGTGGTTATTCTTCTTATTTGCAAATAACTCTGATTGATTTGGATTTATTCTTCAGCGTTATCTCAATGCATTAAACTGAAATTAGTGGGCAGATTCATTGAGATTAATGGGCAGATTCATTGAATTGATGGAGTGGAGCAATTGAGGGGTCTAAGGAAATTCTATAATTTGGGACGAGAGAAAGGGGGGGTCACATAGAGACAAAATGTAACCATTACTAGTCTACTTCATTTATCGATGGATCGACATCTATGATGATAGATCGATGGTGGGGGATGATCTGCACATATCCTTACCGGCAGAGGACACGTTGATTTATGCCTAATCTAATGTAGCCCGAAAGTAATGAGATCCATTCAAAGGGACAAGATTCCCTATACTCGTCATATGTGGTAAATTGGACTGTAGCTAACCTTATGTTATATGTTATATAGTTGCAATCGGACAACTACAAGTGCTAACAATCTCCCCACATCATACCGCATGCGCTGAGGGTCATCCTCTATATAATCAAGACACACCTATCTAAACCCTATAGGTGCTCACAAACTCACGTGTATAACAAATCATATCTAACACAATTAATGAATTATAAAATATATTATGTATTTACAAGATCTAATAACTCTCATTCAAACTAACCTACAACAAGTTCGCATACCCAGTTAGTTGCTTTGTATTTGCGTAACTGGCATCTACAAATTGCTCATACATGTGGGCCAAAGTTTTTGCTGTCCACACATATCCTCTAGTCAACCGTAGATCAAAGAAAAAACCCAAGTAGGAAACACTGACTAAACTCACACTCCTATATGTGAAAATGGTGCAACCAACTAAGTGAAGCAAATAAGCTGGAGTTGTAACTATCTATTGTCTGTTGCTACATGTGTCATCATATACCTCTCTCATCTAACTCAACTACACATGACCACCGTAATCTTTGTAGTTACAACTGCATGGTCAACACTGAACGTCTATACCAAGAACTCCGTAGTCCCAATTGCATCTAACGTAAGGTACGTGTATAATTGTCTGAGAATGGGCAGCTGCAAAAAATTTAACCTGTCATCCAATGTGATGTCAACTCCTTAATAGGTAGATGAAAAGAGTTTTTTTTCAACGCATCATCTCTCTGCAAAGGTAGACAACAATCCTTTGTTTGTAGTGTTAAGCTATCACCAACCAGACCAGCTAAACCTAACAACTCAATAGCAACTTCTATTCGTTCATGTGGTGTTCCTGACTTATTCATATTTGAAAATACGTTTGGCTGAGTTCAAGAGGGGGACGGTTGAATTGAACTTTATAAGATTTTTCCTTTTTAGAACACTGAAAACATTTTTCATGGATAGAAAATCTTTAATGAATCTCAATGCCCAAGATACAAGGTCCATAGAAGAAATAAATCGATTTCAAGCACGAATGAACTAATTTATTTTTCAAGCAGAATGAATAACTATCAGAATTATGTACGAACCAGATCTATATAGCAGTAAGGATAAAAACAGCAGCAGAAAACTAGTTACAACAGTTTAATAATGCAATACCAGAACTGGAATCAACCAAAATACAATATGGTATTCAAACAAAGCTATATCACAAAAAGCTATTATCTATACACAAGTAAGATGATAGAATCAAGGTTATGCAAAAGCCTACATAGCCAAACTGCAGCAGAAACGTATAATAGCAATCACACACAAAACCAGTATGTAACAGAGAGCAATACACTCAATCAATGAGCAACTTTCAATATAGTCAAGAATTACCCAAGCAAACTAGTTGATACAACAACTATAGTGAACAATATAAGGTTCCAACAAAAGTTCAGATTTACAGGTAGATGCACTACATATAACACCTCAATGAGTTATGCAGAAAACTGTGTTAAAGTAGTGCAAACAACAAGTCAGATTTTAAACAAATGCTCAGTTAAAATTCTGCAAAGAGAGATATTGTCTAACACATAATCAGATTAATACTGTATTCAAGACAATCAAAATCCTTATGCAATATAAGAAATGATTAGCAACTCTGTAAAGCAAGAGTTAAAATTGAATTATGCAAAAATTCTACGTTAAACTAGATTCGATTAAATTCAATTTCAAATTTACAAGCCTTTGAAAAATAGTTGGATTTGAAATTTCCAATGGATGAAACAATCACATATATACCAATGCACAAGAATCAATTACAAGCATTCAAAGCAAAGTATGATGGTGCGCACAATGGATAAAGTAAACACTGACCAAATTTGATTAAAGAAATAGTTATAAGAGAAACACAATTATAGTGCTATGATGATGGACAAAATGTATTTCTTGTAGTTAGAAGATCAAGAATTATGTTGTAGCAATAAAACTTCAAAGATGCACAACCACACACAGCTATGCTATGGAATTTTAAAAACCAGCACAGATTCTGCAGAATGCATCACAGAACAGTATGAAATTAGAACCTGTTATACAACCACAAAAAAAATGCTTTAGGTGATGTCAAACGTGAACAGAACCAATCCTTATGAGCAAAATTTCAGTGGCAAATGCAAAACATATTAAGAATGAGTAAGAAGGGTCAAGAAAAGAGACATAAGCAATTTATACTGGTTCACCCTTCCTCAAGGGCTACATCCAGTCCTCTTTGCCCCACTAGCAAAGAAAGTTTTCACTAAAACATTCAATTGTTCAATTACAATCATTCACACAGTTCTCACACCCCGCAAGAACTAAGAAAACCCCTAAATTATTGAAACTACACCCCGCAACCCCAATCAATTCAGAAATAACACACGACTAAACCCTAGAGCCCACACTCAATACAATTGTCCTAGAATAATACAAAATTACAATGAAACAACACAAATCTTGAATCAAACAAGTTCAAGAAAGGTAGAGAAATCCTTGATTGGTGCAACAAGAGAGGCCTTTCTACGGTCTCGAAGCAATCCAATAGCACAGTACTTTGGTCAAGATTGATTCTTTAAGAAAAAGCCCCTATCAATTTGATCAAGAAATCCCTAGTTTTTCCAAATTGATTTTCACAGTAATCTCACAATTGATTCTGAATTTCGTATCTTATTGGCGCACGTTAGAAAACCCTTTGGTTTTATATTGGGAAAACCTAAAACAATTTTAATAAAACAGCTACGCGGTTCTGTCCAAAGCACGAATAAATCGATTTCACTTATCCTGAAATCAGTTTATTTTCGTCCAGTTCTCTATTTTTAAATTTTTTTTTCCCAAAATCTCAGCTTATTTTAATCATTTTAGACCATGTGCTAGTGAATTTATTTTTAGTTGTGCATAGGTTCTCTTTCACCACAAATCACACTCACTCACTCTAAGATAAAGCCTAAGACACACTTCCAATTGCTTGCTTACTTTGGCTTGCTTGGCTTCATCAAATCCTTAGTCTTGTGAGAGTACTAACAATATTTCTACCATGACATACCAATTTCAACTTACCATGATCCTATGATAATCAATGAATATCATTTCAAAATTGGACATAGATAAATAACACATTAATTTCAATGCATGTATTTTAGCACCATTACTTATTACATCATTCCATAATTGTCTAGCCACATGGACCTCATAAGTAGCAAACAATGACCTATCCACTTGCTCTCCAGGATAAGCTTCATCCTCCACTACATGGGCCTCTTTAGCTACCACATTTTCTTTACCTTCTTCACCTTGAACAATGTTACTAGCATTACCCCACTCTCTTCATGTAATAGATGCAGTTGAGCGTACACGATTGGACCTAGAACCTTCTCCTCTAGTTCTTACCATGTTGTTCTACATATACATGAATAAAATCAATATATAACAACTCAAAATAGCCATGCATAGGAAAAACATTATTTCCAAAATAAGTTGTCTAGAATAGCTTTCTCGAATATGTTTCTAGAATTGTTCTTCCAGAAACATTCTGAAAATCTTATTTTGGATTTATGTTCTAGAAAGCCTATTCTAGAATCCTATATCTAGAAGTCATCAAATTTCCCACACCTTTCCCTATTCCAGATTGGAATCTTCCAAATTCCCCTTTTTGGAAAGGAAAAAAATTATGAACTTAAACCTTGCAAACAATAGTTTGAAAACAATGTAGATAAGCATTGGAAACTAGCTGAAAACAAATGCAATTGAACAACCAAACACAAGTTCAATATTTGCAATAAAGAAATGAGCGTAGAGAGCACAACACAACCAGAATAGTGAGCGAAGGTAAGGAGAAGAAGGAGAGAAGAAACCTAGTTTTTAATTATAAACTGTGAAGGTAATTTTTGTCGTTTCTTCAAAAGTGGGAGTGCAAGTACAAAATGGGGGTTGCAAGAAGCAATTCCCTTCCATCTTTGTGCCAGAGTTTTTTTTATTTGGACCCTATTTGCTTTTGGGCCCTTTTCTTTTTGTTGTTCACACCAATAGTCAAGTCATAGTTCCTTTAGGTTGTGTTTAAAATTGATATAACCATCTAGTTACATCTTTTATATTAAAGTATCGTTTAGGTATTTGTCATAAATCATGTTTTTTTTATTTGGAATGCATTTTTTATATAAATGATAAATAATCTTATGATACACCAATACATTTAAATAAATTTTAGATACATGTATGATGTCATGTGTCGTCTCCATTTAATATTCAATTATTTAAAAATAAAATAAAATCACAAGAATAAAAGTAAAGATTTGTTTTGTATTATCGTTTATATGTAGGTGTTTTTATTACCGTATGCTTCATCTTACATCTTATAAAAATAAAACACTTGAGTATTTGTGTGCATCATCGTATACTCAATATCTTATTGAGGTAAAAATTTAAAATATTTTCTCGTAAATAAATTCAAGCAACAATCTACAATACCGATGAATAGTTTTACAGTATCTTCTTTTATTGTATGATTTGTAAGAGTAATAAATATAGTCGTTCAAACACTACAAGAAAAAAGCTATTTAGAAATCAATTTTTAACTACCAAATAAAATGGTTGCTAATTGTGACCAAAATAATCACCAAATTAGATTTTGGTTGTTAAATAACTACAAAATAAAAGTAATGATTGAATTTAGTGACCAATTAAGTCAAGATAATTGGTATCTAACATTAGCCACCAAGGTTTAAGCCACTTGTACCATTAGATTCTAAAGTAGTCTCTAACTTAATGAGATACCAATTTAAAATCTAATGGTATAAGTGACTAAAACCTTGGTAGCTAATGTTAGATATCAATTATCTTGACTTAATTGGTCACTAAATTCAATTATTACTTTTATTTTATAGTTATTTAGCAACCAAAACCTAATTTGATAATTATTTTGGTCACAATTACCAACTATTTATTTAATAGCTAAACACTAAGCTCTAAAGAGCTTTTTTCTTGTAGTGAAATTATCATATACTCTAATCATCTTGAACTAGAAAACATAAAATCTTAAGAATATTAAAATTTCAAAATTAAAAATATCAATATACAAACAAGGAAACTAGAGAAAAAACTTCTATTGCAATAAGACCAAGAATACTAAAGAGTAGTCTCTCAATCATGTCTCAAAATTACATGAACTTCTTATTTCACTACAAGAAAAAGATTGTTTAGAGAACAATTTTTGGCTACCAAATTAAATGGTTACTAATTATAACAAAAATAGTCACCAAATTAGATTTTGGTTGCTAAATAACTACAAAATAGAAGTCATGATTGAATTTAATGACCAATTAAGTCAAATAATTGGTATCTAACATTAGCTACTAAGGTTTTAGTGACCTATATTATTAGATTCTAAATTAGTCTCTAACTTAATTAGATACCAATTTAGAATCTAATGACTAATAGGATGACACTCAACAAGTCTTTATTATTCTCAAGTGGTCAATAAAGACATGTTGAGTGACATCCTATTAAGCATTCTATTAGATTCTAAATTAGTCTCTAACTTAGAAAGTAAACAATTGCTTAATAAGATGGCTTATTATTTTCAAGTGGTCAACACCAAATTCTATGCATGATTCCCATGATGAATTTCTAAATCAAACTATTGAAGAAAAAACATCTAACTAACTAGTCTTGATTTAGAATTCATTTCTTTCAATAAACATTTAAGGGTTCCATGGTTACTATAAATAAGCATTTTTTAATCCAATGAATAAAATTTAAATTTATCTAGAGTAAAAAAAATAGTCAACGACTCTTTCAATTGTAGTATAATTTACCTTACATGTGCAAAACACGGAGTTCTAAAAGCATAATAAATAAAATGCAAAGCTTTACTCACCTTTTTTATCCTGGACAATACCTAATGCATATACATACGCTTAAAAAGTAATTTTTTATTAGAGAAGAATACGAGGCTTAGCTAAACCAATAATTGATTTAAAACTTTTCAAGTTCTTTAAAAATGGTTTTAATTTGAAAAAATAAATGAAATTAATTTGGGAATCAAGATTGATTAAGATTGGTAACCAACAAGATAAAGAGATGATTGCACTAAAAAATCATATTGGTTTATATCACAATTGATTATACATCCTGTCTCAATTATTCAACTTTAGAATAACTGGAATACAATATCTTTAAATGTTTGTACAAACACTCACTACAGGCAAAACAAATACAAGACAACAAGCAATATAAGATAAACTCTTGAGCACACTCAAGAGGATATGTTCTACCATTTGAACACTCCAAGAGGATATCAACCCAATCAACTCTTGATCACATAAGAGGATATACACTTGAAACACTCTAACAATTTAGAAAAAGAAAGAATGTACCATAAATTTCATAGCTAAAGCAATTCACAAGTCAATTTCAACCACACAACACAACCTTTTGAATTTGTAATCATGAAAACACCCTTTGACAATTGAAAATAGCTCAAATGATCTCGATGGATTCACTATTCAAAGTAGTATTAGATTTGTAAAAGAGCGAAACCAAGGCTGTATTTATATAGTTCAAGAAATGTTGATTAAAAATTGATTTAAACATATTTAATCGATTATCTTAAGTTGGTAATAAAATTTTCTCATTGAAATTTGAAAAACAATTATAAGGCTTTCTATTTTAATGATTATGGCATTTGTTAATTGATTGTTTCAAATTTGCATTTAATTCAGAAAACAAAGTTAATCGATTATGCAAGAATTTAATCAGTTAATCTTTTAGAAGATTTGAAACCACATATTTCTGCCGTTTATTTTAATCATTAACAAAAATAGATAATTAATTATCTTGTTATGAAACAACCCAAGAGCAATTTATTAGTCACTTAAAACCTTAGTTGATTAACATAGTCATAAACCTTTTTATCATGCTTTAAACTTTTCAAAACAATTTTTCTTTCGATTAATGTCAATATAGGCTAAGTGTTGAACTAAAAAAGCTTGTGAATACCTTGTGTGAGGGACTTTTAAACATATAAGGTAAAAGCTAAAATACTCAATACATTTCAACGTCAACATCTTCAAACATCATTGTCAAAACAACATCAATTGAATCTTGATATTGTTTTTCAAGTCCAAGATAATTCAATTAAGCGGCCAAACAATAAGAGTTGTAGTTAAAACCTCCTTCAAATACTCAAAAGCCTTTATATGTTTTTCATTAAAATAAAAAAATAATATCTTACAATAAATTAGTCATTGGTAAAGCAATCTTACCAAAAAAATTTCTAAATCATCGATAAAATCCGGCATGGTGAAGGAAAGACATAACTTATCCAATAGTAAAAAGATATGCAACTGAGAAATAATGTCTAGTTTAGTAGTATCTACTTGAATTCCATGTTTAGAAATAATGTCCTAAGACTATACCTTATTCTATCATAAAATGAAAATTTTCAAAATTTAGAACAAGGTTGGTTTCAACATATTTATGCCAAACTTCATTTAAATTATTAAGGAATTAATCAAAAGAAGAACTGTAAACAAAAAAGTTATCCATAAATACTTTTATATATTGCAAGTGACATCACTTATCCCATGATAGAGATTGGATGAATCAAGTTACAATTAAATCGTAATGATTAAATTGTTACGTTCATAAGTAGCAAGAGTTGCACTCTAACTACCAATTATAAATTTTAGCCTCGTGGTAAACACTCATCCAACAATGGATATGAAAGCTAAAGTCTCAAATTTGCTTCTCAACGTGACAATTGTTGAAGAGAAGATTATTGTAAATTTTTCATATAGAAAGAGTTACACCTTAATTATCAGTTATATCTTTTAGCTTAGTATTAAACATCACATCCAACTCCAAATATTTAGAAAAAAAAAATACTAAGCATAAATATTTTGAAATAACTACAAAGGTATCTAGAAAACAATAATAAAACTTGCATGATATCCTCTTAGGCATTTGATTAATGAAGGACAAAGAAAAATGAAGCTTCCAAATAATTTGGTTTAATCTCTGCAATATGTGTTAAAACAAAATACTGATAAGTTATTGAAATCATCAAAGAAAAAAATAAGTTACAGCTAAACAAAACAGAAGTAATTGTGAATGTCACTCTTTAAAGGAATAATTAGGAGTTTTGTATAGGATAAAATAAACTACTTAACTAATTAAGCACTAAATACTTTCATATAAACTAATATTTATATCATTCTTTCTTCGTTATAAGCTATAGATTACTGGACAGAATTACATAGAGGAACATACCAAATTTCAACATTTTTATATTGAAGAATGAAAACTATAAATTTACATAGTTAGATTTTAATTATTTAAATAGTTAGGATTAAAAAGAAAAATAAACACAAACTTTTTAAGTGGTGTTGTGACCAATAAATAACTATTATATATACGCAGAAAGAGAACCACAAAAACTAAAATTGATCCAAAAATTTGTGACACAAATTGGATCGAAGAAACCTGGTCCCCTGCCTCTTCTTTCGCTACTCTAGAGTCTTCTCTTAATCGACATCATAAGGCCTTTTCACTTTTTTGAATGTGCTAAAGAATCACAACATCAATGTGATAGAATAGAAATGGGATCACAGATAACAGAAGACAGCATAAAAATTGCTATTGTTTTGACCAAATCCTAATTGATATTCCATAAAATAGTACATTCTTCAAAGGTTGGAACTGTTGCCACCTTCAACGCCATTGATAAAAAATATTATCAGTTTTTTTATTTCCTTCAATAGATAACAGAAAAGAGAGGTGTAGAGTACTGTTCTCCAAGTTATGGGTAGTAGCAACCGAGATGTAAATATCCAAATATGCAATGCAAGCTGTGCCAACTATTAGTTTCTATTTATTGATTGTTACCCTACCCAATAGGTTAACCTTGAATAGGAGTACATTGGGAGAAAATTTCGACTTGTCTATAAGCCTAAATCGATATTTGAAAAGACATTATTTGTTCATCTCTCTTGTTTATTTTCACGTGATTCGGGATTAAAATAGTTAGCTTGAACTAAGTATACTAAATTAATCAATCGTGTGTTACTTATCAACACGTGGTAAGTTTCGTATGTATTTCTGTTTTTGTATAAAAGATAAAATGCCCCTTTATGCTTCTACTTAATATATTCTTAACTATTAATAAAAAAATTATCAATACGTGGTTAGTCTAAGTGATATACAATACAATGCTTTTAATTAAATAAGATATTTGGAGTATGACGGGGATAGTCTACAGTTTTAGGTTTAATATTTTTGAATGTTTAGACAAATGTGAAGAGGAAAGAAAAAGTAATCATTAATTAACCCTTTTTTGTTTTTACATTCCCGACTTCTCGACCTTTTTGGCAGGAATACTTTGTGTATGTTGAAAAAAAATGGATGTTTTTAAAATTTCTTTTTAATGAGTTTTAGATTAAATTTTACTTTCTATCACTACAGTTTTCAGTGGAAGTGTAAATTTGGTATCTTTAAAATTTAAAAGCATATTTAGTTTTTCAATTTTTTCTTAAAAAAAATATTCGATTTATTTATGTTATCGTATTCTTAATAGAAGATTTAACATATTACCAATAATAACAATGTTAGTTTCTTATATTAATAACTAGGTTTAATAATGATTTAATTCTCATTTTATCACTGACAACGACGTTGGCATTTTTTTGGGAAGTAATTAAATTATATATCAATAATAAATCAAAATTAATTTATTTAAAAAATAATAGGAATAAATATGTAATTAAAATTTTATGTACATAAAAAGGTTAGAATGGTTTAAGGCTTAATTTTAAATATTGATCTTAGTAATCATTCATCTATAAGTACTGGTGATTGATGTTTGTTTGTTGGATCTTAATGCTGCTAATTTCATAGTTTAGGGGTGTAATACTGTACTATATGGGTGGGTGGCATTTCTTGTGGCAATTAATATAATGATAAATTTTTCTGATCAAAAAAATATATACTCAGTGAAAGATATTTTTCAGTTTTTTTGTATAGTTAAGGGTTTAATGATTGTTCAATTGCTATAGTAACTTAGTATTTATCCTATCATATTATTAGAATTCAAAAGAAAATAAAAAGGTATTGAGATACGTGTAAAAGAAAATAGTGTATGCATTTAAGTGTATATATCATTTTAATTTATTATGATAACTTATACATATCGATTTGTAGGTGATAGATATTTATTTCCCGGTTATAGCATCTACTAGATTTTGGTTTTCTTTCATATTAGGTTATAAAATATCTAAGATTCAAATTTAGTCTCTGTAAAGTGTCTTGATCTATTTTTATTTTTTTTTTAATTTTAAAATTACCACTTTCAGTACCAGCTTCAAAGAACTAAAACTGAACTTCAAAACTTTTAGAGAATAAAATCACTATCAGTACAATTATTTCTATAAATATTTAATATAATTTTATATTTATAAATAAAATAAAAAAGTTTGTTCTATTTTTCACAAATCCCCCAAACGTATTACAATAACATGGCTGTTCAATTCATTTTATTCCATCATTATTATTTTGTTTCTATCTACTTCATTCTTTTCTCTATCACTAACATATCTAACATGACTTGTCAGTGTACAAAAACAAAGAATGAGTGAATAAAAGTTGTGTAACAGGTTGGGGAGAACAAACCAAATTCATGGATGAGTTAGCTCAGTACTTAGTTTTGGTAACTAGCTAGTTTGTAGACTGTGGTTGCACATAGAATCCATCCAAGAAGACCAAGACAAGAGAGAGTAGATACGCAATCAGTGACTCACTCCCTTTAGGCCATAGTACTTGATGCTATCATTACTCAAACTGAACCCTTTCATTACATTACATCATATCCATACAATAATTGTTAATGACTCCACCACCATCTCTCATTCTGCATTTCACAAGATCCATCATCAATGAAACACTCTAACAAGTTTAACCCTAAAAAAATGTCAAGAAATCTGATACATCTAACAAAGTTCATCATAACTATAACTGTTAGAAAATCCATTATTATACTTATTAATGAAAAAAAAACATACATTTCAACATAAATATATGTTCCAGATGAATACTTCAAATGGACCTCAGGATGGATAATATGTTACTTTGGTATTTGAAAATAACAAAATTCAAAAGAAGTATATCTAAAACTGAAAGTATAATTTGGCATTCAGTTAGTCTAAAATTTAATAAAAAAACTTTTTAAAAAATTTCAGAAATTAAAACGATGATAAATAGTTAAATTTTAAAATTAAAATAACAACAAAAAGACTCATTTTTATTACCAGACTGACTTAACAATTTCTCACACTTTTCAACATCAGCATGACACTAACCCTAATTCTCACACTATAGTTCTATGTCTTTGCCCTTCTTTATATGCACAGCATCTATGTTTTTGAATTTTGTTTCCAATATATGTAGAACAAATTATCTAATATTGTCATACGTCTACAATGTCGTAAATGAGATGAATAGGGACAAATGAATGCACTGCGCATAAAGGATAGCTTTAATAGTCTACACATAAGCTCTGAATCAGTCACTGAATATATGTTCATGTGCTGTATATAGCGACCTGCCACTCCTGCATGTGTGTGTGGGAAAAAAATGGCACAGTGCAATAAATAGGTCTCAATGACAAAGTAAATGCATAAATGGGTTGAACACAACAATAATAATAACAATATAGAGGGTATGGTGTGGGAACTGTGAAATTAAATATTGTAGACATATGGTTGGTATCATGTATATGCTTTCCATAAGTGATGATATAACGTTATTGAATGAATGAACATCTTTGTGGACCTAGATTTTCCCTTGGACGACAAAGGAAAATGCTACAGAGAAAGTGACCAATCTTAAGCTGCATTTAAAGCTCTGTTTGTTTTCTTGGGAAAGTGATTTTCCTGGCATATATACTAACTCACTTCTCATCATCATGCATGGCCCATGTGACATTCAGCTTCAACAGTACATTAACTATGCTTTCAAGTATCTGTACAAATCACTGTATCAGTACCAGAATCGTAGAGAAGAACCTATGTGTATATGCTTCACGTAACCACCATTTTCTATCAACAATCAAAGAACCTGTATGTGAACTCTTGCTGGTTTGTGTACGTTCAAAATGGGCTGCAATGTATGAATACAATATGTTTTTATATAATACTGGCCAGCACTCACATTTTAAAAGATAATTTGATATATCATTAAATATTGCAATTAAAAAGTTATTTGAAAAGAAAAAAAAAATCATTAAAATATATTTTAATCTGTCTTCTCTGTTTATTTTGATGTATGAGATTCTTTAAAGTATACAATTCCATGTTTGGAAAACAATTATAGAAATTCATTTATAGTAAAGTTATTAACTGTTTTAAGAAATAATGTTCCATCATCTGTTGTATCAAGGAAATTTGTGTTATATCAAGCAAAATGAGCTCGCTTTAGACCAATGATAAATCAAAGTTCCTATTTTTTTTCATATTTTTTAATATACTTTAATTTAAATGCTTACATGAAAGTATTTAATCTGTGATATTTTTATCTATTATTTTGGTGATCTATAGTTCTTCTAATTTAATAAACAGAAATTATATTAACTATATAGATTTACAAGAATAAAAAAAATTGTTTTTTAATTTTTTTTAACAGCAAAAAATAAAAAAATTAAATAGAATATTTCATGAATGTTCCAATCCTAACACAAAATAAAGGGATATATAAACCTTTCAACACGCAAAAAGCTGAGAAAACCAATTGAGTATCTTCACTAAAATTGACCTAACACATATAAGCTACTAAAAAGCTACACTTGTAAAAACACCAATTGCATACCCTAATACAAAATTAGAATTCTACAGAAAGAAAGTCAACAAACATAGACCAAGATCACAAGGAACTACAAGCACCTCCACAACATAGAAAGTTTACTGGGAGCCACGATCCTAAATGTATAGCACATAAGATACAAAATAGTAGCATGGTTACTTCAGCTGCTAAACTATATGCTTCAGACAAAAACCCCCGATTCGATGTTTATTGTAGCTACCTCCATCTACCCAATTATGTAGTAACTTTAGCTCTGTTGATAACATTTAACATTCTTGACGATGAGATACACCTATCTCCTCCTTAAACTGATATGTGCGGGAGCACAAACTACCAGATCTACTACTTCATCTTCTTTTAGGCTTCTTTCTGTACTACCTTGATGTAATTCTTCACTTGTTCTATTCCTCCACAAGCCTGCAAAAAGATAAATGAGATTGACTTGTTGAAATCTTCACACATATGATAGCCTTCAGGATCTTGACACTCCTCAAAGCATTGTTGTTGACAAATACAAACTACCTGCAAAATAGAAACCTTTTACCCCACAAATCTCTCTTCCCTACTGAGATGGGCTCTCTCCCACAGACGAGCTTAGACTTTGTACCCGAACTCCTATTCTACCTAAATTAGAACACCCTACGTCCTTAAGAACAATCCACTCTTACCTTAAATGTTAAGTAATAGTTGTCAAGCATAGTTCTGGACACAGGTATCAATCAGAGAAAGAAAAATTGACATTTTTCTTTCTATATTTAGCCCAGGACCATGCTTTAAGCTGAGCTAGGTAAATAATTTCAACAACATCCACTACTCCATTTTCAAACACAATTCTTTTCTTATGACTTCAAATCTTCAAAATTATTGCCACCCACATACCCTTACCCTTTCCAAACTGTATTTGTTTACTTGTTAAAGCACATCAAATAGAAATTCTAAAAATGATTAACGAAAATACGATTTATTACAGTTGTATTTCCTATCCATCTATCACATCCATCCCTCACTTTTTATTCTATTTCACAATTCATGAGTACATGTTGGGTTGTCTCCTCTACCATATTACACATTGGGCACAAAGTACTACCTAAGACCACCACTCTCCTAACCAGATTCACCATGGTCAACAATTTATCTAACATTTTACTCCAAGCAATAGTGGTTGAGGCGAAACTTTGAGACTCCACAGTTGCTTAAACACGTCTGACCTCAATAAGTAGTCATTTGCATTTAATGCTTTATAACCAAACCTAACCGTGTACTATTACAAATCATCCTCTAACTATCCAAGACACCCCTCTTCCACTAAATATTAGTTATAAGGGATGTCAATTGTTGTTGTTGTTCCTCTTCCCAAACAAACATCTTCCTCCTCCATAATAAAGTCCATTTAAGTACTTCATTGTTTCCAATCAACACTCATTCCCCTACTTCACTGACTACACTCTCTTTACATGGAGATAATGAATAGAGTCTGGAGAATTTATCTTTAAGCGGTAAATCGCCAATTCATCTATCCTCCCAGAATCTAATTAGTTTCCCATCTCCTAATGCCCACATAATGTTGTGATCAATCCAGTTAAATTGATTACCCACATCATAGATTTTGCATAAGTTCCGCCACCATTTAGAATTTTTTTAGCCTAACATACTGACATTCATCTCTTGCCAAGAACTATGTCTAGACTCTATTATATCCTTCCACACTCCTCCTTCCTCCTTCCCAAGCCTCCATTTCCATTTAGCTAACAAGGCTGCATTAAATCTACCCACATCTTTGATGCCTAACCCACTTTCTTCCACATGGTAGCATATTTTATCCCAAGCCACACATGCAATTTTCCTTCTCTCATAGTTCCAACCCTAAAAATTTTGCACACAACTCTAAGAGGTTTAAAGAAAGATGTGGTGCATTAATTACGAACAGACAAACCCTTCTAGCCATAGAAAGTAATTTCCCCTTCACTAGTACAAAAAATGCATTGTACAATAGGATATAATGTCGGTTAAATGAAACTGATGTAAACAAAAATATGGTGACATTTTTGTAAATATTGAAGAGATATTATATCGATTAACACAAACCCGACGTAATATACCATATTTTACGTCGATTGTCACTCATAACCGACGTAGAAAAGAGTGAAAAAATAAAAATTCAAAATTCGAAAACTTTGTAATGGCACTGAAGATACTACATTGGTTGGGAGGTCCCAACCGATGTAGTATGTAGCCCATATTACATCATTTGGGACTTTTACTAGGGTTCATTTGGCTCCATTTTCGGCTTCTTCCATATTTCTCTTGAGTGCGCAAGCTCTGTGGTTGTCTCGGTTGAGTTTTGTCAATCTCAGTTCTCTGCGTTTTCACTCTCACTCACGCTCATTTGAATGGTTCCTTCATTGCCTTTTCATCTATTTTCTTTAGCATTTTTGACATAGGTGATTTGGTAACCTTTTTACATTGCAAGTTTTTAAGAATGTTATACACTTGATGCTTAAGCCTTTCTCCGCCGTGAATGTTTGGTTCAACACTCCTTGTCACTTCTCTTTAGAAGATATTAGCAATTTTGTAAAATTCATTAAAAATAGTTAGAAATTTATTTTCAACCCAATTTTTTTTATCAACTACTTGATTTCGAGTATATTTTATGGTAAAATTCTTACATTGTATAGATTTATCATAGATTTAGGGTTTTAAAAATTTAAGACGAAAAAAATTCAAACGGTCATAACTTTTTATAGAGAGCTCAGATTGAGACGCTCCAAAAATGAAAGTTGCTCGAATTGAGGTAACGAAGCCCCTGGCTCATACTCGAAGGGGATTAAGCCTCTGGACATTCCAAAATTTCATAGTTTACTGTTATTTTTTGTTATTTTTAACCCATTTTTTTAGATTGTAGCCTCTTATTTCACATATTTATACTTTCTAGAAAATTCTAAATTTTTTGTGGTGTTTTCTTGTATCGATTAGAGATTTATCAACCCATTAATTTTTTTTCTTAAAAATAAGACTTTTTACATCATATGTAAGCTACAACCGATGTAATGGAGGACTTTTTATGTCAGTTGTACTACAACCAACGTAAAAAGTCCTTTTTTACATCGGTTCTAGCTTCGAACGATGTAATAAGTCTTGTCTTTTATTCTTTTAAGTGCTTTATTATATCGTTTGTGTTTATAACCGATGTTATAGGTGTATTTTTCACATCGATTGAAAAATCGATGTAAAAAGTCATGACTTTTCTACATCGTCCGCATCAACATCGGTTGCGGAACTAACATATAAACTCTCCCAGAGCCGATGTAAAATCCTATTTTTCTACCAGTGGTTCTATCTAGACAACCTAGACTTAATTATTTTTTTAATAATTTAGTAATAGGATCATACAATTTAAAAATATCTATAGGATATTGTTCAGGTGGATTTAAAATGTTTTATTATTCATTAAAATGTTATAAAATTTATATTTTAGATTAAAATGTTTTGAATTCTTGCTTTATTTGATAAACTTAATTAAGTTTGTGAACTATTTTTTTAATTGAATCTTTAAATTTTTTATATGCTTCCTGATTAAGTTTATTAAAAATAATGGATAACTTCCAAAAGGGTGGATTGAGTTCTAAAACTAATTTTAGATTGGGTAAAATATTTATTTTGAATTAAAATAGAATATTGAAAGAATTCAAGATAATATTTATTTACTTTCTATGTTGCAAAATACTTCATTAGTGCATGTTGCAAAATAGAATTCTACATCAATTGTGGGAGACTTTCTACATTGGTTCCGTAACTAATCTTAATACATATGATGTAGAAAGTCTATGACTTTTTACATCAATTCTATAATCGATGTAATATATCTCAATATTACATATAAAAACAATTGACATAAAATAAAATTTTCAACTCAGACCTATTACATCGACCGATGTAATATCCTATTCCAATGGGGTTGAGGTTTGCACTATGGATGACTATTACATTGGTTCTACTGAGAATTGATGTAATATGTTACATACTATAGTGGTTCTTAGTGTAACCAATGTAATATGGGAGATACTACATTAATTAGTGCCTTACCCGATATAGTATCCGCTTGCTAGAAAAAGTGAATGCTTCTATGGCATATATTACATCAGTTATATGGCTTAACTGACGTAATATATAGCTTCTTACATCGGTTATGATCTTAATCGATATGATATCTTACGTTTTTTCTATAAGTTTTGCCAGTTTTAGTATTTTTCCAACTTGTAATAGTTTTGCCAACCAGAATATACCAAAACCATATTTTACAAAACCAAAACCAAAACATAGGATGAAATTAAATCAATGTAACATATATTAAAACCATTTACAAAACAATGTTTATGTACATGTAACACACATTTATACATTTCTATAAGTTCTGACTTCTAATGTTAATAAAATATCTTGCTCATTGATAACAAATTCTTTTATTTTTTGTATGTGTCCAATGAGTTGATATCTGAAAAACACTGAAATACGAAATACTTTTCATCATCACATATGAAACCTCTAATTAGAATTTTTAAAATATTCAAAATCTTTTAATACTTACACCCAAGAGTTAGCAACATTGACACGGACTATGGTCCACATCCAATACATCACATAATAGCCACATTCAAATGTTCCATGTTTCTTAGTGCACTAACATGTATTCAATTCAACAAAGTTAACTTATTCAACAACTAAAAAACAAAAATTTAATAGTTTCAATGAAGAACTAAATACCTTAGGAAAAATCAAACATAGATTATAAAAAGTGGATCTATCGTCTAATACATTACATACGCTAATTGTATCAAAAAGAAAGATCATTAGTGGTTTACATTATATAAATAATAGTAACATAGTATTTCTTAATTAAACCACACCCTTGTACTACAGTCTTCATATCTGTACTTGGCTTTCTATGCAATAATCACACAATAGTATTGCACATAGGACAAATAACCATCAATTGTCAATGAGAACTAAAATAACCAATTGATTAGTCATGTTCTTTGAATTATGTAACATCTAAGTGTAGCCAGATTTACTTACCCGTAATAACAACAACCATATAAATTCTCTTGCAAGATTCCTGAATCCATCTTTGAATGTAAATATCAATGTGTTTCCTTCTTGTCGTCCTCAACATCACAACTCCCTTTTGTCCTAAAATGACCACAAGCAGGAAGTACATCTTGCGCAAGTGGAGTATGTTGTTGAGAGATACCCATGGACTGTAATCTTTGGTCGAATTCATGTCTCCAGTCATTTATAACTTATGCTTTTATTTATCAACTATACAACTAGTACCTCCATCATCTTTTGACTCATAGAAGAGCTGGAGCGAGGAGCTAATCTAAAGTATTGTTCGACACCCACACCAAATCCAACAATAATAAAAATATAAATCAAATAACAATAATAATAATAATATTTATAACATTTATAGTAATAATAATAATAATAATAATATTTATAGTAAGAATATATAATAATAATAATAATATTTATAATAACAATAATATTAAATAATACTAATAAAAATAATATTTATAACAATAATATTATTATTCATAATAAAAATAATATTTATAATAATATTATTAATAATAATAATAATAATAATAGTAATTATTATTATTATTATTATTATTATTATAATTATAATAATAAGTATAATAATAATTGGAACATGACAGAGGAGTGGCTCTGGTCTGATGGTTATAGGTTTACCATAACCATAATAATTATTGAGGGATTTACCGATGAATTTTTGACCGGCGGTAAAAGCGCATTACCGATGGATTTTGGGTGTTTGCCGACGAATTTTCCTATCGATAATTTCATTTTTTTATAGTGTAGCAACGTGCCAATTATATTATCACTAACATGTTTTTTCACATGCATTACATCAATACAATGTATACCATCTTACCTTGACTAATATGCAAGTTCAAAGAATATCGATTTCTTCTTCTATATGTTTTTCACACCACTATTGTTAAGTGTTTTCCCAAAAGTCACTTCAACATGGCATACTCGGTTGTACACTTGCTCACAGTCAAGGTAGAGGAGCAGTTCTATCCTTCCGACATTCACTAAAAGTTTTTGTTAACCTATGATAAGGGTGATTATGTTTCAAAAACCTCTAATGTCTAATGTAAAATGTTTTCCTCCTATGTTTTAGTTGATAGAAGTGAACACAATTCTGAGATCCCGAAATTGCATTGAGATTTGCGGTTCCCATGGAAAGTTTAAATGCAGTAGTAATCAAATAGTTAACTTTCTTTTGAAGAATAACACAATTTTCACAATTAGTTGGCTTGCTAGAATCAAGGTCACTGGAAGTTTTGTAAATCATTTCAAGATTATCAAAATCGGTTTTTACTTTTAAAAGCTCATCTTCCAGTCCTTTAACTTTGCCTTCCAACCAATTGTTTAACCCTTTCAATCGGTTGTTAGATAATGCCAATCTGTTTGCTTCTTCATGGGTTTCTAAGAAAGCCTGAAGAAGTGAATTGTAATTCTCACTATTAAATGAGGTGTTAGAGTTCATGCTACCCACCTCAGAATTTTTTCCAACCATTAGACATAGATTTGCTTCAACATTCTCATGTGAAAAGCTGCTGGAAGAGGTATCATTGTCTTCCCAAGCTATATATGCTCTTCTGCTCCTTCCAGATTTGCTCCTCTTCTTCTCATATGCCATTTCTTTATTCACAAGGCTTGGATATTCTACTTTCATGTGTCCCTGTTAGCACAACCAAAACAGATGATTTTAGTATAACCATTATCAGATTTCTTATTATACCTCTTGCTTTGCTGGTTCTTCAATTTGCCTTTATCTCGATGAACTTCTGGAGTCTCCTTGTCAACAGATTGAGATTCCCAGTATCACTACACTCTTCAGAGCTTTCCTCACTGGATTCTACATCTGTAGCCTTTGTCTTAAGTGCTAGGCTTCTGTTCTTTTTCTCCATTGTCTCCATTTCTTTCAGCCTAGTCATCTCCAACTCATGTTCCCTCGACTTGCCAAAGAGTGATACAGTATTAAGTGTTGTCAAATCTCTAGTCTCTAATATAACATTCACTTTAGGTTGTCAGCTCCTGTCCAGGCACTTTAGGATCTTGATGTTCAGCTCTTCCTTGTCAAATTGCTTTCCCTATCCAATCAAGTGGTTGACAATGTGAGTGAACCATTTCTGTACATCAGCAATGGTCTCCCCTAGTTGCATCCTAAACAATTTATACTCCTGGAACAGTGCATGCTTTCTGGCTTTCTTCACATCTGTGGTTCCCTCATGTGTGACTTCAAGTATGTCCCACATTTCTTTAGCCGAGCTGCACTATGATACCCTGAAGAATTCATCAAGATTTACTGCAGAGCTTATTATATTTTTTTGTAACAAAGTCATATTGCATTTCTTATTCTCTGCATCAGTTAATTCATCAAAGGATTTTTCAAAAGGCACACCATTCAATACAGTCATAGGAATATAAGGACCGTTTACTATAGCATTCCAAATCCCACGATCAATGGATTCAATGAAGATTTTCATTCTAACTTTCCAAAACTGATAGTTGACCCCAGAAAATATGGGTGGCCTGTATATAGAGGCTCCCTCAGTAAAAGGTAGTTTATTCATTGCCATGGATCGGAAAACTTGACTAGGATTCAAGTCGTAGCTCTAATGCCAATTAAAAACAAATTTAGACCTAGTTCAAGAAGGGGGTGAATTGAATTTTCAAAAAAAAATTCGCAAAACATTGAAAGTATTGAAGTATAGAATGAAAGTTCTTAATTGAAATAATCAAAAGTGTTATTCTAAAGTTCAGAGTAAAAAGTCAATAAAGTTTATACCAAGAGCATACAATAGAAAAACCACACAAAACTGTAATCAACAAAGAGATCAACCAATTGAGATGCAGAAGCAGTAAATTGAAATCAGAGATTAATCCAGATAACTTATAAATCAGATTAGTAAAAACCAGAAACAATTTATTGAATATTGTAATCAGAGCACTAAGCAACATAAAGCATCCATACTCATCAAACACAATATCTTCTTTGCCTCATAGTGATAGGTTGACAATATTATCTTTTGGAAGCTTTTCATAACAACTCGAGCAATTCAGTGAAGCTTTTATCAGTCCACCCATTTCTCGCCTTGATATTAAATAATCTTCATACTGTTAACAAACATGTTAAGCTTGAACAATTGGGATACAAATATGTTTTTGAATCATCTTTTAATGAATCATACATGTTAGCCTACTTAAAACTATCTTCTCCAATAACACAAATCATGTTCTTCATGCGATTCTCAAAATGTTAGGTCCACGTTGTATAGCTCTTCAAGAAACCATCACAAAGAACATGCTCTCATATCAACTGAATTTCTAGTCATCTCTCATTCAAACAATTAATACAAGGATAATAATATCTTTGATTTTTACCTCCTCCATTATGTTCAACAAATTGTAGAAACTCTAACGTTATTCTTATACACGTCACTTATTCAACATACATTTATCCAACCTTGATCCATGACTATGTAGTAGAAGATTTTGGTTTATGCATGAGTATCTCCCATTTTTTAAAAAAAGGAGTGACCCTGTCCCATTCAATAAGAATTACTTATTCATATTTCATTAGTACATCCATTTTATTATGTATTATTTAAACCTCACAAATTTTGGCAACATTTCAGATCGATCTTCAGGTAACACAAAATGAAAGTGGTGACATTAAGTCAAACATAACCTAATATACACCTGAAGATTAATCTAAAATGCAATGAACATGAAATATAAATAATGTCATTAATTATATGTACTAATAAATTATGAAAAAGTGTTTAATCTTCCTAAACTGTCCAAATGGATAATTCAAGTTCAATATAATGATAGTTATTACTACCCCCATATAATTTTCAAATTTAAGAAAATAATTAAAATTGAAGATAATATTCAATCTTAATATTGAATCTCAAACACGAAACTAAGGTTCACTGAATACACAACATAAAATACACATTATCGAGGATCAAACATCCTCATACCCAATACTAACACGTTCAACTTATTTAACATTCAATAACATAACAAGAATCCTAGTTCTCCTAGTTGTTCTAGTTGGGAGTAATGCTTTTCTTCAAGGATACTTCCTTGAAAGATGTGCATTCCAAGTTTTCTTAGAAACTTGCACAGTTTTAAAAATCAATTACATTCTTGAGTTTTCTAACTTAGTTTAAATTTGAAACTATACTTATTATCATTTATCGTTCATTTTGTTAATCTTCCAAGTTTAAGGAAAACCTCCTAATTTAGTGGCTCGATGGCAGTGGAGAAAGCTCCTAGTCAAAACCAATAAGAAAGAGGGCTAATATCTATTTGAAGCTACTAGAAAATCCTATTTTCTTAAGAACTAATTTTCACAGTTTTTTAATTAATTATCTCATATCTAAATGATAAGTTTTTTTGATACATAATCAAAACCAAGCAAATTATAAGAAACTTACCAAATACAACAACATATACAAATTATGATAACATAAACACTTTTCAGTTACATACATAGTTTGAGGCAAGTAAGTGCCGACAGAAACAGGGAGAATAAAGAAATGTGCAACCTAAAAAGAAATGACCGTTGTAGCATTCCAAGCAATCACTTCGTGAGTGTGTGCATTGCCCCTTCAATACCAAAATTTAAGCCAATTTCAACCAACATTTCTATCTAACATTGCATTTGGGAGAGTACATACCTGTTTAAGATGTGCGAATGGAAAGATGCGAGTGGGAGATGTGAGCGAAAGACGCGAGCAGGACTCCTAATTCAAGCAATAATGCTGGTGGAGGAAAGATGACGTGAACAAGAAAGGACAAAAACAAGAAGGAGTGAAAGCAACAGTGAAATGGGAAAATGGACAAAAATGTTCTACTGATGACTTTGTAAGAAAATGAATGCTGAGAATGAGAAACAAATCTTTCACTACATAAGGCTAAAACAAAGATGCACAGATTAATGCTAGATTCTCTTATAAATTATCTTGATATGCATGCAGACATGATATTTTTTTCCTTGTTACAAACTACAGAACTGAATATGCATGGAAATAAAATAAAAAATGCATTTGTCCATGTTGTATGTATACTCAATTATTGAATTTCACAAGTGTGAGTATAGAAAGAGAATACACGAATTAAATATGCTGAAATAAAAAAAATATATTATGATGATGATGTTATCATCACCGACAATGCACGTTCAGTTTCTAGTTTTTCTTTATACACATTTCTCTAAAGCAAATCATACGATTGAAGATTTCTTTTCTCCCTTTCAGATTGAAGCATGCCCAAAGAAATTGTTGATGCTTCGTCCCTTTTTCATGTGATTATGTGTATATGTTCTTTAAAGTTAATAAAAATAATTTATTGTTATATCTTTCTGATATACTAACAAGATATTGATTGCATAAATACCTCTTTTAATTTTATAACAAGGGAAATGTTTTCATTAGAATATATTGAATATCAGTCACGTATCAATCCCTATGAAATAAGGTTTTGTTATATATTATTTCTCAATTCATGGAAATTTCACGGGATCTTCAAATGTATGATTCTTACACAAACAAAAAAGGAAACATATCAAGATCCATATTTCTTAATGATTTGATTATTCCTTTTACTCTTTTGATTTTGTTTTTTTTTTTCTTCCTTCTTTCATTTTTTCTTTTCTTAATGGTTAGAAAAGTTAACGATGCTCAGATAAAAACTGGCAACATACATCTGAAATTGTATATTTATTTTATATATTTTAAAGAGAAAGGAGAGAGAATTTATATCATAATTTAAAATAAAATCCCCACTGACTCTATTAGTCTTTTATGAGTAATAACCATCACATTAACTCCTTTTTTATTAGAGTCAGTCCCTATCAGTTACATGGACCAAACTTTTATAATATTTAATATAAATATTCTTCTTATCTCCCACTTGGTACATGTTACAACTTGAAGATCTGACAACCATAAGAGCACACTTTTCATTGAAATAATCAAGTCATCATCCTTAATTAGAATTAATCAATCAAATCATGACGATCCATGTCAATAAGCAGCATATTTCTTCCATGTATCACATATCAATTCAATTCTTAACACACCAATCAAAGTATATTATAATCTTTGAAATAAATACACATATTATATGTTATCACACCAAACCAATGCATGTACATAACATAATGTGGATAACAAGCATAAATAAGAAAAAATACAACTTTAATTGAATTCACAAGAGTCAAACAATACAAATAAATTATTTATACACATCATACTAATCATGCTAATATGGAATTATCAATTATTCCCATGTGTCTGACATGACCATAAAATATTTTAGGTGGCAACCCTTTAATTAGTGGATCCGCTATCATTTGATTAATACCAATGTGCTCAATTGACACTCTTTGTTTCTGCACTACATCCTTAACTGACAAGTACTTTAAATCCACGTGTTTTGCGCCTTTGGAATACTTGTCATTTTTAGAAAAGAAAAATAGTTGTAGAATTATCACAATAAATTCTTGATAGTCTAGCTATATTGTCCACAACATTAAGCCCTGAGATAAAGTTTCGCAGCCATAATACATGAACTGTGGCTTCAAAACATGTCATACATTCAACCTCTATGGTACATGTACCGATGATAGACTCTTTTACACTTTTCCATGAGATTGCTCCTTCAGTCAACATAAAGATATAACCAAATGTTGATTTTCTTAACTCTATACATCCAGCATAATCTGAATCTGAGTAACCTATCACTTCAAGGTTATCAGTTCTTCTATAAATGAGCATGTGATCCTTAGTGCCTTGTAAATACTTGAGAATTTTCTTTGCAGCTTTCCAGTGGTCCATTCCGAGATTACTTTTATAATGACTTAACAATCTGATTACAAAACTTATACCTGATCGAGTGCATGTTTGAATATACATCAGATTACCAACCACTGAAGCATAAGGAATAGATTCCATTTCTTTTCGTTCCAAATCATTTTTCAGACATTGCATTTAACTAAATTTATCTCTCTTTTGAATTGGAACTATTCCTGAAGAAAAGCTCTCCATCTAAATTCTCTAACACCTTTTTGCAGTCTTCCTTTTGAAACAATCCTAACACTCCTTGTGATCTTTAACTTATCTCTATCCCTATCACATAGGATGTCTCACCCATATCTTTGATCTCAAATTTGTTAGAGAGAAATTTCTTTACATCATCTAACAAAACAATGTCATAAGTAGCAAGGAGAATGTCATCAACATATAGAACCAATATAATAAATTTACTCTCACTGACCGTAATATAAGTACAACGATCAACGGTATTCTCTACAAGACCATATGACAAAATAATATCATTAGACTTGAGATACCACTGTCTGGAAGCTTGTTTAAGTCCATATATTGACTTCTTTAACTTACAGACAAAATTTTCTTTTCTTATGGTCACAAAACCTTTAGGTTGGTCCATATAAACCTCTTCTTCTAAGTCACCATTGATAAAAGCGGTCTTTACATCCATTTGGTGAAGTTCTAAGTCATAATGAACCACCAAAGACATTACAATTCTTAAAGAGCCATTCTTTGAAATTGATGAAAATGTCTTTTTTTAGTCAATATCTTCCTTTTGAGTGTAACCTTTGGTGACAAGTCTAGCCTTATACCTTTCAATGTTGCAATTCGACAAGATCCCAAACTTTATTGTCATCAACTGATTTCAACTCTTCTTTTTCAAAATTATTACTTTTCACAACTTGTCTAAATGAGACTGGATCTTCATTGATGCTTAAGTCACATTCATTCTCAAGTGAATAAACCACATAGTTATTTGTAATAGTTGGTCTTCTTTTGCATTTCAGAACTTCTTAAGGGCATTACTTGTGGTTCATCTATGGTATGCTCATTGATGACTCGTACATCATTAGTTGGTTCACTATCTGTATGTTCATTTTGTGTGTTTGAAATATTGATTTGTTGCATTGGAATGTTTTGTGACCTTTATACCACAAAAGGAACAACAACTTGAGAAGAAACATCAAATGTAGGTATTTCTGCATGTTTTTTTTAATATCCACCTTTCATGATTCCTCACTCCCACTAATTTGACCATTTTCAATGAACTTAGCATTACCAGACTCAACTATCCTTGTACTATGACTAGGGTCATAAAATATGTACCCCTTTGTTTACCAGGATAGCTAATGAAAAAACAACTAATGGTTCTTGCATCAAGCTTTTTTTTTTCATTTGGATTATATACCCTTACTTCTGCTGAGCATCCCTAAATTTGAAGATGTCTCAAACTAGGTTTCCTTTCTGTCTATAATTCATAAGGAGTCTTAGGAACTGCCTTACTAAGAACCCCTATTAAACAGATATGCAACGGACTTTAATGCATACATTCACAATGATAAAGGTACATTACTATAATTTGTCTTGCTCCTAACCATTTCCATAAAAGTATGATTCCGCCTTTCAGCTACACCATTTTGTTGTGATGTACCAGAAATTGTATATTGTGCACATATGTCGCGATTTTTAAGTAACTTTGTGTTATTACTCTCACAAGAATAAAGATTTAATGAAGCCAAACAAGATAAAACAAGCAAGACAAAGCAAGCAAGCAATTGGAAGAGATTTGGGATCTGGTCTTGTGTGAGTGAGTGAGAGGTTGATTGGCAAAGAACCTATGCATAATTGAGGAGAATTCCACCAGCACAATGGTCTAAGAGTGATTAAAACTAATCAAAGTGAGCTAGCTAAAGTTTGGTG
>Ga0209700_103265_pt1 | contig 31394 bp, 20 predicted proteins | sample SiratroredBW_FD_187528 | JGI IMG/M metagenome (GOLD analysis project Ga0209700, IMG submission 187528) | Root nodule microbial communities of legume samples collected from California, USA - Siratro red BW (SPAdes) (version 2) | ecosystem: Host-associated > Plants > Roots > Nodule | place: USA...
AAAAAAAAAAAAAAAAAAAAAAAAAAGAGCAGAAACTTTTGAATATATGAAGAAAGAAAAAGAAGCAACACGTTATCATCAATTTGAATTAAGTATTATTTTAATGGAGAAAGGTTATCCTCATTTTTTGTTTTAATGGTGAGGACCACCTAACATTTTCTCACCATCACAATAATTATTTTGACCTTAATTCCCTCAAATTAAAAAAAAAAATCATATCAAGACTTTCCCCAAATGTTTATAAATTGAATATGCAGTGTAAATAAATATTGCAGAGGTTCATTAATATCGAGTATCTTAAAGTGACATGTATCCATGTTTCTTACATGATCAATAAATAATGTTAAAGCATTTTAAAATTTACGAAGGCAAAAGCTTACAAAATTTTAAGGATTACAACTATATTTGTTTATATTTATATAGTTAAATTTTGTATGTTGCAAGCGTGATTTTTAAAAACAAAATTATTCAATTATAGTTTATTTGAATTTCCTTTTTAAAGTAAATATTAAAACTCGTCATTTTTCAATTATCTAGTAATCTATGACTGAATAACAATACAAAAACATTTACAGTGTTAAGTACTCGAATTTTAATAAAATTTATATTCATAAGGAATAAAAATATAATTAAGTTGTTCCACGAGGGAAAAAAAACGTTTTTCGTAACTTTTTGTACTTGGAAATTTTACTGTAGTTAGTATTTTTAACTTTCTATAATATATTATTTTTTTCCTTTTTCTACACGTCTTAAAACTTTTCAATATAGTTAATAAGTGAATTTCTCGCTTCCTTTCTATAAACTAGTTATTAATTATATTTCCACTTCATAAAGAACACGATAGAATAGTTAATGGCTAATTATAGATTACGATAATTTAAGAGAGTGAGGAAGTTTTTTCATTAGTATGAATTCATTACCCTAACATTTTAAGTTTTCAATTTTATTCATACATTACAACCTGCTGGTAATTTCATTTATGGGGATAAAAAAATAACATTTAAACCAAATCAAATCAAATGATGAGAGTTGTTTAACTTCATTATATAAATTAGTTATTAATAAATCAATAGTCTTTGTGTCATATAAGATTTTAAATTATTTAAAATAGGGAAAAGTTGTTTATATAAACCACTATTCTTTGTGAATTCTTTATCATTTGTATAAAATATACAAGAGAGAGTATAAAATCTTAAAGAGAATTAATATCTGTATATTAAGTAATTTATTAATTGGTAAACTTATTAAGGTAAAAAATAATAATTATATTGCTTAAAATTACGTGAAAAACATCAAAGATGTTTGTAAAAGAAATTTTAGTCATAAAAGAATAGTCGCCCAAACACATACAAATAACTCGTCCAAATGGTTCTTTTAAATTAAGTTTTAAATATTTTATTCAAAATGTTTTTGAGATGCGAAAAGAACTAGCATTACTGTTTTTTAATCTTATATTTATATATTTTATAAGATATATAACTTGATTCTTTTAAATTAATTTAAAAAAAATGTTGTCTATCACAACTTTCTTATACTTTTCGTTAACATATTATTTTCATTAGTTTAATGATGAATCAAATCTTATCCTTTGTGAATGGGTGGTCTTTACTAACAAACAAATATTACCTAGATATTTATAAAGGTTCTTTTATCATTAATCAAACTAATTCAAATGAAAATACTTTTAAAATCATTTGTGTATGATATTTATCTTTTAAATACTCTCAAAATAAAACGTGTTCATCGTTGATAAAATTCACATTTAAATTTAAACAACTTGAATAAATGAATGTTTTTAACGAATAAAGTTTATAACTCAAGTACATTCAAATGGAAGATTGTAATTGATGTTTAGATGAAATTGTAAGTCTGGAAATCAAGATAATGTGAATAGTAAACAAGAATTTCAATATAAAAAAATTGAAACATTTAAATACAATTTTGAAACGAGATAGAAAAATATAAGTTATCAAATACAGAGAAAAAATTTCAAGGTGAAAAGAAAGGTGGTAATAAGAATATAAATACTTTTTCTTATATTGTTATTTCTAGTTTGACATAGACAAAGTATTAGTATAATATAATTTTTGTCACCCCTATTTACAAATAAAAAAAAAAACATATATAAACAAAGTACTTTTACCCTTACTTTATGCACAAAACCTACACTACATTTGTTTAAAAGTTCACTCACACTTTGAGAAACATTCCTTTCCAATAAATCATGTCTTCATTGATAAACAAAAGAAAAAAAAAACTTTTTATATGCACTTGAATAATTTATTTACTTAATTTTCATTATAAACTTTCAACAAAATGTGATTTATAATAATAAAACAATATTTTTATAGGAATTGAAGTGAAGATTAATTTATTTACGGATTGGAAACATATTGAAAATATTTTAAAATATATTTTTTACGAAAAGTATTTACTATAGGTATTTTTTATTCTGGAGCCTTTTTTATGTTTGTATAATTAATAATAAAAATTTTAGGTAAAATTTATACTTTAATTAAATTACTCATTAGAATTTAATTAAATGTTACCTTCAACCATGTTTCTGAATGCTTAAGAAAATACTTATATATTATACATTTTAGAGAAGTGCTTGTGACCACTTACAAAAAGGACTAATACACGTTTTCCTTGAAGAAAAAAAAGGTAAATACACGTGGAGTAAACATTTTTTTAGGTACACACATGGTGCAATTATTTATTTACATTCCAATTTATTATTTAAAAATAAAAAAGAACATACTTAATTAAGTGTAATTGATTTTTGTAACTACTAAAATGAAAACTTATTAAAAGAATTATCAATTAGTGTATAAGAATTAGTAAAGTCGTGAGATTGAATTAGATATAGATTTATTTATTAAAATGATACTATAATTATATTTAAAATTTATTGGAATAAAATTTATTAGGATTATTTTATTATTGCTGCTGGTTTTTTTTTTTTTTTTTTAAGAATCACTTATAACTATATAATCTCAAAGTCAAAATATTCATTCTCAATTTAAAGAATATGTTAAAAATTTTACATCTACTAAAAATATAATTAAATCATAATATATAAGTAAGATTGAGTTATTTATAAACTCTTTTATTAACATAATGCATTGAATCATACCTTTTGTTTTTTATTTATAACTTAGATAGAAAAAAAAGTACTTAAATTTGTGTTGTATAAAAAATCTCTTGATGAATTTTAAAAAAGTTAGTTTTCTATTAATAAATCGTAACTACAAATCAGTATCTTTGCTAAAATTTCTTTTATTACATTGTGGTGAATTGAAGTATAAGAAATAAGTCTTTGTGCTGCCCGTGGATTTTGAATGCGACATAATTATTTGATTTTGAAATAAAAAATTGGCAGCTATGTTATCATTATTAAAGCTTCCTATTCTCGTGACATCTAAATCACCGTCACCCTCTTGCATGGAAACTAATTGCATCTATTCTTCTAACGTTATCTAGATATTTATGATTCTTTTTATGATTAATAAAAACTGAAATATTTTTTTTTGTCCTGTTTTAATCTTCTTTTTCTACTTTTCATAATACAGAAGAATCTCTTTGCTTCTAAATAAACTTTAATGGTAGAATAAGATATATACTCATGCTTCAAATTCAAACCACTAAAAATTGTAAGTGGGTCTCTAACTTAAGTTTTCATGTATGGAAAACATTCAGAACATATCATCATTATACAACACGAAAGTAAGTCACTAAAATACACTATTATAATACTACAAACAAATAATAAATTATTTAAATAAAGAAAATTTATAAAATATTTATTATATAGTTTATCGTCCTCTTATCAAATGCATAAATATACATATTTTTGGATCACATATAAATTTATGTGTCAAAATATTTTGAAAGACACATATTAATTAAGTTTTATAAAAAATTAATGTATTTACCATTTTAACCTTCTTAAACTATATGTTTTTAGATTCCTTCTTTGAACATGTTTGTCTTCATTAAAAGAATATATCAAATGAAATATTAATGAAAATAACTTACATAATATTCTCACTTAACGACTGAGACAAAAGCTGCACTAATACGTAGTTAAAATTTAAAAAAATAAAACTATCACCTTGAACTTCAAACCACATTTTCATATCTCTTCATAAGACTTTTTATTTTGAACCCGTAAATGAAATTATCTTACTTGAAGACTTTAATTGTACAGGCACTAAAAGACTTGTTTTACATGTAAAATGTGGATTTCAGACTCAATTATAATAATGTAGAAACATTAGATATACACACAACTCATGTTTTTTTAAATTCTACATGCTAGTGGAGAACATAAGATGCACATCCCATAAATGTTATTTGATTCTAGATGTAATTGGAAACCATTAATTAGATACATACAATAAGTGTTATTCCAACCGGAGAACATTAAATACACTTTCTTTAACTCATATTCTTTAGATTTAACCAAAGAATTTCATTCTTACATGCAACCTAATGTCTTAAGACTCATCACTTCAAAAAATATTATGATACTAAAATTGTGAGAAAGAAACACATTATGTTGCAAATTTATTAATTGAGATCATTTAAAGTAACTTATATGAAAATTTTATGCTTATTCGAAAAGCTTTCAGTTCATGTAAAAAATTTCTTAACATTGTAAATTCTGAATAAAAGATTATCCCGTTAAAATGACTATTGATAATTAACTACTATGAGATGAATAGAGAAAAAAATAGAGAAATACAACTTTAAAAAGGAGAAACGTAATTTGAGAAAATAAAAATAGAAAAATAAGGTGTCAATTAATCCTTATAAAATGTATAAAATTTAATTTTAATCCATATAAAGTATATTTATTAAATTTTCATTCTTCTAAAATTTTAAATTACGATTTTTAGTTACTAATATTTATTTGAGTTGATACATACCGTTATTACATTACAATTTAAAGTAATAATTTAACTTTTTATTCAATACATAAATAGTTATATACAGAGTCATAATAGTAGAAATAAAGTAATACAAATCTTCAATTTTGGAAAATCAAAAATAAATTTCTTTTTAAAACTCACTCCTTTAATAATATAAAAGTTTGCTAAATTTAAACTTTAATTAAATTGTTCATTGAAATTTAGTTAGATGTTTCCTTCTAACCATATATTAACTCTTTATAAAGATGCCTACAATCACACGGTTAGAAAAGAAATGAGCAATTATAATAATAATAGAACTAATAATAATTGAAAATTTTAAATTTAAATTGTGTGATCATATAAAGTGGTCATATCTATATGTAAAAGCTAGAGTATCTTATCCTTTTGGATTAATACGCAAGTTTTTCATTAAAAAACTATACGCACATGGTATTTAAGTTGTATGAAATGGGGTCCATTTCCCCATGTATGTTTCGGAACTTTAAATAATTATCCAAATAGACATGTCTTAAAAGTTTTTTTTTTAATTTTTTTTAACAGTTAACCAAAGCTGTTATATTAATAATAAAGTAATGGATGGTTGAATACAAACTACTTATATAGATATTAATTATGCATACCAAAGAAACTAAAATATTATAAGGTGGTTTAAATTCTTCATTATTTATGTGGGAAATTATCGTGGTGATATTCTTTAGTTTCCCATTTGGAATACGTGGTTGGCTTATTTTGTAATTGGTTTATTTATTTCCTTATACATGTGAATAGTAGTTAATATTTCTAACTGTGATGGTTACATGATAGGGTCAAACACAAATTTTATTCAACTTGTGAAGAAGGTGGAGTAGCTATGCAAATATTTTTTTTAGACGAGTGAAAAGTATTCAATTGTTTTCTATTAACTAAATATTATTTAAAATACCATTTTTTAAAATACCATTTTTTAAAATAGAAGCATATTTTTATCGGGCCTTAACCAACATTTTAAAAATGCGTTTCGAAATTTATCCATATTCTTCTGAATAAAAAAAACAAGGTAAATGACAAAGGGGAGTGTGCTGGCGCAATTATGTAAAATTTTATTCCAGACACAACAAATAGTATTCATATATTTATATGCCAAACATGGTGTGTGATAGTGTAACATTCACATGGAACATTTAGCTGAACACAAAATTAAAACATGTGTGAATGCAAATATTCAACCAATAATAAGAACATCGTTGAAGATATAAGTAACTGCAGAATAACTGAATTGGACTATGGTAATTAAGAACCCAAAAAAAAGTAATAAAGTAGTGTATGATTGAAGTGACTTAGACAGTATCATTGAAATGCACGCGGTGGAACGATTGGGGGTACTCCTTTGTCGCTACTTCAAAGTCTCATCACTCCAATGCATTCTCCCTTGCCACCTTCATGCGTCTTTTATCACAAATAATTCATATTAAAAAACACCCTCCTTGTTATTCTCATTTCATCATCAATTTTATAAGAAAAAATCATTGCTTTAGTCAATAATTAGTCTTCTTCGCGAATCGAAATCAATCTTAAAAAATCTAGTTACTCGTTTTATCTTCATCTTCTGTCCATAGTTAATTCCTCATACACAATATTATGGACATGTTACACGAGGAATCTGAACTCTTGTTGTGGGTACTTCGTAAAGAGTTGTTTTTGTTTTATTGGGTTGGTTAATGTAGCATGAATTGTTTATTTGCAGTTGGCTGTGGCGAAGCATGTTTGACCACAAATAAAAGAACCACTCGTGGTTTGGTAAAAGAGGAGGAAGAAAGGAAAAACACTTTTGCTGCTATATATATCTATCTTTGGAGCACTTCTTTGGCATGAACATTCTACATTCTTGAAAACATGGCAAACTCTAGAGAGATGAGCAAGGAGGTGGCAGCACCACTGCTGACAAAGAGTGGTGAAGAAGAAGTGGCATCATCATCCGAGACTACATTCTGCCAAGAGCTGAAGAGGATAAGCTCCATGGCGGCTCCAATGGTGGCTGTCACGGTTTCGCAGTACCTTCTGCAGGTTGTGTCACTCATGATGGTGGGACATCTCGGGGTGCTCGTCTCCTTCTCTGGGGTTGCTATTGCCACCTCCTTTGCTGAAGTTACCGGATTCAGTGTCCTTGTAAATACAACTCTCCCTTCTATCTTCTCTTTCTGCTTCAATGCACCTTTTTTTTTGTTTTTGATTCTCTCCTTTTTTTAACTTGGTATCTTTACCTTTGTGTGGATTCAAGTATGGAATCTTCTATACATATAACTACGAGCCTGTTGTATTATACTTGTTCCTTTTTTTACTGGAAATATAGCTGTTTTCTGGTTCTTGGGAGAGGGCTCTCGATCCAGTTAATCAGTGGCTATTATTAGCATATCAAACGGATCACATGTAAAAAGTAGAATGGGATGTCATTTTGGTTGATTAGTTCTTAATTGATTTACTTGGTTTTGTGACTAATTAATTCATCAAACTAGATTTTGGGGTGGCATCAAATTGGCTATTTGTGTTTTACTAGTGCTTAGGTGTTCATTCTGGTTGATAACCTTGCTTTTGAGACTGGATCTGTGCAAAGGGTTTAAAGTTGAGAGATTGAAAGTACCTCTTGTTCAAGTTTTGCCCTTAACATAATTGTATCTGTGTGTGTGAGAGTATTATGATTTATGCTACAAAACAAGTCCTTTAGAAGTAGGTAGTTGCAGTGTTTTGAAACGGTTGTGTTGCATTGCAGTTGGGAATGGCGGGTGCATTGGAAACATTGTGTGGGCAAATGTATGGTGCGGAGGAGTATAGAAAGTTTGGAAACTACACATGGTGTGCCACAGTGACTCTGATATTGGTTTGTGTCCCCATATCTCTGGTGTGGACATTCACTGATAAAATACTGATGCTGTTTAGTCAAGACCCTGAAATTTCTCGTGCAGCTTGTGAGTACTGCATATACCTCATACCAGCACTATTTGGCCACGCTGTTCTTCAGGCTCTCACTCGCTACTTCCAGACTCAGAGTATGATCTTTCCCATGGTTTTCAGCTCAATTACCTCACTGTGTTTGCATGTTCCTATTTGTTGGGGTCTGGTTTTTCCGTTGGGCCTAGGACACGTTGGAGCTGCATTAGCCATTGGAGTTTCTTATTGGTTGAATGTGGTTTCGCTTGCAATTTATATGCTCTACTCCCCGGCTTGTCAAAAAACCAAGATTGTCTTTTCTAGTACTGCTTTACTTTGCATTCCAGACTTCTTGAAATTAGCTATCCCTTCAGGACTCATGTTTTGGTAAATATGGCATTACATAACTTTGCATCTCCCCCAACACAATGCTCTTTCTTCCTCTACTTTTCTTCTGCTAATTACATTTTTCACATCTCTATGCAGTTTTGAATGGTGGTCCTTTGAAGTGCTAACATTACTTGCTGGGCTTTTACCTAATCCCCAGCTTGAAACCGCAGTACTCTCAGTCTGGTGGGTGGAATCAATTTCTCTTCCATTACTTGAATAAATAACTCTCATGTCATCATCATCTTCTAACTTTTATCACACCCTTGCAGCCTTAACACTACTTCCTTGCACTACTTCGTTCCTTACGCTGTTGGAGCTTCCGCAAGGTTTGTAGTCCTTACACAAATGTGCAAAATGTTGTGATTTTCAATAAGTTTTAACAAATAAAAAGAATGTGTTAAAAGGAATATTGCGTTAGTAAGTGTATTGTTCTTGTTTTGCAGCACTCGGGTTTCAAATGAACTGGGGGCAGGGAATCCAAAGACAGCAAAAGGAGCTGTTCGTGTGGTTGTGATTCTTGGGGTTGCAGAGGCAGTTATTATGAGCACAGTCTTCATCAGTTGCCGACATATATTAGGATACGCGTATAGCAATGATATGGAAGTTGTGGATTATGTTGCAAGCATGGCTCCCTTCCTTTGTGTGTCTGTTAGCGCTGACAGTCTAATTGGAGCACTTTCTGGTGAGTTCAAAATCTCCTTCTTCTGTGTGGCAGCAGCCATATATATATATATATATATATACAACACAACAACGTTGATGATGGTAGCATCTATATCTATGAACGTGTGCAGGGATAGCTAGGGGTGGAGGGTTTCAGCAAATAGGGGCTTACGTGAACCTGGGAGCCTACTATCTGGTGGGAATTCCTATGGGTTTGTTTTTGGGTTTTCATCTACAACTAAGAGCCAAGGGGCTTTGGATGGGAACTCTATCAGGGTCTGTTCTACAAGTAATTATTCTTGCTATCGTAACAGCACTAACAGATTGGCAGAAAGAGGTTAGTCTTAGTTTTCTCTATACTTTTTTCCACTGTCCATTTTTAAAAATCTTTGCATGATTGTACTTTGTTGTTGCTATTAATGCAGGCAACTAAAGCCAGGGAGAGGGTAGTTGAGAACTCAATCAAACCTCACAGTGCATTTGTCTCAGATATTTAAGGCAAGTGAACAATAAAAGAGTGGAAGAGCTGACAATAATACACTGTACTTGTTCTTGTTGCATTGATGGTGAAAAGGAGATAGGAAAATAGAGAGAGAGAGCCATAGAGGATAGTAAAGTGTGTCAGCTTTGTTTGTGGCTGTGTTTAGCTTTTAATATTTTCTTGCTGTTCTGTGTCTATGAGAGGATTTAATTATGTTAACATATGTAGACAAGTGTGTGAATATGTGATGAGAATTTTGTATTGGTTTTGCTTTTGACTCTGGATATAAATCATGAGCTGCCACAAATTGAATTAATGGACATGTTTCTTTTTACTTTGATGCATGATATGAACGTGTTGAATACTCCTTTGCTGCCTACTGTAGTATTATCATAAAAGCTGAAAACATGATACCTAAAGTTATTACTTTTGCACCATTTTTGTGAAAATATCAATTTTATAAACGTCCCCCCACCACACAACGCAGCACATATCAGAACGAAAAGGCTTATTTTTCTTTTGTTGAAAGAGAAACTTTGAAGAGAACTCAGATATGTGTGTCTGGATGGACAATGATATCACCATAGAACAGAGCAAGTGGATAACACGTCATTTCCCACTTATGCAAAATTTTCTGCTTTCTCAAAGTTAATCTTGAAACAAGCAAAAAGAAAGATTGTGGGAAGAAACTCTAGGGTGAATCTGTTGCTAAGTTAAAAATGATCTTTTGAAACAATAAGTATATATAAAGATTTGTTATTAGAAGAAATTAACATTGGAATCTTAAAAGGATCAAGTTGTAGGCTAAGGCACACAAAATAGATGCATCATGCATGCATATATGTTGAAAACAGCACAAGTGCCCAAAACAAGACCACCCTTTTTCTATTTCAAATGTGCAATGAAAGCAATGCATTGCGGAATAATAATCCTCCACGAGTCCCACGCATCATTTTCACCTTCTCTCATGTTCCTAATAAAACCAGTGATGTTTCTTTCGCAATCTGACACAAATTTATACTTCCAACCGATTATATTAATTTTATATTCAGTAATTTAATTAAATAACTTAATTTAGTATTTTTACTATTATTTAGAATTGGTAAATGAACGTAAGAGATAAAATATATGTTTCATGTGAGTTTTCATCGGAAAATGAGTACGAGCGCAGAATTGCTGATAACCGTTTGTCTACCGGCGATGCAAGAAATATTGATATTTGAATATTTTGGATACAAGAAAACGAGTATTGAGCCATAGAGGATAATCGTTTGTCTAAACAAGTAATTCAAGGTTAAAAGGAAATATTTAGTCTCACAATCATTTATGTGGTTAATTAAAACTTATTTTATATATAAATATGAAAAAGTTTCGAATGTTTATTAGATTAGTTAACAAGCTCTAAATAAAAGAAAAACAATTCATTTATTCATACCATACGAAATTTACTAATAAGATAAAAGATATTGAGTATACTATTGTAAAGATATTAATGCTTAATGCTAGGTAGTTACCACTTTATTTATATGGTTAGTTAGGTTCATTTATATGGTTAGTAGTGTATATTAATGATTTATGTGATTTCAGAACAACCAAGTTACTATAAATAAAATAAAATTATTTATTTTAATCATGATGATGGATGGTGAAGTTGGAAAGATATCTTCATGATTCTAAAGTAATTTAAGATTAAAAGTAAATAGTTAGCCACGATAATTTATGACTTTATGCATAAACCTGAAAGCTTGAAATGTTTCGTTGGATGGTGAAAGAAAAACAATTTATTTATTCAGATCAAATGAAATTCACCAATGAAGTAAAACGAATTGAGTGTCCAACAAAACCACCGGACACATTGATAAGTTTCTACATCTGGAAATCATAATATGTAACTAATTTTGTGGTTAAACGGTTAATCTTGAAATCTGAAACAATTACAGAACAAAATATATCTCGGAAAAATAATCCCATGACAATACAACCTTTATTTGACGCTCCAGCAAGGACTTTCTACATTTTCTTTTATAGTATAGTTTCAAAATAATTTTTTAAAATAATTATGTGCACGCATATAAAAAGACGTAAAATAAATAGAAATTCTGATAAAAGACAAACAGAATGAAAAAAAGTAAATAGAAATTTTAAGAAACAAGAGTTCAATATTCGATAAAAGAGTAAAATTATATATTTTTACTAAATAGATAATAGTTTTTCTTGGAATCTCCATGGAATGAATTTTTAACTAGCAAGTGTCCTCGGACAGAGACACACCCGTGGAGCTCGTGGGCAACGCACTGCTCCAATATTTTGAGAAAATTATTTTAGCTTCTCAAGGTAAATCATAAATACAGACAAATAGCATAAGCACCGAGCCCAAAGCTATCTAAAATAAAAACTACGAATTAAAAACAGAATATAAAATGCAATATAAATGAGAGAAAAGATAATAACCAAACTCAAATTCATTTTATTTTGGCACAATTATAATAATAATACAAACATAATAAACATAAGTACAACCAAACGATGAGTGAAACGCAGATCCACCCACCTCCACCTTAATACATACTCATCCAAAGTAAGGTCCACGTGGAGGTGGAGGCCCGGGAGGCCCATGAGGACCTCCAAGAGCATGGGGACCGGGAGGCCCATGAGGAGGACCTGGAGGCCCATGAGGCACGTGAGGAGGTCCAGGAGGCCCATGATGGCCATGAGGAGGCCCAGGAGGTCCATGAGGGCCGGGAGGTGCATGAAGGCCAGGAGGCCCATAGGGCCCGCCAGGAGGAGCGGGAGGCCCGGGAAGATGGTGATGCACGGGTGGTGGTGGTGGACGATGAAATGGATCTGGTGGGGCATGATGATGCGGTGGTGGATGAGGAGCAAAAGGATCGGGTGGCGGCGGTGAGTGGTGGATCGGAGGTGGCGGTGGCCCTGGAGGTCCTCGGAGTGGATCTGGTGGCCCCGGGGGTCCAGGAGGAGGATGGTGGTGGTGGTGATTCATGGTTTCGGATGGAAAGGAAAGGAGAGTGATTTGGTGAAGTTACGTTATGAAGAAGAGTTTTGACTAAGAAATAGATAGCAGTGTATCATCCAGAAACTTTCACACCTATCCAAATTCACCACGTAACCCTCAATTTCTCCTACCTATTTAATTATTTATTATTAAAGGTAAATAAATTTAGTAATATCTATTTTCAAAAATTTCATCTTTCTCCCTCGCTTTTGGTAAGCAACCGACCCAACCCGATGGACTCAGCACCATCCACCGCCAAGCTCCGTCTCATGTGCAGCTACGGCGGCCACATACTCCCCCGTCCCGGCACCCACTCCCTCTTCTACGCCGGCGGCGACACCCGCATTCTCTCCATCCCCCGCCGCACCCTCGCCACGCTCTCCTCCTTCCACTCCCACCTCTCCACACTCCTCTCTCTCCAATACCCCTTCACTCTCAAGTACCAGCTCCCTCACCTCCACCTGGACTCCCTCATCTCCCTGGCCTCCGACGAAGACCTCCACATCCTGGTCGACGAGCACCACCGGTCCTCTTCCCGCATCAGACTCTTCGTCTTCCCCGCTTTCCGCCACCCCAAAAGCGAGTCATGGTTCTTGGACGCCCTCAAGAGCTCCTCCATCATGCAGGACACCGCCTCCTCTTTCGGCTCCTCTTCCTCTTCCTCCGCTTCCTTCACCCCTCGTCTTCCTCCACCTCTCCATGACCACCACTTCCCCTCCTCCTCCCATTCCCTTCCAAGGTATTCTATCAATCAATTATCCCTAAGCTTCTTCACCAAGTCACTTTTTTTTTTCTTTTCTTTTTCAATATTTTAATGATGGATACTGGTTGTGTTTTGTTTTAGTGATACTACTGTTTCCAGAATCATGTTGCACCGCCACAATATATGTTCCCATTCCCAGGACCCTCTGCTTCATGCTTCGGAGGCAAGTGTACAAGTTGAAAGGGAAATCCCCTTTATTTCCAATAATGCAAAGGTGGATGTAGGCTATTCTTCACTTCCACGGTTTAATCAAGTGGAAAGCCCAAATTTTCAGTTTCTGCAATCTGCTACACACTTTTTACCTCTTCATACTCCCCTAAACCCTGCAACACCTCTTCATCCTCCTTCGCACCATCTGCTTCATCAAACCAATCATATGTGCCCTGTATACCTTGTGCCTGTTACTGTCTCTACCCAAGCATCAATGAATGTAAATCTTTCATCTATAAATTCCCATCTACCACGTAGCTCGCACAACTACTTAACACACCCCGAAACTGCACCATGTGTTCAGGTCCCTTACAACGAAAATCAGGAACCACAAACCTATCAATCGCAATCTCAGGATATATCTATTACTTCCGTGGAATCTCCCGAGAGTGGAAATCAACTTGACAACAACCTTACTCGTGATCAGATATACAAATCTCAGCCCCCACCTCCGCCATTGCCTTCTAAACACCAAACCATGGGAAAACCCACCACAAAGTTGTTCTCTGAACCTCTTCCTCAGTTGCATGTCGATAGCCTCAAGCTGCACCAGACACAAACATCACAGCCACAGTGATTTTTATTATCCGGAAGACACAATTTTGGTACACGTTCCATGCATGTCGTTTTTTTTTTTTTTCATATTGGTATAATGTTTTGTCGTTTTTTCTTACCCTCTTTGTCTGTATAATATTTTGAATATTTTCATATCTGTTTCTTTGATGTTTTTATGCGGAGAGCTAACTCTATTGTCTGGTATGTAAACCATCTATAATGTCAAATGTTATAGAAGTCAGAGTTTTGTATGCAAGAATATATTTAAGGTGGGTTTGTAGTTGCGATTGTTTTGCTGTTATGTTGAGGTCACACGAGTCCTGATATGTTAATCCTTGTCTTTGTGTGGTAGAGTGTGCGGTATGCCTATTACTTCTCTTGCTATTTCGTTGGTATTTATGTTCATGTAAAGTTTTGTGTGATATCAAATGCATGCTTATGATTTTTGACATCTTATGGAAAAGGTATGGCCTAAACGTTTCCTCTGAATTTTTTTTTTTTTTTTTTTTTTTTTTTTTTTTTTTTTTTTTTTTTTTTTTTGCGTTTAAAAGCACTCTGACATTATCGTTGAGTGTTGGTCATTGTGGTTGTAGGAATTTTGGTGGATTTGGACTGTAGGAGAAATCAGAATAGGGAGAACCATCAATATGACCAAGGCACTCTGACTTAGACTTCATCGAAAAGGGGGGTTGCCATGATGCTTTGACATGAGTCTTGACCAAATTTCTTATGCGAACCAAATGTATAATTTCTCTCTTAAATTCATAGGTAGTTTGGTTGGATGAGATCTTTGAGTATCAAAAGCTAAAATCCATTTCAAATTTTCTAAAAGATCGTCACTCCCTGTATTTTAATAAACATTAAAATAAAATAAGTGTGGTACTGAAATTGAAAAAAAAAAATCTCCCTGCACTAAATATAATTACACTAAATATAATTATTTAAACTTTAGTTGGATATGCCTTTTCTTTGGCATGTCACTTTTAGTAGTTGTACATTGAATATAATTAAAGTAATTATAATATCTTAAACTTTGCAAGTTATTAAGTAATAAATAAAAAACAAATATATCTTATATTTTTAAACTTAAATTATTTACATTTTCTTCATTTATATGTAAAGCATTTATTTAAAGATATAAATTTGTTAGTTATTTATATATTCATTCAACATGATTGATACCTAATTATTACATAATAACTCAAGTATTATTTAAAAAACAATGTTTGTATATAATTTCTAAAGTTGTTTTGGTTTCCACATTGAAATTTCACTCTAGAACTGAATTTATTCACCAGCTGGTTCCTACAAGGAGAAATAAATCATTTATTAGTATGAATTTAAAAATGTTATTTTACTGTGAATTTTATTAACTTTTTATTATAACTTTCTCTTTGAAACACAAAGAAGTTAACCAGTAATTATAGGAGCTTAACGAAAATGCTAATAAAAGTGTTTGGATAAATAATAAAACAGCATATGTTTTAAAATGTCTGTTCTTATTTAAAAAAAAATAATATTTCTATTGGTTGTATGTTTTACGAAAATAAAATTATACTTTTAAAAAGGGGAAAAGATTAATTATCATGAACTGAAGTAATTGAATATTTCCGATGAATAAAGTAGTTAATTGCAAAACAAACCATAGTTAATAAAGTATGAAACTCGCGCGGGAATGTTGATCTCATAAATAACTGCTCAGAAGATCTACTTGGGGAAAAAAAAATCTAAGACTCATTCAGGATTGATATTGACATTTGTAAATCCCAAAAGGAGCTGTACATGGAGAAAATATATGAACATGGTTTAAAACAATACGAGGAGCGGGGAGTGAAGCTGAGAGACATTCTTGCTAAGGAATATGCGTCCTCGAGACAGAAAGCAAAATTCCATTGGCTGAGGGATGAAGATCACAATAAAAAACTTGTCCATGCTACTGCAGCCAAGAAGTACAACAAACTGCACAAGCTGGAAGACGAAAGTGGAGTTATCTCTGATATATTGCAAGAATTATTTTGGTAACAGGTCTAGTAGGGGTGACTTGAGGAGGTGCTGCGAAATGTTAGTAATAGAATCAAATCAATATGTTAGTTTAACAGGCCTTTTTAGGCGGGGGAGTTTAACAAAGTTCTCTTTCAAATGCATTCTGATAAGGCCCCTGTCCCAGATGGGCTAAAGCTGGCTTTCTATTAAAATTTCTGGCGTATTTGTGGGCAGGATTATTTTTCAGGCAGGTCGGAACCAGTTAGAAGGAGGTGCCCTACCTAGTTAGTTGAATGAAACTAACATTGTATTTATACCCAAGAAAGAGAACCCCTCCTCTACGAAAGACTTGCTCACTATTTGCAATGTTTTTCAAGGTTGTCTCCAAAATTCTGGCTAATAGGCTTAAACACTATCTGGAAAAGTGCATAGCTCCGGAGCAAGCTGCTTTTGTGGAATTTAGATTCATCACTTGGTTGCTTAGAACATATGAAGTGGAAGAGAAAAGGAAAGGTTGGAGAAGTAGCTCTAAAGCTGAACATGAGTAAAGCCTATGACCGCATGGAATGGGGATATATTATACTATTATGCAGAAGTTGGGGTTTTGTGAATAGAGGATACATTGGATGGGCATGCGCATGCAATCAGTAAGGTTATTAATGGAGAAGGGGTCTGTCCAGTGATTCCTGAGAGATGCCTTAGGTAAGAGGATCCTCTCCTCTTATCTTTTTGTCCTAGGCTGCAACGGGTTTTCTGCGCTTATTAAGAAAGTTGAAGCTTGTGGGGATCTATAGGGTGTTCAAGTTTGTAACGGGGCACCCAGTATAACCCACTTAATGTTTGCAGATGACAGTTTCATGCTTTTTAGAGCAAATGACATTGAAAAGGATATCCTAAGTTTGTATGAAAAGGCCTCGGGACAGTCCATCAACATGACAAAATCTGAGATTTTTTACAATGCTAATACCAATCCTCAGACCTAAGAGACAATCAATGCTATCTTGGGAGTCTCCGAAAGTTTAGGTACAGGAAAGTGCTTTGAATTGTCATCCATGGTTGGGAGAAAGAAGGTAGCAAGAGTGTGGTAGAAAATAAACAACAGGTAAACATTTATCGAAAGCAGGTGCAGAAACCCATGTGAAATCTATAGCCCAAGCGATGATGTGGAATTGATGCTTACTAATCAACATACTATGACGTAGAATCTTACCCAACATTTGAAGGTAAGAAGTGAGTTTCTGCATTTGAACTGATTTTTCTATTCAGTTATGAAGCAGAAAAACTTCCAAGACAGCGTTTCCATGGCATTGTTATAAGCTACAATTGTACAAACTAATTTGATGATAACACATCCAGAATGACTCCTAACAAAAAAATCCCAGCACTCCAATGAACAATTGTGAGAAAAAAAAACAGTAAATAGTGAAATTGCATGATTGAAAGAGAAGAAGCTTCAATTCCCTATGCAGCATTCCGAATTTCCTTTTTCCTTGAGCAAACAAAACATAATCTACAGAGGCATAAATAATTGAACAACAGAAGAAAAGAAGTAAAGGAGATGAACAAAAGGCATACACGTGTTCAATATCTACTGCGGAAGAGCTTGTTGCTCTTCAAGGTTCTTGATATGAGCCTTGAGAAGCATTAGAAGTTCTCTAGCAGGAGCCTGAAGGGTGGAGACGAGAGCGGAAGAAGGGCTCTTGAGAGCCCCCAAAAGAGTGGCATAAATCTCGGCGCGCGTGGGCAAAGTCTCGAGCGTCTTAAATTCGTCGGGGCCGTAAAACTTGCCTTCGAAAACGGCGCCGGTGAAGTCGTTGTCCTCGAGCTTCTTCTCCTTCTGGAAGTCCCGGTAGGGCTTGAGGGCGGCAGGGATCTCCTCGGTGTGGACGAAGAGCCACACATTCATGCCCTTCATGCAGGGTTTCAGCGTCTCCCAGGGGGTTCCCTCCAGGGCCTTGTACACCAGCGTGTTCTTCGCCACCAGCAGCTTCGTGTTCTCCGGGAACGTCTTCCGAAGCTCCTGGAACTGCTTCACCGTGAACCCCTTGTAGTTTATGCCCGCCAGAAGGTAGCAGCTTTCCAACTGCTCCCGCACCGTCTCCACAGTTGCCTCTTTCTTCGTCCGGGGAATCGCCGCCCGGATCCAGGGCTGACGCACCGGAGGGCGCTGGGCCAGGCCGCGGGCCGGTACGGTAAATGGGTTGGTGGGCCGTGTTAGAAGTCGGTAGTGGGCTTGGGCCTTGGTGGAGGGAATGGCGAAGGTCATTGCAGCCATGGATTCCATGCTGGGAATTGGGGAAACAGAGGAAAACGCTTCTCACTCTCGTTGCCTTATCTTATCGCTTTTTCCACCTTTTGAATTTGGATTTCGGGCCACCCCGACCCAACCCTCTTCACCAATCATCACTTGACACCTGGCAATGTTTTTTCTCTTCCAAAAATCACATATAGTTATTTAAATATTAATTAATATATTATTTATTTATTTATGAATTTGGCGGCTGCAAATAAGCTAGATGAAAAAGAAAATTAGATTGAGTATAGAGTTACATGAGTTTGTGGGAATACAAGTACATAATAATTATGCTAGAGCTTTTGTTTCTTCCCTCTAAAAATCTTGGTCCAATTTGTTATGAGTTTCTTCTTCTTCTTAACAATGAAAGGACTGAGAGGACGATGCCCTGGTGAAGCTCCCTTCTGAGATTTGTATACCCTGGAAGGTGTGGTGCTACCTTCACATTTCTTGTTCTTTCTTAACTCCCTTGGTGGATTTTTTTCTCTCTTTTTCGACCAATTCTCAAATTCTTCATTCTTAACTCTCATCTTTTCTTTACCATACTCTTCCAGTTTTCTCTCGGCTATTCTGCTTTTCATCACTATCTCCTTCTCATTAGCCTTCACAGCTTCAACCCACGCCTTCGCCGCTTCAACTTTCTTGTCAGCAATTTCTTTTGCCTCCGCTGCATGCTTCCTCAAATACTCGTATTCAAACTTTGAGATCATAATAAAGGAGCTCCCCTTTGTTAAACTTCTCTCTCTCATTGCATTCTCCGTCAGAATCTTCAGCTTCTCCAAGGCTAAAACTTCTGATGATTTCACTCTTTCCAGCTCCTGCATGGCATCTTGCAACCTTTCCTCACTCTCCTTTGTATCGGACAAAGCCTTTCTAATCTCCTCTTCAGTGCCTGTAACCTCTTCCTTTATAAGCTCTTTTTCCCTTTTTGCTGCTTCTGTTTTGGACCCGAGTTCATCAAGAGTTTGTGACAAGTTAATGACTACTGATTTGGCCTTTTCCTCAGCAGCAGTCACGGCTTCTAGCTTAGATTTTGCTCTCAAAAGCTTGGAACTGAGCTTTCTAACTTTTGCAACTATTTTTGATTCCGTGTTCTGCAAATGAAACGCTTCGGCATTCACTTGCTTCAACTCATTTCTTGTAACATCCATGGAGGCCATGAACTTAAAACCTTGATCTCTGATCGAAGCTAAATCTTTCTTTGCAGCCTCTATTTCCATTTTTATAGTCTCTAACGCACCAATATCTCCTGATTCTCCTTTCGTATGTTCCATGCTTTCACCTCTTTCGACCCTTTTATTCACCAACTTCAATTCTTTCTTCAAGATATCAATATCTGACATTACCGTGGCCAGTCTCTTCTCAAGCTCTTTTGACTCGTCTATTTCCTTCATGGCCTCTTTCAACTTGTTCCTTGCATTTTCAAGAGCTTCGATGTCTCTCAATTCTTTCATAGCGTCCATCCGGGCCAATTCAACCACCACCTGTTCTTCATTGGCTTCTTCAATCTGCATCACCAGTTGTTGTGCAACTCTTGAGCATGACTGCACGTTGGATCTCGATGCTTCAATTTCCTTCTCCGCTCGCAGTTTCTCTTCCAGAACAGAGGCCACGTCGAGCTTAAGTTGAAACAATTCGCGTTTAGCATGTTTCAATTCTCTCATCACTCGTGAATGCTCATCATCACTATCATTCTTGCTTGGCTTCGTATACTTCTTTAGTGATGCCATGTATCTCATTTGGGCTTTTGCCTTGTCGCTAGATTCCCCGATCATAGAGAAAAGATCTTTCACCGTCCTTTTAGCATTAGAAAGCTCGGTTTCTGCTTGAGCTTTTGCAGATTCTGCAGCTTGTTTGCTCTCTTTGTACTGGGCAATATCCCTTCTTGCTCTGTGTAGTTCTTTTACTTTTGAAGAGCTCTTCTGATAAATATTTGAAAAACAATGCTGTTATCGAATGCTCTAAAAGGATACGCAGACAGACAATACACAGAATTTTTTTTTTATTAAAAAATAATAAGACCTCACAGACTACGATAAGGTTAATTATAGTTGCTAATGATGTGTGTTGGTTTGGTAAGGCTTTTTCACAAACAATCTCACTTGTTAAAGTTCTTGTTGAGAAAAAAATGCACAAAATTTTTTTTAGTAGAACGAATGCCATAAACTGCAGGCAGATGAAAACTAATGAGGACATACCATCGAGAATTCTTCTCTCAGCAAAGGACCATTAACGTCTGCAATTCTGTTACCGTACATGTTAACAGCAGCTTTAACCAAACCAACTTTCGTTGAGTTACCACCAGGCTTTGACGACGAGCCATGCATATTTATATATCCTATACAACAAAAAATTTATTAGCTTTTGCTATGGTGTACTCAACCGAAATGAAGGTTTAAACCAGAAATAAAAAAAAATAAAAAATCAGAAGTATTCACTTCTGGTTTGTTCCATAAAAATAGCGTGGCTTTGAATTAGCAGTCACAAAAGGGTAACAGAAAGTACACGTAGCATAACATAACTCACAGCTTACTGATAAGCAGTGATATGATATATAAGAAAACAGCAGAAAGGGTTGAAATGGCTTACCTGAAGGAGTGTGTTGTTTGAGAATTGTTAGCTGAGAAATGAAACATGTTATGAGAGAGAACGTTTGTGGCTGAGAATTGTAAATAAGCTGAAAGGGTTGAGAACGTACAAGAATGAGGTCCACATGACTGGCTGCTATTGGACAGTACCACTGTTATTCCTTTCAGATTTTTCCTACACCTTCTCTTCTTCCTCAAAATATATTGTTAAGTTGTTCTCAAATTTATTTTATTCCATTGGACCAATCAATTCAAATATCATTTTCATCCTTTGTCTGCTTCGTATTGCAAATATGCAAATGATGTGAGCCACTGTTTTTTTCTTTTTTTTTTTACGATAAAATAGAAATTGGGATAAAGATTGGGGCTTTATGGACGGTGAAGCGTTGCATGAAATCAAAAATAGAAAAATGGTGCATGGGTGGTGTGAGAGAGGGAGAAGAAGCGAAAAGCGTGGAAATCCAGTTAAGAGAAATAGAAGAGTGGGAATGGAGAATGTGTGTGTGTGAGTGAGAATGGAGGTGGAACGTTCGTCGCTGTGCAACTGCGTGGTGAACTTTCTCCTGGAAGAGAACTACCTCCTCACCGCCTTCGAGCTTCTCCACGAGCTGCTCGACGATGGCCGCCACGACCAGGCCATTCGCCTCCAGCAATACTTCTCCGACCCCCTCCGCTTCCCTCCCCACCAAATCTCCCGCCTCAACTCCCTCCCCACCGCCGATCCCCAAACCCTCCTCCACCTCAAAAACCAGTCCGACCACAAGCTCGCCATCACCGATTACGAGCTCCGTTTGGCCAACGAAGACATCGCCAAACTCAAATCTCAATTGCACTCCCACACCCAACGCCTCAATCACCTACACGGTTCTCCTTCTCTCTTCAATCACACTCTGCATTTTCCTCTTTCTGCAATCTCTTACTCACTCTTCCCTTTCGCAGCGGAACCAATGGGAAACCACACTGATCACACCAATACTTCATTCACTGCTTCTGCTTTGGGACCGCTCTCCGACACTGAGCGTCGAGATCTTAACTGCGCCGTCAAGGAATATTTGCTTTTCGCTGGCTACCGTCTCACTGCGATGACGTTCTATGAAGAGGTTCCACCCCAACCAACTACTTTCATTCTTCACTTTCTTCTTCATTCTTCACTTCAATGGCGGTATGTATAATTCATAATATGTTTATGAACTGTAAAATTCAGAATAATTTTTTAAACTTTGGATTTTGTATAATCTAAAATAGATTTTCAGATTATACAATCTCAAAAAATATTTTTAATCCATGGATAATTTGACCTTTTCTCACATGAAGAAGATAGGAGGTGCCAAAAGAAACACCCCTTCGTCAAAATCCTCCTACTAGTGGTTCGAACCCAGCTAAGAGTGATTCTTCTTGCACCTCCATGACGAATTCCTGCACCTCCATAGTTTTTCAAAATTTCCATTTTGGACATAATAAAAAGACCAAAATATCCTTCGTCTACAACTCATAGTATAAAATTTTTGAAACACATTGTGGATTTTACAACTCGCAATACGTTTTTTCAACTTTTTACATTGCGGGTTCTACAACCCGCAATGTAAAAAAATTTTACACTTAAAATTTTTACATTGAGTTGTAGACAAGGACATTTTGGTCTTTTCATTATGTCCAAAATGAGAATTTTAAAAAACTATGGAGGTGCAGGAAGTCGTCATAGAGGTGCAGGAAGAATCACTCCCCAACTAATAACATTTAGCCCAAAAGAGAGTGATTCTTCCTACACCTCCGTATTGACTTCCTGCACCTCCATAATTTTAACATATTCCTATTTTAACCTTGAAAAAAAGATAAAAATAGTTTTCATTGATGATAATTGAATTTTCTTTTTATTTTTGTGGGTTGCACAAACCGCAATACAATTAAAAAATAAATACATTACGGATTGTACAACCCGTAATTATATTTTCTGCACCTTTTACGTTACGGGTTGTACAAAATTTGTGTTGCAAGTTTCGAGTTCGATCCTGGATAGTGCTTATTTGCCCAGGATCGAACTAGAGATCTTTAGGTATAAGACTAAAGTGATAACCACCATTACACCACAATACAATTTTTCTTTTTAAATACATTGCGGATTGTACAAATCGCAATATATTTAGAAAAATTTTTGTATTGCGGGTTGTACAACCCGGAATGTATTTAAAAAAAATTTTGTATTGTGGGTTGTATAACCCGCAATGTATTTTAAAAAAGTTTTATATTGCAGGTTGTACAATCCGCAATGTAAAAGGTACGGAAAATATAATTGCGGGTTATACAATTCGTAATGTATTTATTTTTTAATTGTATTGCTGTTTGTGCAACGTGCAAAGTGAAAAAAAAAAATGAATCGCAGTTACCTTTAATGAAGATTATTTTTGTCATTTTCTCAAGGCTAAAATGGAAATATGTTAAAATTATGGAGGTGCAGGAAGTCACCATGGAGGTGCAGGAAGAATCAGTCCAATCTCTGTCTAATAGGCCCATTCCATGAGGATTTTTGCTTCTTGCACTACGTTAATTACTAACCGCACCCCTATAAACTTTAAAATAACCATTTTACCCTTAATGGTCTATTTCAGTGGTGACAACTAAATTGAACTCTGACGGTTCCTGCAGGTTACAGACCAGAGCTTGGACGATGGGAATAACACACGTGCGTTAGTACCGCACGCCTTACGTCATTATTATCATAAGTATCTTTCATCAATTTCAGAGGTTGCTGAGGTGATTATTTAACTCGTGGTGTAGGCAAGTTGCTCATCAAATACTGTCTAAAGAACTGCTCATAAATGGCTCAGTTCGTTGTTTATTATTTGATTTCTTGTCTTAGATTCACTTCTTAATCTTACCATTACTTTCAGTTGACAAGTTCATTTTAAATGAAACTTCTTTATAGTCTGAAAGAATTTATTGACTTCAACTAATTTTTAATGGACCTTAGAAAGTTATGGTAAATGTGAAAATCGAATAAGTCCTATAACATTGATTACAAAATGCATATTATTGTTTGTGTTAAATCTCACATGTGTAATATCCAGGAAAAAATTGCCAAAGGTCAAGAAAGTGACACACTGCTGAAAGCAAATGAGAGGCTGACTCAAGAAAAGGAGAGCTTGTTGAAGGACAAAGATTTGGCATATGGTCAAATAGGAGCATTGACAAAATCCTTGGAGGCACTACAGAAAGATCTGAAAGACAAAGAGAACATGGTAGTTTCTGCTTACTTCTATGAGATACTGTCCAACGATACTCACTCGAATTTATATCATGAAAACTAATGTTAACTTTTAGGTGCAAGTTTTAAAGCAGTCCTTGGAGAATCAAAGAAAAGATCTCCATGCTAGCAGAATTGAGATCAGTAAGCTGAAAATGAATATTGAACGATCTGGTTCTGGAAATCATCTGGTTGTTGGTGATGTTGACAAATTTCAACTTGAGTCTTCAGATAATTACAAGGAAGAAATTAAGAAATTGCAAATGGAAGTTGAGTGGTTGAAGGAAAAGAACAGACGAGTTCCTGAACCTGGAAAATCTGCTGGCTCTGAAAATGAAACTGTACAGATAGAAGACAAAGAGATAGAGATTCATGAGGATCAAGGTGCAATATCTTACCCTGTCGATGGAGCAGTGGGTGATGTCATACTCAATGAAGATGCTCAATCAACAACTTCTCGAACGCTGAGCAAATACACTGATAAACACGAAGATGAACCGTATACATTATTCAATCCTGAAAATGCGAATAATGCTTTTGAAAATATTGAAAAGGTCTCTGAACAAAAAGTTAGCAAGCAAGAAGGGGATAACAGGCTAAGTGCAAAAACAAATAGTGCAAATGATGAAGCAGTATCTGAGAAGATGGCAAGTCCACTACACCTTTTTTCCTTAGAATAATCTAAACATAATTACCTTTTCGGTTCTAGTTCTCTAGCTTCAGTTTATTCTTCTTAACCACGATTATTTTTGCAGCACTATTATCAGAGTTTGGTTCTGATAAAAGTCAAATTCTTCTAATGATATGGTAAAACTTGTTTAGTGTCACATTGTTAGTGGATAAAAATTAATCTATCTATCTCACTTTAGTGAACCTGAAAGGTCAGGATTTTTGTCAGGGCATGTTCTTGTCTTAAAAATAATAAATTAGCAGTATCACATGCTCTACGGTGCCAGTGATGAAGTGCTTGAGTAAACACGAAGTGAAAATCCCACTCCCCGATAACAGGAATATAAGAAAGTCAGACTGATGAGATTTTAAATAGAAAGTGGTTTGTCTTTGTTTAGTTTCTTACAGATGTTTATGCTTTGACAGGGATTACGAACCATTCAGATACTTGCAGACGCTTTGCCTAAAATTGTTCCTTATGTATTGATCAATCATCGTGAGGTGCTACTTACTTTTTTATTTTTTTATTTACACTTATGCAATCTTCAACATATGTGACATTAGTGTTGTTTGGTTATAGGAACTTCTTCCCTTAATAATGTGTGCAATTGAGCACCACCCAGATAGCAGGACTCGGGATTCTCTGACCCATACATTATTCAACTTAATCAAGCGCCCTGATGAACAACAAAGACGAATTATAATGGATGTAAGTTATATTTGGTTGCTTATGTTAGTTTAAAGATTTTGGTTCAATGCAACTTTCATAATTTCAGGCATGTGTCAGCCTTGCAAAGAATGTTGGAGAGATGAGAACAGAAACAGAATTGCTTCCTCAATGTTGGGAACAAGTATGTTCTGGTCATAATTTTTCACTTTTATTTGTCATTTTGACCTAGAAACCAGGTTTCAAGGTTTTTCCTGTTATGGATTTTAGATCAATCACATGTACGAGGAACGTAGACTGCTTGTTGCTCAATCATGTGGCGAGCTTGCAGAATTTGTGCGGCCTGAGATTCGGGATTCTCTTATTTTATCTATTGTGCAGCAACTAATAGAAGATGCTGCCATTATTGTTCGAGAGGCTGCGGCTCATAATTTGGCTATGCTGCTTCCACTTTTTCAAAACATGGATAAATATTTCAAGGTCAGCCTCACTATATATGCTTCGAGGCAATCATGGAGAAGATTTCTGACTTTATAAAGAATTGGCTGCAATGTAAGCTCTGCAACAGTTTGACGGGACTGTATAGGAAATGGAGCCTTTTACCCTTATCATACATAATGTGACAACTTAAATAAAAATAATAGAGATAAAGACTTGGTCTAATTCTTTGTTTTCTTGGTTGTTAGGTGGAGGAGTTGATGTTCCAATTGATATGTGATCCATCAGGAGTGGTGGTCGAAACTACTCTCAAGGAATTGGTTCTTGCAGTTATAAAGTGGGGAAACAAATTAGACCACGTTTTGAGAGTTTTATTCTCACATATTTTGAGTTCTGCTCAGGTCTTTGTTTTCCTATTTGCATTCAGTTGTTCCTCGTGACTGAGAACTTAATCCTTGTTGGCAATTATTTCTGAGTCGAATTTCCTCCCCCACGTTACAGCATTGTCCACCTCTTTCTGTAATTGAAGGGTGTATAGAGTCACATCTACATGCATTGGGTGAAAGAGAGCGCTGGAATATAGATGTTCTATTGAGAATGCTAGAGGAATTGATTCCTTGTGTGCATCAGAAAGCAATTGAGACGTGTCCTTTCTTGTCCACAGTAGAATCTATGGAAGTTGTATTTTCTACCACATTGCTTGAATTGTATTCAAGGTAAGCTTGGCACGAAATGTTCACTTTGAAATAATAACATCAGCACCCGTAAAAAAATGATGCAACTGATCTTTTGGTCTTAATGTCACACCCTTCCATACGTGAGATCCTATTTGGAAGACGGGGGGAAAGTGAACGGACGGATAGGTAGCCGGTCAAGTTTGGTGTCCAAACCCACTAGAGTTATATGTTTGTCTCATTGTATTGAATAAGCATTGCATCCATGCATATGTAGAAACACCAATGCTTAAATGCAGTACCAAAACGGTGTCTAACCTTGAGTTATTTCCACTTTTTCTAGGGGGCAAGTTGAATGGGATGCATTTGAATGGATTCATCTTGAGTGCTTCCCCAAATTGATACAGCTGTCGTGCTTGTTACCATGGAAAGAAGATAATCTTAGGAGTCGAATTTCAAAGGTGACTCGTTCATAGTTTCCGTTTTCCTTTTTTTACTTTTTTTGTATGTCCTGTAGCATAAGAGACTGAGTAATTTCTGATCCATATTGTTTGATTGCAGTTTCTGCTATCTGTTTCTCAAAGGTTTGGGGATTCCTATGTGACATGCATCATGCTACCTGTATTTTTAACAGCTGTGGGAGATGATGCTGATTTGACATTTTTTCCTGCTGCCATACAGTCAAGAATTAAAGGTAATGATTCTCCAATTATTCCGTGAAATTTTTCGTAACTGGTTAGTTTTGACAGTTCACTTCTAGGTTTGAGACCAAGATCTGTTGTTACGGAGAAGCTCTCGACATTGTGTGTCCTACCGCTTCTGTTGGCTGGTATTTTGAGTGCTCCTGGAAAACGTAATCAATTGGAAGATTACTCAAGAAAGTTGCTTGTAGAAGACAATTCGAAGGAGAATCAGCCAACAAAGCACACTTCTGAGATCATTAATGCTATCCGCTTCATTTGGTTTGTATATCACACCTCTGCTGTATTTATAATTCTAAAATTGATAGTAGTATTTGAGTCATTAACTTTCTTATAATGCAGCATATATGAAGAAAATCATGGTATGATATTTAATATACTGTGGGAAATGGTTGTTAGCTCTAGCGGGAACATGAAAATCAGTGCTGCCAAGCTTCTAAAAGCTATTGTAAGCTTACTGTTTTTCTTTTTTAGTTTCTTGTAGTTAATCTCATAATCTCCAAAACTGACACGGAGTTCTTCAATAACAGGTGCCATATATTGATGTAAAACTTGCTTCATCTCATGCTTTGCCTGCCCTAGTTACACTTGGATCTGACCAAAACCTCGATGTTAAGTGTGCCAGCATTGATGCATTTGGTGCTGTGGCTCAACGCTTTAAAAATGACATGGTATATGCTGCCAGTACATTGGTTTATAGCTGAAAAGTTGGTGCTGCTACACATTTCAAATTCCTGACCAGGGATGATATCTTGCAGATAGTTGACAAAATACGTGTTCAAATGGGTGCTTTTCTTGAAGATGGATCCCACGAAGCTACTGTTTCCGTCGTTCGTGCTTTGGTGGTTGCAGTACCAAATACTACAGAACAACTTAGAGATTATATCCTTAACTTTTTTTCTGTGCGGAAAGGAAATGTGCCTAGTTTGCTGACACGATCTCTCCATTTTAGTCATTTGCATTTTCTGCTCTTAAATTGTGTCGTTTGTTTCTTAACCTTGATGTACATCTTTTATCCAAGATTTCTCAACTTACAGCCGTGCCCACTGCTACTTCAAGTGATTTGACACGTCGGCGTGAAAGAGCCAATGCATTTTGTGAGGCAATTCGTGCTCTTGATGCTACAGGTTTGTTCAACTAAATAACTCTTTTCTTTCCACACCCTTTCAAGATATTTTTCTGGTAATCCATGCAAGGGGTAAAAATACTATTATTAATTTATTACCACTTGGGTGTAGCCTCAACAAGGTTTCTTTGAAATCTTTGGCCATCAAATTTGACTAATTGTCTTGGATACTTCTGTTGGAACTTAGAGCATGTTCAGAAAAAGATTAGTCTTGGAAATTGCAGCCATATGTATGAGAAAATTATTGAACTTTTTTTTAACATCTTATGATTCTGAAAAAGTTGTGACTTGTAATTATTTTCCTACATCTTTTGGTTAGCAAAATGAGTTTGTGATCAATAGAAGAGCGTCCATGTTTTGAAGAATACAGTATTAACTTCACTTCTTCCAATTTTTGTTTCATCTTTAACATTTTGATACGTATCAATTTTGTACAAGTGATGCTGTATATTATGAGTATAACATTTTTCTCAGAATTAATACTTGGGATTCCATCCTATCACATTTCTCTCTTATTTAGAAAGTATTATTAATTCTGAGTTTATTTTGTAGATCTTTCTGCAAGCAGTGTTCGGGACTTCCTCCTTCCTGCTACACAGAATCTTTTAAAAGATTTGGATGCACTGGATCCAGCTCATAAAGAAGCCCTTGAAATTATTATGAAGGAAAGATCTGGGAAAAGTTTTGAAGGTGCAAGTAAGTCTATGGGTTCTCATCTCGGGCTTGCATCATCAGTGAGCAACTTCTTTGGTGATGGTGGCTTGCGTGGAAGGAGAAACAGCACAGAAGAGAGAGTTGTGTCCCCCAAGGCTTCCCCAACATCACAACCACAAGTAGAGGACACCAGATTAAGGCGCATTATGCTAGGACATTTCAGTGATATACTTAGGACCAAGGGAAAACCCCAAGACGATTCTCACAACCAATAAGAAAATGCATTTTTGTCTTGCAATAACAACATCTAATTTTTTTTAATTACACTTTTGTTTTGGGAGAACATTTTTCATGATCAGAGTTGGAAATGTCAATAAAAAGTGTTTTTTTTAGCTTTAACTTTTTACAGTTTAGTTATTTTTTTAGTTGAATATATTGTAAATTACTACCGGATATTATTTAAAAACTAACACTAGTTAAGTGAATCCTATCAACTTAATGTAACACAGAACCAAATGAAAGGTTAGATTTCAAAACAAATTTGGTTTGAAAAATATAAAATCCAATGAGTATTATACTTCTAATCTTTTAACTCAAAGATGAACACAGTTACAAAACATAAATATAAGTTTTTAAAAATAAATAATAAATTTTGCGTGCAAATTTTTTTCTTCCTTTTTTTGTGGTTTTTTAAATATATTTAACTACAATTACATCCAACATGTTTTATTGAATACAATGGTCCCATTTAGACGCGAACCTATAGGTTATAATTGCATATTTCTTCCCACTAAACCGATCTTAATGATTTGTTTTTTTTATAAATCTAATATTAATTAAAATTGAACAAGTTCAACTAGCAAGTAAATATATTCTAATTGGTTTGAACGATTCGCCGAAATGAATGTTAGAAACTCTATCACACCTTTTGGACATATTCCTATACCTGTCATGCAAACATCAGAAATATTTTATATTGAACTATATGTAGAATATTCTTAGTCAAGTTTATCAATAGGGTATCCATGACCTTAATAATATATGATAACGTGAAATGTGACAATTATTTATATGGTAAGCCTCTTAAAATACATCTCTGTATTTCAAATGACTAGTTTCTACAACTCTCAACTGAGTATATCTTGAAAAAGAAAAAAGAAATAGTGATAATGTGAAAATAAAACTAGTATTTTCTGACATAATCCACGATTGCAAACACCCATTAGAAACATTAAGCTTGTAATTTTATTTGTGTTCGTGTGTTCATATATCTGTTTTTGTCTACTGAATGGCATATCAGAAGTAGGATATTTGAAACAAAAAACTCAGTCCCACATATATATAAAACATTTTGTTATATCAGTAAGTTGCTATTCATTTTAAGCAACAGCATTATTGATTAATACAACCATGTTCATAAAATATAATACAATACCCCATTTCCACATTAAGTTAATGAAAAAAGCATAGATATATACTTTTGTAATACACATTATTTTTTTCCTTAGATTATATATGAGGATAGGGTATATATATGATGATGCATGTGATGTCATGCTCCGTCTTTGAGGTTCCTATAGGTTGGAAAGGGCACTTGGCCTGACTCAATACGCCTGATATCTTCCACAAGGAGATCATAGTGCCTCTTAACTTCCTCTGGAGTTTTTCCACCAACAGCCATTGCAATGTTGCACCAGCGGTTGGGAGTGTCCTTGTCATGAACTGCTAGAGCTCTTTCAAACGCTTTGTTCTCCTCAGCAGTCCATCTGTTAGAGAAATAAGAAGAAGACATTGAATAATTATTCAGACTAGAAAAGCAAAACAAGTAATGCAAATGGTGAGAAATATTTGAATTGAATATGGTGCCACTTCCTTCTCCTTTTATAACCACAACTCATCATGAATCCCCTACAATAGAGGAGGGACCAACAACAATATGACTAGCCATGAACATATTCGGGAATCATTATCTTCAACAAGTCACTATCCAATGAATTCAATATCATCACAAAGTTACCAACTTAAATCTTGTACAAACTATTCCGCAAGTTCTGACAGATTAATTGATGATTTAGTGTACACATTAATCTTGCCAAACACTTCATTAGTTTATTTTGACATGCATATATATATATATATATATATATATATATATATATATATCAAAATAATGTTTTCTTTTGGTCTTTACTGTTAACATTCATTCATCTACTTGCAGTGAGTGGATCCGAGAAGCTCATACCCACTGAATCCAATGCAAGTAGGGTGTTCAGCATCATATACTGGGATCTGGATACAGTTTATTTAAAGTTGCATGTAATCTTTGTTAAGTATCACCATTATCAAGGATTGATATTTGTTCATGTAGTTAAGTTTGCTAGTTAGACACATCACATTATTATAAGTATGTATGTATGTATATATATATATATATATATTATGAT
>Ga0209700_103266_pt1 | contig 31377 bp, 12 predicted proteins | sample SiratroredBW_FD_187528 | JGI IMG/M metagenome (GOLD analysis project Ga0209700, IMG submission 187528) | Root nodule microbial communities of legume samples collected from California, USA - Siratro red BW (SPAdes) (version 2) | ecosystem: Host-associated > Plants > Roots > Nodule | place: USA...
AGCTCCTTGCCTATAGGCCTAAACCTCTTCAAATTTTCATGGCCATGATGTTTCTCTATTTGCTCTTCACCACCTTCGAAGTCCAAACTTCTCTTGCTTTCAGGACCAGGTTTGTGTCAGTGTCCTCCTTGCTGGAGACTGAACACCAACACACCCATCTCAGCAAAGCCTCAAACTTTTCCTCACAAGGGGTGTTCCACGGTTCAGTGCATCGAAAAACCATGCAGGGGTTACAGAAAGTTTCTGCCTTGAGTTTTATTGAGGCTTTGAACGACACTACTGTTGCTGAAAACAAGGTTTCTGAACTCCACGAGGCTGCTAGGCATGCTTGGTTTGAAGGGAAGAGGCTTTGGGAAGAAGTGGAGAGTGTGATGAAAACCGAAAATGTGACAAGGTTCAAGGCTGAGAACCTTTCTGATTCGTGTCAGCATTCAATTTCTTTATCTGGTTCTGAATTGAGGGGGGAGAAAGGGGTCACGGTGATGATGCTTCCTTGTGGGTTGACATTGGGGTCTCATGTTACTGTTGTGGGGACCCCTCGTTGGGCTCACTGGGAGGATGATCCTAAGATATCTGTGGTGAAGGAAGGGCAGGGGAAGGTGATGGTGTCGCAGTTCATGATGGAGCTTCAGGGTTTGAAGAGTGTTGACAAGGAAGAGCCTCCCAGGATACTGCATTTCAACCCCAGGTTGAAGGGGGATTATAGTGGGAAGCCTGTTATTGAGCAGAACACTTGTTACAGGATGCAGTGGGGTTCTCCTCTCAGGTGTGAGGGATGGAAATCCCGGGCTGATGAGGATACTGGTGATTCATTTCATCATTTCTCAATTCTTTGTTGTGAATCATTTTTATCTGTTGTAGTCCATGAAGCTCGGACTCTCTTTTAAGTGGCATGTTGCATGTTTAACAGTAAAGTGTTTAATTCAAAACATAATTTCTTAGATATAGATAATGTACTTGTGTACTATATTTTGGAGATTACACGTGTTTATGCCGTATCTATGTTACATAGGTTGTAGCATGTCAGGTCCAAGTGCCCCCTTTGCTGACTTTCTGTGCTTTGTGTAGTTGATGAACATGTGAAATGTGAAAAGTGGATTCGTGATGATGATAGCCGCACGGAAGAGGCAAAGGCAACATGGTGGTTAACCAGACTGATAGGGCGAACTAAGAAGGTGACTGTAGATTGGCCATACCCTTTTGTTGAGGGGAGATTATTTGTTCTAACCGTAAGTGCTGGATTGGAAGGTTTCCATGTTACTGTGGATGGAAGGCACGTGACATCTTTTCCCTATCGCACGGTTGGTACACTGATCATGATTCATGTTTCCTTTTGCTGTGTGAATTCAGACATTTCTGAATTGTTTAGGCTAAATTGTCAGGGCTTTTCTCTTGAGGATGCGACTGGTCTATCCGTAAAAGGGGATGTTGATGTGCACTCTATATTTGCAGCTTCCTTACCCACATCACATCCAAGTTTTGCTCCACAAATGCATATTGAATTACTTCCTCAGTGGAAAGCTCCACTGCTTCTCCATGCAAATGTAGAGCTTTTCATTGGAATACTTTCTGCTGGCAACCATTTTGCTGAACGGATGGCAGTGAGGAAATCGTGGATGCAACATAAACTAGTCAAATCTTCAAATGTCGTGGCTCGCTTCTTTGTTGCTTTGGTAAGAGTAATGCATCTTCCCTACCCACCAATGATGATATAATGTAATCTTCAACTACCTTTCTTTTGTTAAAGATATTTACCTTTTTTTTTCATTTCTCATTTTTTGTATAATAGCATGGAAGGAAAGATTTAAATGTGGAGATAAAGAAAGAAGCAGATTATTTTGGCGACATTGTTATTATCCCCTACATGGATCATTATGACCTGGTTGTGCTGAAGACAATAGCTATCGCTGAATATGGGGTGAGTAATAGCAGAGTTGAATATGGGGCGAGTAATATCAGAGTTTAGTTTTGGTTGGTTGTTATTGAAAATGATTTTTTGCAGATTCGAGTGGCTGCCAAGAACATCATGAAATGCGATGATGACACATTTGTCAGAGTAGATTCTATGATCAGCCAAGTAAGAAAAGTAAGAAGTGGTAGAAGTCTGTATATTGGAAATATGAATTATCACCACAGGCCTCTACGTAGTGGCAAATGGGCAGTAACGTATGAGGTATTTCCGTTTATAACGTATCTTTCTTCAACATATATAGTAAGCTTACTATGTTATGTTTAGGCAAATGACTGTAAGAGTTACAACATAGCTGTAACATGATTGCATTTCAGTGAGCTGAATCCATTGTGACCCCTGGATTTTCAAGATTGAAACTGTCATCTCACACATGCTAACTGTTTTTTTTATGACCTTTTGTTTTATTTTAAACTTATTGCTCATATCTATACCAGGAATGGTCAAAGGAAGAGTATCCAACCTATGCTAATGGTCCAGGTTATATAATCTCTTCAGACATTGCTCACTTCATTGTATCCAACTTCAAGAAGCACAGAGTAAAAGTACGTTTGCAATTATCATTACTTGACCTGTCCCTGATTATGTTTGCCATTTGTGTGTGAAGTTGGCTAGTTTGTGTTGTGTTTACACATAAAGGGTAGATTTTATTGACGACAACTTCAATGTGTTGTAGTTGTTTAAAATGGAGGATGTGAGCATGGGAATGTGGGTAGAACAATTCAACAGTTCAAGAGCTGTTGAATATGTGCACAGCTTGAAGTTCTGCCAATTTGGTTGCATTGAAGATTACTACACTGCACATTACCAATCTCCACGACAAATGACCTGTATGTGGCATAAGTTGCAACACCAGGGAAAGCCCTTGTGTTGCAACATGAGATAACATAGCCTATGATCATAATATTCATATTATATATTTGTACATAGGCACTGAGGACCTTTGTGACCTCCACATATTCATTCATTGTTTTACCTCCTACTTTTTCCCCATTTGGATTCTCCCAAGTAGAAGGCCTAGGTGTAGCATATAAAGTTGGATACTGCAAATGATTTGTGAATTTGTAATGTAGTAGACAATGTAACAGAAGCCAAATGAAATGTCTATTTCTGCTTTGGCTGAGTCTAGCTTAGTGTTTTGGAAAGACCTTCAATCTCTCCTTCTTTTCTATTGATCTTATATCTCCTTGACATATATATCTTAAACTAAACTACCATGTCGTATAAAGATGAAAATGACAAGTTAAAGCAGATGAGAGAAAAAGATATTCCCGTTGGAGAAAACTACTTTATTTTAATAGTAGTTTTTTAAAACATCCAAAATATAGTTATGTTAATTTACACAATGAAAAATAGCACTATGAACTAAGAAGATTCTGGTGTATTGCTCAGGTTTTCAAAGGAATATAATTTTTGTGGAATTTGTTGGAAGGGGGATTACCACTTGATAAATTCTCGTATTCTGTATGTGAAGAACTTGTAACTTTTTCTCAATAATGCATCCAACTAATTCCACAACCAGGAGAGATTTATGAAAATACCTTAATATGATTAAAAGTATGATATTTTATGTTTATTAATTTGATATTAGTTAAAAGTTTAATACTACAACTTTAAATTCAGATTGCTAAGATTATAATAACATCAAAATTCAATATATATTTAGAAAAGAAAGATGTGTTCAATTTGATATAATATATTAAGATTTAAAATTTAGTTTAATTTGGGTTAACTAACTTTAAGTAATAATCTTATAAAGAAATAAACAATATGAATAAAAAGAAAAATGGTATACTTGATGTGAGGAAGTCATATTGCTGATACAACAGAGTCATGTTGTTTACAAGAAGAAAAAGTTTTTAACAAGAAGTTTTTGTTAAAAGATAAGTATTAATTTATAGAATAAGATTAACTAATGCTAAGAATTAGAATAAACACTGATTAGTTTTATGTGAAAATAAATATCAATCATAACAATTAACTTGAGAAACAGTGTTTTTATAAACTTTAGAATATTTTAATTAATTTTATAAATGTGATATCAACATTTTCAAAAAGATGGAAACGATGACAATCTAATCTCATCTCAATTGTTTCTTGAATAATTGTCTATGGAAATTCAAATTTTTTTCCTTGTAATGTACACTTTTGGATAGATACAAAGTTGATATAAAGACGAATGCTTTTGTTTAGAAAGAGTTTTATTATAAACCATGTCTCCAAGTCTAAGTGCTGATTTACCTTTTGTTTTTTACCTTTGGTTATTTTTCTTCATGACAATGAACTTCTTCAAACAATGATGATTTTTTATGCTGCAAGAGAAGTTTCTATAGTTGTTGGAGAGTATTCAAACTCACCTAAATAATTGGATTTTGATTCATTTCTGTACTTTTTCTTTTAAACTTTATTTTGTTGGGGTTTATATTTATATTGCTGTAAATTATAGACAGCAATGATAGAGAAATATAATACGGGATGAAGCTTTTCACTTCAGAATGATGCTTTGATATTAATTAATAAATGAATATAATATAATGAATAATAAAGTATATAAATATAGAAAGTATATGATCTAAAATAAATTTATGTGTGATAGGTATGATGTTATTGTATAGGTTTCTAAATTATAGAGACAGTTTCTAAATTATTAAGAGTTATGTTATAATTATTTGTACATTTATATTTATTAAGTTATTAAGTTATATGATATTGTTCCAACTAAATATTATATTAGAGGTAATATTAAAAATAGTTAAGTTGTTGAATGGTATATCTAAATTATTATATAACTAATTCGATTTGTTAATAATATCTCATTCCAACAAAATAATCTGTTTCCAACCATAAAACAAAATAATATGTTTCCATCTATAAAACAAAATTCAAGTATTTTAAATGAGGATAAGTGTAGTTGCATAATAAAAACTGTGGAATGTGGAAGAAGGTCAAAAACTTGAATCCAAATTATGTCTAGATTTAGATAAAAAAAAAAGTTATCTTACATAATCCTTCTACGTTGAGAATACATTATAATGTGGTAAAATAATTTCAACAAATCATTCCACGTTTAAATATATAATGTGAAATATAAGAATAATCTAAAAAAACTAAATACAGTTTTTTTCTCTTGGTTATATTTCTAAAGTACATCATTATAGGTATTTTAAAATGAATTATTGCGAAAATGAAAAGGAAAAAATTTTATTGAGTAGGTTTGTTCTTGGTCCATATTCGCATAAACTTCCAAAGGCCTGGTGCTTCCTGCACTATATAAAGTGTAACCTGCACTTAAAATTTTTTAAAAATATCTTTAATATTTTTTATTTTAAATTTGCAGGTTTTTACTGCAAAATTCACTTCTCTTTCGAATAATTTTTTACTAGAAAATTCTACTTTGATAATATAATTCATTAATTACTTTCATTTCACATTAATTTTCTAATAAAATATTATAAACAATAAAATAATAATCTATTTTAATGTTATATTTTAGTTATACAGTTTACGAAGATATCAAGATGCTTTTTCACTCCAATCACTGCCGTTTGCGGATAACCTTCTCATCCTTAAAACATAAGGATATTTTAGTCATTTGAATCGGATAATATAGTGCAGTCACGATTTTGTGTAGTGCAGTAAGCAACCGTCACTCCCAAATAGCCGCAACAAAATAGCCGCCGATCCCAAATAGCCGCACCCGAAGACGAAAACGATAGAGCTTCCCCATTCATCTTCTCCATCTTCTCAGGTTCTTTTATCATTCATTTCACTCTAATCTTCATTTCATGTGTGCAAAATTACCACAATAATAAAGAAAAAGACCCAACATTCTCGTACCGTGTTGGGCTTCTCCGTTCCTTGACAAAACCCCACCAAAGTTTGTTGCTTGCTTATTTGAATTGTCCATGAGAAACCCTCTCCGTTAGTAGAAGAGAAATCTCAAAACTTGTGTGATGGGTTTACCTTGTGCACATGAAGAGAACAGTTATCTCCTCTTATTTCCACTGTTTACGTTATTGTTATCATAATCCATTTCTGGGTTTTGGTCCAAAATGTTTCAGTGTGAAATTTTCCTCTTCTTTGGGTTCAAGCAATTCCAGACCTTTTCCTGATTACTCCCCAAGAAAGCCTTCAGTTAAAGAAACTGACTTTGTGCACCACGTTTCCACCACCATTAAGCAGCGCCGCTCCGAGCCTCTTCGCCGGATTCTCAAGCCCTTTGAGGCAAAGTTCAAGCCTGACTATTTCATTTGGGTTCTTATGAACATCAAGGATGACTATAAACTTGTGTTAGATTTCTTCAACTGGGTGCGCCTTCGGAGGGACCCTTCTTTGGAAGCCCTTTGCGTTGTGGTTCAGATTGCTGTGGCTTCTAAGGACTTGAGAACGGCTCACAGGCTTGTTTTGGAGTTTTGGGGAAAGCCTCATTTGGATGTTGGTTACTCGTTTGCTCAATTTACTGAGAGGTTGATTTATACTTACAAGGATTGGGGTGCAAATCCCTTTGTGTTTGATGTGTTCTTCCAAGTTCTTGTTGAAGTAGGGTTGCTTCTAGAAGCTGGGAAACTGTTTGATAAATTGGTAAATTACGGCGTTCTTGTTTCTGTAGATTCTTGCAATTTGTTTCTGGCTAGGCTATCTAACAGTTTTGATGGGAAAAAGATGGCAATTAAGGTGTTCAGAGAGTATCCAGAAGTGGGTGTTTGTTGGAACACCATGTCGTATAATATTATTCTTCATTCACTTTGTCAATTGGGTATGTTAAAAGAAGCGCATAATCTGCTCATACAAATGGAGTTTAGGGGGAACATTCCTGATGTTGTAAGTTATAGTGTTATAATTAATGGATACTGTCAGGTTGAACAATTTGGAAAGGTCTTGAACCTCCTGGAAGATTTGCAGGGAAAGGGGTGTAAGCCAAATCAATACACATACAATAGCATAATTTCCGTTCTTTGTAAGACTAGTAGAGTTGTTGAAGCGGAGCAAGTCTTGAGGGAGATGATAAACCAGAGGATTTTTCCTGATAATGTGGTGTATACAACTCTCATCAGTGGGTTCGGCAAGTCTGGGAATGTTTCAGCTAAATACAAACTGTTTGATGAAATGAGGCATAAGAAAATAGTTCCTGATTTTGTGACTTATACTTCCATGATTAACGGACTCTGTGAAGCTGGAAAGGTTGTGGAAGCACACAATCTGTTTCGTGAAATGTTTGGAAAAGGATTGGAACCAGATGAAGTTACTTATACTGCTCTTATAGATGGGTATTGCAAGGCCGGAGAAATGAAAGATGCATTCTCTCTTCACAACCAGATGGTTGAGAAGGGTCTGACTCCTAATGTTGTCACTTATACAGCATTGGTTGATGGCCTGTGTAGACGTGGTGAGGTAGATATAGCAAATGAGCTTCTTCTAGAAATGTCTGAGAAGGGCCTTCAACCGAATGTCTGCACATATAATGCACTAATCAATGGTCTTTGTAAGGTAGGAAATATAGAGCAAGCCATTAAACTTATGGAAGAAATGGATCTGGCTGGGTTTTATCCTGACACTATTACATATACTACACTCATTGACGCTTATTGTAAGATGGGTGAAATGGCCAAGGCTCATGAATTGCTGTGGGTTATGCTTGGTAAAAGACTTCAACCTACAATTGTTACATTCAATGTGCTAATGAATGGGTTTTGCATGTCAGGGATGTTGGAAGATGGTAGAAGACTAATCAAATGGATGTTAGAAAAAGGTATAACGCCGAATGCCACAACATTCAATTTTCTTTTGAAGCAGTACTGTATTAGAGAGAACATGAGTGCCACGACAGAGATTTATAAGAGGATGTATGCTCAAGGAGTGATGCCTGACAATAATACATATAATATTTTGATTAAAGGGCATTGTAAAGCTAGAAATATGAAAGAGGCATGGTTTTTGTATAAAGAAATGGTTGAAAGGGGATTTAGTCTAACTGCTGCTTCCTATAATGCTCTTATAAAGGGTTTCTATAAGAGGAAGAGATTTGTGGAGGCTAAGAAGCTATTTGAGGAGATGAGAACTCAAGGATTTGTTGCAGAAAAAGAGATATATGATATTTTTGTTGATGTAAACTATGAAGAAGGGAACTGGGAAAATACTCTTGAGCTTTGTGATGAAGCAATTGAGAAATGTCTTGTTAAGAAAGCTTAGTTGACTTTTGCGTATGCCACTTTTATGATGGAATTATCAGGGGCATGTTTGTGTTGCTTCTTCTTTCTTGGTAGTCCCGTCGAAAGTAACTTACATATGTATGACACCAGATACTCTCATCATTAAAGGATGTATATTTTAATAGCAACTGCTAAAGAGCAAAATCAGGCATTTTGATAGCATGTAGATCTAAACAGTTGGAATTGTGCAAAACCAAACCCAACGGTATAATATTTAAACAGAAATTTTAAATGAAAGTAACTCTAGAAGCCTATTTTTCTTGTATTTTTTTTCCATTCTGAGACCTGTTATGGAGAACAGTAATTAATGATGATTTACTTTATACTTGATACAAGGGCTAAAAGTCTAAATTCCTTAAATCTTACTGAAATTTCTGTCAAAGTTTGATTTAACTTGTAGAGGAGACCCCAATGAAGAGAGTTTAGTAAAGGAGGGAGGGGGTTGGAAAGGTATTTAGAAAATTGTAACAGAATAGTTACTTATATAAATGGATTAGTAGCCATCAGTTAGCATAAGAGAGTGGTATAAATAGTGAAAGAGGGAGAAGATAACAGGGGAGATTGTTATAAAAAAAAAAACAGTGAGACCGAAATGTGACAAACCACTAAAGAGGCTATACCGAGTTGTAATTCATATTATTAGTTTCAGTGACTGATCTGATTATCACACTGATACTGGTTGGTGGGCTGAAAAATGTAACCAATAAAGATTCATATTTTTTTGCACTTTCATTTCTCTGTATTAGTTTTATAATTTGCTTGTATCCATTAAAACAAATTCTAGTTAATTTAGTGCTAGGAGGAAATAAACTACAAGAAAATTTTAGTTGTAAAAACATATGGAGATATATGTTAGAAGTCGTTAGGAAGCCAGAAATGGGTTATAAGTTTTTAAGGGGAGAGATGAAACAAACAAAGGAAATGAAAAACAATGCTTTGGCAGTGTTTATTGGATTACAAAGAACCTGGGGTGAAGATCCTCCTTCCTGGGATTTCTCCTTCACTGAAGGTTTCATTTTTGTGCAACAGAGTTAATGCTCAGTTTCTCAAATGATAACTATCCGAGAATTCCCCACTTATACTCTTTCCTATTTAAACTAATTCCCTACTTTCAAACACTTGAACTGCCGCCTAGCATACCTAATCTTACATGCCACAAATTATTTTTCTAAAAACTACTCTCTAGACCTGATCCTGTCAGAAATAGTAAACTGAATTTTGTGCACAATTTTAGTTGGTCTTGAGAATAAGAATAATCAGCAACTTTAAAAGTTCCAAATTAGGAATTTCAACTTCACAGAGATCTAAACATGGGCATATTGCAAGCTACCTGAAGTAGTCACCACAAAGTATTTATATCTAACAAAGTTTGCTTATTGTTTTTGTTTTCTAGCATTGGTATTCTACCTGAGTACTAAGAATTTTGTATCATGGGAGATGATACATTTTTATATCCATACGGTCAGCTGGTAAATTTTCCTATCATATTTTTGTACTGTATTAACTTTCTTTCAGTGTTCTCATGTGGAGAACATAAGGGTATGGTGTTTAAAGAAATATTTTCCCACTAGTATTCTCAATTGCCACATGTCAAGGCAAAGGCAAGTATCTGAAAATTTCAATTTTGATGATTCTGTTTGGCCATGTTAACATTGTTTGAGGGATTACTTTAAGCTGCTCATTCTATGACGTTAATATCACTGCTCAAGGGACGACTTTTGACTGGGAATGTACTGTTTGTAGCCTCCAACCGAAGACTACAAAGTTGTCTTGTTGGTTGTCCACCTGTCTAAGGTCAGATGTTACCTGGATAAATAGCCAGTAAAAAAGGTGAGACATGATAATTGGAATATATGTTGGTTGTTCAGGTTCTTCCATCATATTTGCAACATATTCATTGTTCTTGAAAGAGATGCAGGAGTGCTCTTCTAATTGGAAAACAGAAATCAATATATGGCATAAACGTAGCTGTTGGTGCACCAGTATGTTCGCACAGGAGCTTGAGATTTCCCCAAATGTAGGTATGAATTTACTTCACTGACATTTAAGTTTTTCCCTTGGATCCAGTTTTTGCTATTACAGTGGCTTTATCTAATTGTGGTCAATTAGAATGCCTGTATTCAAGGCCTTGTATCAAAGCATATATATTTTAGGATGTGAATTTGAACCGGTTTAAATAGAAAGGGAATCTGGGTATAGTGGTACACAGTAAGAACATGACTCAATCAGATTTGTTTCTAATTTGTTTTGTAAGGTGGATTTCTATTTTTATCTGGTCTGAAGAATAATATTTACAATGTTTAATACTTCAAGCTAATAACTTAGATAGCAGTGACATTAATGAAAGGTAGGAAGTAGTTGCAGTAAAATGGTGGGCAGGGGTAGGTAACAACAGTACAGAACTTCATCCAGCATTCCACGTTCACGTTGTGAACTAACCTCCTAACAGTCTACATCAACTAATCTTCTCATCACCAGTGCTTCATTCTTCTATTTAATTATTAGTAATGAGCATCTAAGTAGAAAGACAAGTCCATCGAGGTAATGAAGAGTGAGGTGAAGTTGTTGGGAGCATGGCCAAGTCCATACGTGTTGAGGGTTCGCATAGCTTTAAACATGAAATCAGTGGAGTATGAGTTCCATGAGGAAAACTTATCCTCCAAAAGCCAGCTTCTTCTTCAATCCAACCCCATTTACAAGAAAATCCCAGTTCTCATTCATAAGGACAAACCCCTCTGCGAATCTTTGATCATTGTGCAGTATCTGGATGATGTTTGGTCGTCTGCCTCTCCCCTTCTCCCATCTAATCCTTATGACCGCGCCATTGCTCGTTTCTGGACTGTCTATATTGATCAAACGGTATAATAACTCCTAATCCCATGTCATTCTTCCCTACCTTTTACTATGTTATTTAGTTTTATGGTAACTTTGTTGATTTGTGTAATAGTCATCTAGAAGAGTTATAAACAACAATTTGTTATAAGTTGACATAGTAAATATGAAGTTTGTGACTACATGAACAGTTGTACCCGACCATGAAATCCATTAGAGGAGCTTCGGAGGAGGATGAGAAGAAGAGATTGATAGAGGAGGTGAGAAAAGGATTGGCATTGTTGGAGGATGTGTTTAAAGATAGCAGCAAAGGCAAGGGCTTTTATGGTGGTGACCAAATTGGGTTGTTGGACATTGCACTTGGTAGCTTCTTGGGGTGGCTGAGGGTGGTAGAGACAGTGAATGGGGTGAAGTTGCTTGACCAAAGCAACACCCCTGAGCTGCTGAAATGGGCGGAAAGGTTTTCTGCACATGCTGCTGTCAAAGATGTTATGCCTGAGACAGGGAGGCTTCTTGAGTTTTCCAAAACTCTACCTAAGGGCTAAAAGTGGATGCTTCCACTCCAAAGTAATTGAAGTTTTCAATGAAATAACATGCCATGCAGTGTTGCTCATGCATTCCTGAGGGTTTCATTTTCTTAACTTTTTTTTTTTTTCTTGAATTGAAATTTGTGTAGTTGGAACTTGATATGAAGATTCTATCTGGCCTCATTTCTGTGCTTCTCTGCAATTTAATTTCATGGTTTCAATGAGTTCAAATCAGCTACAGAAAGAGAGCCTTGGAAAGTTTCTTTTAAAATTAGTAAATAAACACAGAATGAGTAATCTGAGACACAAATGGTAAAAAATGAAAAAGAAATGGAGAGAAAAAAGTTAACGCAACTGTAATTTCAACACAACTCAAACATGTTTTAGTTTACGAAAACATGAATTTTCTTTTAAAGGTAATCTCAGTTTAAATTTTGTAATATAGTTGTAATAATTATAAAGAGGCTGAAAATGTACAATTTTCTTATATTCACAATACCAAATTTATCATACATTATTAGAATAGTATGATTTGTTAGACAATAATCTATATATAGGGATTTGTGAGTCAATTGCTAAGAATTCTTTTAGACTATCCGAAAAATTCAAAGGTGAATTTGTGTCTTATTTCTGCTGCAAGTATGAACGTATCAAGTTTTAGCCATGTTATCTAATTCTTAGTTTTTGAGTTACTGAAGTTTGAGCAATTGGGACATGGAGTATGGAATCAAGAACCATCACTCATATGTTAAGTTATTACAATTCTAAAGTAGAAGCAAAAGCACCAGGGGTCTAGTGGTAGAATAGTACCCTGCCACGGTACAGACCCGGGTTCGATTCCCGGCTGGTGCATTTTCTTTTTTCATACAAACTTTTGTCTTGTGATAAAAACATGTGTGTCTTTTTCCTATGAAATGGCCATAAACTTTTAATCGTGTGAATACTGAATATAGTTTCATTACTTGAATATAAAAAAATTGATATCACATGTAATTTACGTAATTATTGTTTATTTCTTTATTAATAAAAAATAATATTTGATTATTATGTATTTAAATGGTTTTACTCGTCTTCTTCGTCTTATATTATGTTAATAAACCTTTTAATATATATTTAATAAAAAAATATGCTGAAATTTTCTAAAGATATATAATTAAATTAAATGGTTTAATATAGTGGTAATCGTAATTAAAAATTAAAGCACGTGTTCAAAGTCCTAACTACATAATATTGTGTTCAACTTTTAAAACGTTATTAATAAGAAAACAAATTATTTGAATAACATTTCAAAAACCTTTATTAATTGATTTTAGAAACACGAAATCGTATTCTTTTTTTATATATCAATAAAAATTGTCAAATTATAGAATTCGTGCCTTACTTGTGTGCATGTTGTTGATTTTTTGTATTGCATGAATGAAATTGTTGAACCGAATAGATATGGAGTGGAAGCAATCTAGAGTTCAATGGAATTGAAACGATGAGGATAACTAGCTAGCTACAATAAAAAATTGAAAGAGATCAGGTCAATTCTTAAAAAGTTTATAGGCTAGACTTTAAAAAGAGCTAATAAAGAGGAGCTAAAAATTAACGAAGTATGAAAAATATTTTCAACACTTTATAGATGCTTATTTATAGATAGAAAAAATTTACAATACCCTACTTGCTTAGTTATAGATAGAGAAGATTGGAATAAGCTTATGGTAGAAGTTTCATCAACCCTAACCCTAGTATGTAATCCTAACTTGCAACCCAAGACACAAATCCTTTCCAATGAAAGATTGCTAAGTGACGTAAGGAAAAGCTCTCTCATACCCTATGTGAAACCCTAACGTGCAGCCCAATTCACAAGTCTCTCCAATGAGGAGTTGTCACGTGTTGCACAAAGAACTTAGGTTCGCTCTAATCTCTCTTAGGGTTAGGATTACACGTGTCAATCCCTAGAGGCCTAAATACATGGCCAAAAGAAAATCCTATACTTTACTATTTTTACAATCAATTTTATTTATATTGTAGTGTAGTTTACATAGTAGAGTTTGGTCTAGGTTGATAAGAGTTTTGGTCTGATGATTTTTTCTACATTCCACGCCTCATGTATCTTTCTAGCCATCATTCTAGTAGTTGGTCCTTTTCTCGTGAGCCTTCCATCATCTTCTTATTTAATACTTTCATTATTTATAAGTAAATAAAATCTTACAAGTATAGAATTGAATTTATATCAAGGTATATGTGGAAATGATGAATGATTATGTTATCAAGTACAAATGATATTATACAATATTATATAAACAATGAATTTTTTCTTAAAAACTTATATAAAGCACAAATTGTTAGTCCTTTACACATACACAAGCAACAAAGTGGACAAAGAATTACAAGATATATATTGTCTTTTAACTTGAGTGTAATTTTTTTTTTTGGAAAGTATGCTATCTTTGTACTTTTTAGTTTGTCAAGTCACTCACCTATGAGGAAACTAGGCTATAATATCTCTTGAGAGTAATCCTCCTTATCTTCTACCTTAATGTGTTGTAGCCAGGAGTGACAACTAAGAATACTCAAGTTTTAATAATATAAGAATACTTGAGTTTTGAATAACATTAGAAATTTGAAAAAGGATAATTAGGAGTGATTTGTATACTCATTTTCTAATTAAGTTTTGATTAGTTAACTATTTTGAAGGTTTCTTAAAGAAGAATTAGAAGTTCCAATAGTTTTGGGTAAACCAATATAAATTATTGTATTGTTTTGTTTGTTTGAAATGGTTTATCAGTTTGTTTGCGAGGTAAGTCTTGTGACTCTATTCAATATACATTTAATTTGTAAGGAAACTCTTGTGATTTTATTTAACATACTTTTTTTCAAATTCAACCTATTAATTGATATTAGAACTAAAGCATTGGTATTAGTTTTTGGCAAAATAAGAGATGTGATATTGGAACCAGATTCACGGAGTTTGAAGGAAAACCTGATGTAACTTAAACGTTGTGAGTGGGATAACATAAATTGTTGTATTGTTTTGCTTATTCACTAATGATCTATAACTATTGAGAAAAGTCTTATGATTATATTCAACTCACTCTTCTAAAGTCAAAATCTTACTTCAATTGGTATCAGACATAATCTATTAGTGTTAATTCTTGACAAACAAAAGATGCGATTTTGAAAATAGATTCGTAAAAGTTGAAGATGATGGAATGATTGTTTACTTTTGTTTAAAAATATAAACCGTAAACTACTATAAACATCTTATTTTCTTTAAACCATACATAAAAGTGTTGGTGAATTGGGATGGGTATCAATATAAAAAAAATTATTCACTTTGTACTTATCATGTATTCGTGAACAAAATATCAATAATTTTTTTATATTCAATAATTTTTTTATACTATCATATACTTTTATTTTAAATAAAATTATTCGGAAATAATTCTTTAAATATAAATTAAAATAATTTTTTTTTCTTAAAGTATACTCCAAATAAATTTGTATAGTGAAATTTTATTACAAATAAATTTAATCTTTGTAACAAAAATTCAAATAAGGTGTACCACATTTAATAAGTTTTAAAAAATTAAACCTTATATAATTATCGTCATACAAGAGCACATGGAGTTCTTTTTCATTGATTATTAAAAAAAAAGACAATGTTTAGATTTATTGTTTCATAAAATATGTTTAAATTTTTATAAAATATATTTAATTTTTTTAGAAACAAAACATGGCCGAAGAGAGCTGGGATATACGGTGGGGGATCCGCATTATAAAGTTAGTTTATCCTTCAAATAAAGTCGCGTTTTCACTTTTGGTTTTTTAGGAAGATATTTCAATTGAGAAATGGTACAAATAGCATTATTTAATTATGCGAAAAGAGTATTAAAAAAATCAAGGCATTAGACAATTTTAAAAATCTATTGTATAACTTATTTATTCTCTTATTATCCTTTTCACTATATTTTTAATCGTAATCTGTGAGTCTTTCACCATAGTTCAATAAATAGATGAAACATGGTCCACTGCTCCTTCTATTTGAAAGTTTCCATGTTATTAATAGGGGAAACAATCCATTAAATAAAACAAAGTAGGAATATAGTTAACTCTCTGAGTTTTATTTATAATTAGCATTTGTTTAGTTTTTTAGTAATTTTTAATATATTTATTAAAAGGAAAATTTAGAATTAATCTTGCAGTAACCACAAGTAAAAGTACAAAGTAGGTAAGGTTGGTTAATATATTAATATTAACTGTTTTTTTTAATAAACATATATAATAATTATTAAATATTGAATACATCTTCAATTATCACCACCGATAGAGTTTAAATAAATTAAATAAAATTAATAAAATTAAAATTTTTGTATTAAGAATGTAATTTTTTTATTATATTAAGAATGAGATATATAAATATTTGTTGTCCTACTATTTACTCAGCTTTTATTTTAAGTTTTGGTTCTAATTGCTAACGCTTAACAAATTCCGACAAAGTAAAATTGCTGTAAACACTTTCTGATGACAATAAACAGCCATAGAATGACTATAGAAACAAGTGAATAGTGTTACTATAAGTTTACCAAATGAGAGAAAAGATGTAAATGTTGAGTCTAAATATAATTAGTTTTTAAGTTAAATAATAACTTTGATTATTCATATATAACTGTTAATTATATTGATAGTAACACCCAACTAGGTTTACAATAATAATTTACAGAGAAAATTAAACATTCTCACATTAATACAATTTTAATAGATTAATTCTGTTAAATTAGAAAGATCCTCCTACCTGAATCACTATAACACAACATTAATATTGTTTTAAAATATCATAAGATTAATCATTTTAAATTATACGAGAGGCAATGTAAAAAATTAATTACATTATTAGTGTATTTCAGTTAAATTCTTAATTTCATCAAGACAATATTTTATTGATTACTTGAATAAGTTATTAAAATAAGAATCGTTTTATGTGAGAAAGAGCATCTAAGATAGTCAGTTTGTCACATAATAATATGGTTTACATTTACAAATGTTTTGTTTTTATTTCTCTTCTATCTTAGTAAAAAAACAAATTAGACCGATAAGTAATAGATTTTTTTTTATATATATATAACTTGAAGTGTTTGATTATGATAAGATTTATTATAGAACTCAAATTATTAGTTAATTAAAAAAACTCTTAAATTACAATGAGTATGCAAATTAGTTCATGTGAATCATTGAGTTTGAGTCTTAACATGTAATTACATTAATTAAATATTCAAAGAGAATATATGATTATGTGAAATATAATAGAAACTTTAATCCTCCATATTTAGTTATTTATACTTGATTAAGATTATCTCTTAAAGAAAATAAATATAGGTTATGTGAGAATAAAAAAAATCTAGTACGAATTGATAAACATATAATATATTATTAACGTTCTAAGGGCATCCATTAACCACATATATTTAGTTGAAATTATTTAAACAAATAACTATTTGTTTCATTTCCTTTTTCTTTCTTTAGAAACGCATTTGAAAACTCGATTGACCCATAACGACACCGTTTTACACAAGCTCGAATCTACCATCGTTTCTTCTTCCTTTGTTCACTTGTATCCTCACTGAATCGAAGAAGAAGAAAAAGAGGACACTGCGAATCAAAGGCTTAACAATGGCGTTCGAGATGCCATTAGATCAGATAAAGCAGCTCCGGATTCTGCTCCGCAAAGAGGCGAACCTCTCATGGTACGAACCCGAGAAGGAGGAAAATCTTGCGCTGCCGAAGCTTCCATCTGTCTCCGAAACCATAGGGAAGTTGGATCCCTCGCCGTCTTATCTTCGCTGTAAAAATTGCAATGGCAGACTCATACGCGACGTCCAATCTTTCGTCTGCGTATTTTGCGGCACTAGTTCCCGCAAGGACCTCCCTCCTGAACCCATCAAATTCAAGAGCACCATTGGCTATGGGTGGCTACTCGACTCCCTTAAGCTCGATGGATCGGTAATACCAATCTCAGTGTTTTCTCTACTATTAGGAATGTTCTTAATGCTCAAAATGGGAAATTATTATAGGTGTTATTTTGGCGTAATGTAATCAGTTTTTCTTTTGTTTATAATGCAAATAGGAAAAAGAAGTAGATAAATGATAGTTCGTTTGTTAGGCAATGATTTGTTTTAAGATAAATCTTAGATGGAGTTCTTTAGGTTCTTTTAGTGTGGTTTTTCTGTTAGAATTAGAATTTTACCATGAAAATATATGTAATAAGTGGTTACATTAAATGTCAGTGTTGGTTTTCAAGTTGAAACTTCAATTTCGATCGGAGAGTAATACTAAAAGCTCTTAAGAACTGCATCTAAGTTTTGCTCTTTCTTTTTAGAAAAATCTTTGGTGCTGTCTAGTATTGTTTTCTGTTCTGGTCAAAGTCGTATACAATGTGAAAGGGAACCTTAGATACTTCCATGCATCTCGAGCAAAGGTTGCAAGGTGAAAATCTGGGAACCCAATATAGATTCACAGAGGAACCTTCTTCACAGGATTATTATCCAGTATAAAGAAAATTATAGAAGGTATTTTTTAGACGAGGTTGAGTTCAAGTTTCTCTTTGATTGCTGTTATGCACTCTAACTTAGGGTGAAAATTCTCTAGTGGAAATCGAAATTCATAAAAGTTCATAAATCTTCTTTCTAGGTGATCCTCTATCTACTTGAAATTCAAGTCGGATTTAGTGTACAACCTCACATAACTGCATGAAATGTAATTGAAAGTGATAGCTAATGGCAACATCTTCTGATGCATAATGTCAATTGAGCTTTGCAACGTGGGTTGGTGTAGTTAGAACAATTCCAGGGATATATCAAACTTTTTTGTATATAGAGGATTTTGTGAAAGTGATAGCTAGTCACAACGTCTTCTGGTGCATAATGATAGTTGAGCTCTGCAAAGTGGGTTGATATAGTGAGAATAGTTCCAAATATATTATCAAACTCTTCTATTGCATAATGATACGAAATGATGCTGATCAATCTCTGTGCTATCATCATTCTTCCCAAGGATGTATCTATGTATATGTGGACCACAGTATTATCACAAGTAGTGATAAGGAGAGTATTATACAACTGAAACAATATCTTGCTCGAAAGTTCCAGACAAAAGATCTTAGACATTTGTGGTATTTCCTTGATAAAGAAGTAAACATAATTCAAAGATGGATTGGTCATATCTCAAAGAAAATATGCTCTCGATATTCTAGAAGAAATAGGGATGATATATACTAACCTTGTAGACACACTAATGGGTTCAAGTCTCAAACTTGTACCTGCCCAAGGAGAACTTCATTCTGATCCTAGGAGATTTTAGGTTAAGTTGGTAAGCTAAATTACCTCACTGTGACTGTATTGATATTACCTTTGCCGTGAGCATAGCAAGTCAATTTTTAAACACTGATTGTTAAGACTATTGGGATGCTATCATATGGATTCTAAAATATATTAAGAAGGCTCCTAGAAATAACCTCATTTATATAAAGGAAATACTCAAATTGTTAGATATTCTTACACTGATTGCGGAGGGTCACCAAGCGATAAACACTCTACTTCAAGATACTATGTTCTTATGTTCTTGTTGGAGGTAATTTAAAATCATGGAAAAGTATGAAACAAAATGTTGTGTCAAGATCAAATGCAGAAGCAAAATATACGACAATAACATTAATCCTTTGTGAGCTCATATGGCTAAAACAACTCTTTAAAGAACATAAATTTGAAGAAAGATCCGAAATACACCTTGTATGTGACAACCAAGTAGCATTACACATTTCCTCTAATCCATTCTTTTATGAGAGGACCAAATATATTGAGGTGGATTGTCATTTATAAGAGAAAAACTGGTGTTTAGAGGTATCACCACTAAATTTGTTAACTCCAATGAATAATTGGTTGACATATTCTCCAAGTCTTTAACAAAACCGATGGTTGATTATATTTGCAGCATGTTAGACATATACGACCTATATAATCAGGAATGTTGTTATTGTTATAGAAATAAGGAGCAGGTAAAGTAACATCTCTAAATGACTAACTAGACACTTAACTTGGAAATGACAATGCTTATAACTTACTTGAACTCAGTTGTGAAGACACTTATGCATTGGTTAAGCACTTCCCAATATATATTGAAAACCTCAACTGCCACCGATGTTGGACATTTGATGTTACTTGGCTTTAACATTCACAATAATTCCACCAATGGGATGTTCAATCCTCCACTTTTGAGATGCAGAATCCTCTATAATCAAAAGAGTTTGATAATATCTTGTAGCTATCATCACTAGATCAACGTGTTGTAGAGCTTGACTACCATTACGCATCAGACGATGTTGCAAAATTATAGCTAAGATTAGGTATCGCTATCAGTTACATTTCATGTAGCTGTACGAGGCTGTATAACAAATTCCACTTGAATTTCAAGAAGATAGGAGACCACCTAGAGAGACAATTTGCAAACTTGTATGAATTTCGGTTTCCTCTAGAAAATTTTCACCCAACTTTAGAGTGCATAACAACAATCAAAGGGCAACTCCAACTCAATCCCCGTCTGAAAAATACCTTCTAGAATTTTCTTTATATTGGAGAATCCCATGAAGAAGGAAGAAATCTAAAGGTGTTCCTCTGTGGGGTCCATATTGTGTTCTTTGCATCCTTGCACCCTTTACTTGAGAAGCATGGAGGTCTGTAAGGTGTCCAATAAAGTACTTTCTGTCATATACTAAAGCCTTCATATAGAGCTGAACAATATCATGGAGATATTCAATACCTTATTTGAGGGAAAATACACATGGAATGCTCTGGCTAGAATCCCCTAGAGACTTTGATCAGAATATTTCCAGTCTAAATTGGAGTTTTACCGTGGCAAAAACTATATAATAAAGGTTTGTATTAAAGGTGATGTTAGGCCCCTCCTCACGAACACGAGTTTAACCTTGTGAACAAAGAAAAACAAGTAGGCAAAAAGACAGAAAAGAATGTTATTCTGGACTGAACTCCAAGAAGTACACTATCTCAACAAAGGAAAACTTTCCTTTCTCACAGGAGATTTCCTGTCAACTTTACAACACAAATCACATAATCCCCCATATCCCTAAAGTTGGTCTTAAATAGACCAACGCCATGGGATCCTATACAGAACAAACAAAACCCCAATAACAACCTCAACGGTTCTCTCTATTTTAATTTCCTCCCAACATAAACCTTCCATATTTTTTTTATTTCCAGTTGATCTAAAATGTTATAATTGGTTATCGAAGGAAAACTCCACTTCTGGTTTGTATTAAAGTTGATCATAGGTTGTCTTTATTTTCTATTAACAAATTGAGGTGTTTCATGTATTCTGGTGATAACACAGTGTGCATTGTTTAGCAGGAGATGGTCGCACCAGTGATGGATGAAAATGAATGGAACAGGGGAAGGAATGAATCAAAAGATGAGATTCCACTATCTGAACTGCTGGATTTGGAAATTAGATGGCCTTCCGAGGCTGAGATAGCTCAGTTGAGTGCTTCAGATTCTGCAGCTTTTCAGGGAAAAAGTTCATTAGGTTTGGCTGGAGTTGATCTTGATAGTTATTTTGACCGGAAGGAATCTAATGATGTGTTTGAACAGAACTTGGCTTCTGGAACACAGGTGGGTACTGCTTTAGATAATACATTCGAAGCAAATGAAAATCTTAGTTTATTTCAGAATGTACAAGCTCCAGAAGTGGCTGCAGGGTCTGCAGAAAATCTGAGTGGTGATTCACTTTCCAGTTGGGAGGCCAGCTTTACATCTGCTAGTTCTGTTCCTGTTCATGAAATGTCCAAATCTGTTGATCATTCTAATGTTGATTTGGATACAGCATCTGGATTCGTGAAAGATTCTGTTGGTGTAAAGGAAAATGACGATTTCAATCCCTCAGCATCCACAGAACATGATTATTTCCAGGGTGATGGATGGAGAACTTCTAACTCGATGTTACATGCCCAAGCTGGGAAATCAGAATCGACCATGGATCTTGTTGGTACTAAAACAACAGACAGTGCTAATGGCTCTAGTAGAAATCTTGAATGGATGCAAGATGACCAATGGCAAAGGAGTGATAACAATACAACTGATAACGTGGCTACTGCTGAAGATAAATATTCATTTGATGAATGGAATGATTTTACTGGCTCAGCTAGCACGCAAGACCCTTTGAGTACTGTTACCAACTCAAATACAACTGGCCAGACTGGAAATATTGGATTTTCTGTTGATTTTAATGATACAAAAACAGCGGAGGATGCTAATAGCTCTTCTAACAAGGATTTTGATTGGATGCAACGTCAGTGGCAAGATAGCAATAATAAAACAACAGATACCATCAGTGCTAATGAAGCTGTAGACTCATTTGATTCATGGAACGACTTCACTGGCTCAGTCAACACACAACTTTCCTCTTTCGGTGTATCCAACTCAGAGATAATGAACGAGACTGATAAATTTGAATTGATTGCGAATCATAATGATACCAAAATAGTTGAAAGTGCTGCTGGTTCTTCTGGTAATTTTGACTGGATGCAAGATGACCAGTGGCAGGGGATTGATAACAAGACAACTGGTATTGGGACTACTAATGAAGTGGCTGATTCATTTGATGCATGGAATGACTTTACTGGCTCAGCTATTTCACATAATCCTTCCAGTGTTGTTTCCAATTCTTCGATTACTGCCCAGACTGGGACATCTGAAGTTACTGCTGATCTTAATGACATGAAAACAGAAAAGGGTACTAATGCTTTTTCTCACGGTAGTTTTGACTGGACTCAAGATAACCAATGGCAAGATAGCAACAACAAAACAAATGATACCAGGATTACTAGTGTTGATTCATTTGATGATTGGAATGATTTTACTAGCTTGGCCACTACGGAAGATCATTCCAGCAATGTTTGGAAACAAACTGCAAATCAGACTTCTGCTGAGAAGACCTCCGAAACGAATTTACCCAGTTTGTCAATCAGCTCACAAAATATAGAATTTAGTGGGGTTCCACTGCATGATTTATTTCCAGGACAGTTTGGTAGTTCACCGGCTTCTCTTCAAGTTACTTCTTCCACCAGGTGAGACTTGATATTTTGTTGGTTGCAATTTTTTGATGTAATTATGCGTAGTTCAATTCAATCACTTTCGGAGTACCCTGTGATTTGAGTGTTTTTCCATCACCTTTAGGACCTAAGAGTTTTTCCTACGCCATTAGAAGTTTGAGTTCAGCCACTCAGTTTAGTGCTAATTATATAATTCAACAAAAGGGATGTCTACACAGTGGAGATCCTCTAAGGGAGACTGTTTGGAATCTCTTGAACTAAAAAGAAGATAACAGATTCCTAACAAAGAACGACAAAAGGACACACAAGAAAGAAAAAAGAACTGTATAATTTGTATTGATTATCAACAAAACTCTTACAAGAACCAAGGTACACAAAGTATACCCCCATATGGAGCACTCTCCCTTTCACACGGGAAACCCAGTAAGACAAAAGCACCCTGGAAAAAACACTGAAGAGGAAGAAGTTCTATATGTAGAAGATTTTCAACTGACTTAATGGAAATAAGTAACAACTTGACCCAGTCTACTATTATTTACAATTTCATCCTTTCCCCTATTTTTCTTTCTATAATAAACCTGTAGAAGCTTTTTTTTTCTTCCATTTACATCGTCCCTATGTTCATTCCTAACAATACTCTTTTCTCGAAAGCCACCTTGTCCTCAAGGTTGAAATCTGGTAACTGATTAAGAATTGAGAAATATCAGAAATTTGATATGAGAGACAAGATTAACAAGAAGAGAACTGATTATTATTTGACCCTAAAGAGAGAAGTCACAACTAACATTCAGTTGAAAAGCTGAATGTTTACATTTGTATCTCTAATAAAGAAAGATCTTCCCGAGCAGTTTTTTCTGACAGCTTGCCCCGCCAATGCACAACACCTCAGGAATTTCTGTACCCAATTTATTCACTGTTCTAGTGCCTAAAATTGCCGAAGGTTGATAATTATCTATTGTTCCCTGCAACACTGATGAGAAAGTCTGATTCATGATCTCCTATAGCCTATGGAAAACTGGATGTATGAAGGCTTGTTTTGAAAGTTGGAATTTGAATGCCAATGGTCCAACTTGTTGTAAAACCAAATAAGGTCCACAATACTTGGCTGACATGGATTGCCTGAAGTCTAATTTTTAAGTAAACCCAATCCGATGACTTAATCGAGAATATTTTCTTGTTTGTAAAAGATATGATTTGATCTTAGTAATTGGGGAAATATGTACAGGTGATAATTAGGGATATTCTCCATTAATAGGTCTCCATATGTTATACTTTGAATGATTATAAATAAAGGATTTACATGTGATTAAACGCACAATTCACAACAATAGAGAAACCTATTTTATTTATGGTATCATGGATCCTTTTCCCTATTTTTTTTTTCTGCAATTTATTGTTCACGTGGCTGCTGCAATCCTCCATTCACCACCATTAAGCCCTCCTCTTTCCGATAAGCTGAAAACATTGGAGTTGTGTTAGATCACCACACCCAAGAAACACAAAGAACTAACAAAAAGAACACGAGAATACACTGAATTGTCTCTTTATTAAATTTGCACGGAATGAAACAACAACACAAAGGAAACAATGGTTCCTTTCACACAGGTCTCATTCCTGTCACAACTCAACAAAAATATTCTCTACCCTGTACCCGCAAGGTTGGTCTCATTAAATGTACCAACCTCCAAAACAAAACAACCTCCTTCCCTCCTAACATCCATAACTGACCAAACCCCTTATTTATTTGTTTAATTTTCTTCTATAATAAACTTTCAACCCCTTATTCTGCCGTTGCGGATCCAGCTGTCTAACAAGTTGGCATCTCACTGTTGTGCAAGAATTGCTGCCTAACTCTGTTGTATGTGCCGCTTATATTCAATGCGTCCATCTCACACACCTCCCTCAAATTAGCGCCTAATGTTGTTTTCAGGCAACGCACTCTTTGACGACCTCCCCGCCATGCTTTTCTTTCTTTGACAGACCACTTTTGGGCTTTGTTTGACACTGCTTGATTCCATAGCTTCTTTTCATTGTGGTGGTTGTATTGGAGGATGTCACGGTAGTACCCATTGCAACTACTACCATTGTGGGGGTTATTTTGAGGAAAAATGTCACACCAAAGCTCGCCAGTAGTCTCAACAAGCTAATGTGGCCAGGCCGCCACTCCTACTTCAGGTATCACGCTGAGTGTCATGAATTTCTCAAGTTCCGAGAAGCCAACCAACCTGTATCATATGTTGCAGCTCAATTTAGTAATCCTATAGCTTTTGTTTCTCGGTCCTCCTCTCTAGGACCTTGGATACTTGATTCTGGTGCCTGAAATCACATGATTGATAACACATCACTTTTTTCCTCCTTGACCTTTTCGAACTCTCTACCTTTTGTTACTCTTGCAGACAACTTTCAGAAAAGTCTGGGGCATCGGACAAACCCATTCTCTCAACTTTCTTTAAACTCTATCTTATTTATTTCTTGATGTCCTTTTGATTTAATCTCTATTAGCAAACTCACTCACACTTGATTTTCTGTCCTATTTGTTAATAGTTTGTTCTTGTTGAGGATCGAGACAGTGGACAAATGATTGGAGTAGGACATGGGTATAGAGGATTATATCATCTTAGCCCTCGAGTGACCGATGTCTCTTTTGCTTGTCCAGATGTCGTACATCAATGCCTTGGGCACTTGAGTGCGCCCTATAGGTGAATTGTGCAATTCATATAATAACTTTTTAATCCATACTAAACCAACTGATAGGACTAACCTCCCTTTATAAGTGTGCAATTCATATAATAACTCTTTTAATCCATACTAAACCAACTAATAGGACTATCCTCCCTTTATAATGGTATAATTTACCCTGTTCCATGGTGTGCGGCAAATGAAAATCTGGATTGGCTTGTAATTCTTGTAAAATTTAGACAAGACTGGATCCTCCTTTACCTCCATCAATTTTTGTAATATCTGGCCGAAAGCATTATACACTATTTGAAGCTCTTACCTTGTAAACAATATCAAATTCATACGCCAAAGCTTTTGCTAGCCAATTTTGTTGATTCCGCATAATTCTCTGTTCCGAAAGGTATCTCAGGCTCTTTTGGTCAGTGTACACAGTGAAATCTGTCCCAAAACGTACGGTCTCGAATGTGGAATTGCTAACACAAGGGCCATTAATTCCTTCTTGTAAACAGATTTAGAGAGTGGCAAATCTGCCAAAGCCTTGCTAAAATAAGCAATTGTTCTTTTATTTTGTGTAAGAACAGCTGCAACTCCTTTTCCTGAAGCATCACATTCTATAGAAAAGGGCCTTGAAAAATCTAGCAATGCCAAAAGTGGAGCTGTGGTGACAGCTTGCTGCAACATTTTCAAAGCCTCAACACTTTCATTTGTCCACTTGAAATTCGCCTTTTTCAACAAATCAGTTGGGTTGAGCTCTTTGGCCCTAATTACAAATAAATCTCCTATTGTATGCAGTGAGCTCGAGAAACCCTCTCAAAGCCTTAGGAGTTTTTAGTGGCCACTATAAAATGGCTTCAATCTTAATTGACATTTTCTATTATCAAAATGGAAATTCATTGCATCTGTTGCATTTTCAGGGTGGCTGAAGAGGATGTGAAGAGAGGAAACTCTGGAGATGTTTCCAATGCAGTAGGGTCAAAAGATGACGTAGAGATGCTGATGTCCCAGATGCATGATCTCTCGTTTATGCTTGAGAACAATCTTTCAATTCCCCCAAAGTAAGGTGTAACTACTGTAACCCATATCCATTTGTTGTTCGCTTATATTATGATCACTTTGGTAATCTTTAGCATAGCCCGTTCTTTCTGGGAATTTGTTCTTTGATGAATGAGTAGGGAATAATATGGTTTTCATCTACAGTTGCGATTTCCACTTTTCCCTTGATAATTATTTTTGGGTGTAATTCCCTAAGTTAAGATTTTTGATAGTAGATCAAGGTTGTTGGTATGTCTTATTTGTAGAATGCTGCTACTACTGTATATTAGCCGGAAGTTTATGTTTGGGAGTGATTATGATGTTTTTATGATGTCTGATTTGAGGGCTTCCTTTATTGTCTCTTTGGATGAGGTAATTTAGGAGAATGATTCATTATTTGATGAATTTAAAATTCTTTGTAGTAAAATGAGCTGTCTGGACAAGGAAATTAAAATGAATTGAAATTTAGGTTTTTTAACGTGGTATTTTAAATAAGTAAAACAATCGAATTTGAAATTTACTCCAAAAAATGAAGGAATTTGAAATTCTACACCCACTCACGTTTTGTATACAATCCCTCTTTCCAAGTGTGCTCTATCTCTCTCTCTTCCATCTCTCCAGATGTTCTCTCTCGGCTCTCCCTCTTCAAAGTTCAAAGTGCTTTCTCTATATGCTCTCTCTTGCTATGCTCTTCTCTTGGAGAATTTGTGCCTTACCAAGTGATTTATATTAGGTTTATTTCTGCACGAATCTTGTTAAGAGAGAGAAAGACGATTCACACCTTAGACGGAAAACACAAATGTTATAAAAGATTTTATTCCAGCCCTTCACAACCGACACACAACACCCACTAACAAAGGAAAACACTTCCTTTCACACAAGTAAACACTTGTCAACTCAAACAAAAATACACGCTGCCCCCAAAGTGACAAGTTTGGTCTCTATATATAGAGCAACCTCTACCCACTCACCTTCGCAACACAATATTACTTTATTTTTCAGTTTTCTTCTACAATAAACCCTCCACACTTTTTCATCCTTTTGCCTTACGTTACTTCCCTATGCTAGAACAACCTTGTTCTCAAGGTTAAAGTTTGGAAATTTGGAAATGCTTTATGGTAGCCACGTTTTTCCACGTTGCAGCTTTGGTTCCACCTTCACACCACTGTACCAAAACCTGTTATATTGGTATTTCCTTGAATATGTACCACTAGTTTATATAAAATCTGCCTTTGATGAAAAAACCGAGCCATGGCCATGGAATTCTACAGGTAAATTCGGTTCCTCTTGTTGAGTGCCCATTGCCAATTTTTGCTAAGAGGCATGAAAAACTAGATGTATACCCATTGCCAATTTTTGCTAAGAGGCATGAAAAATTAGATGTATATGTGCATTCTCAAGCAGTTGTAATCAAGGTAATTAAAATCAAAATTTTAATTAGTAAGTTCCTACGATTTTACATATTATCTGCAATTCAAATCCTACACATAATCGTGACATAGCAAACTCATAGGATCGTCACATAAAACTGTAAAACCGTGTGGATCGGATTTTTTTTCCTTCAGATTGTTTGCTGCACCAATTGTTCACCTTCTTGGGTGAGAAATTAATGTAATTAAAATTTTATCTTGGTATGTATTAAATATAACGGGCTTAGCCCATATTTTTTTTACTCTCTTACTATTTTCTATTACTTTTATTATTTATAAATAAACAATCCTATATATGTTTAATACAACAAAATTAACTTTATACTTATTTCTCTTTATTTTAATATGGTATCTAGAGTCTAGGATTAGGGTTAAATAATTTTCGGTGAACTCACTGTTCACCGTCCTCATCCAACTACTCCCGCTGTCGCTACTGTCACCGCCGCTGCCGATTGGGTCGGCCACATCATCGTCAGGAGCGCCTCATCCTGACAACCACCGTGCCGTTGGAATCGCGGTGATCGGAGCAACGATGCGCCTTCATGCGTCATTTTCATTTCCATCACTGTTGTCATCGAGCGTGGCGGCGCGTTTGACGTCATTTCCGGCGGCAATCAACGTCGTTGCGATCGTCGTCCTGTGAGTGTTCTGGATTTGTCCTCATCATCTTGATCGAAGCCCGTTTGTTTCTTTTAAGGTTATTCTCTCTTCTCTATGGCTTCTTTTGCGGCTGTTGCTACATCTTTTGCTGTTGCATCTTCTTCTGCTGCCTTTTCTACTATCACCGGAGCTAATCATTATACTAATTATGTCAATGTTCATTTGCCAATTCATGTGTCATCCAATCTTTCAATTGATATATGAACATTAACATAATTAGTATAATGATCATGTACGGTGATAGTAGAGGAGACAGTAGAAGAAGAGGTCGCAAAAGAAGATCCGCAAAAGAAGCCATAAAGGGAAAAAAAAACCCTAAAATAACAAAGGGGCTTCAATCAAGATGATGAAGACAGATCCAGCACATTCACAGGACGATGTTTGCAATGACGTTGATTGCTGCCGGAAACGACACCAAAGTTTGGCACCGCTACGCACGACGGTAAGAGTGACGGGAACAAAAACGGTGCGTGAAGGCGCATCGCTACTCCAATCACCGCGAATCCAACAGCACTGTGGTTGTCGGAGTGAGGCACTCCTGACGAGGCGACGATAGCAATCAGAGGGTGTTAGTTGGATGAGAACGATGAACAGTGGGTTCACCGAAAAATATTTAACCCTAACCCTAGACTCTAGATACTATATTAAAATAAAGAGAAAAAGATTTAGAGTTAATTCCCTTCTATCAAAATATAGACATAAGATTGTTTATTTATGGATAATAAAAGTTATAGATAATAAAAGTAACAGAAATAATAATAACAAAGAAAATGTGCTATGTTATATTTTATTGATAGTATCAAACAAGAATTTTCGAGGAAGCCTTTGAATATTAGACAGTCTTTGATGCATTGATGGTGAAAGGTGTAAACAGAAAAATGATAGCATAATATTGTTGTAACTTTTAAGAGCCAAGACAAAAACCTGAATGCGGAAAGTATATTAGGAGGGTAAAAGGTGTATAAACAAAGAAAGATAATAGAAGACGGTTAGATAAAATACGAAGATAATAAAATAGTTTAAAGTAATATTAATAAAATGGTTTGGTTTGGTAGTGCATAAATTAGCAATTTTTTTTTTTTAAATTTGTTGCGCTGCAAAGATAAATGTGGAAAATGGTTGAATAAGGACTGTGAATGATTTATTATTTGAATGATGAAGGATTATAAAACATAAAAAGAAAATAAACTTGGGGGCATTTTTTTTAGCGTTCTTTATACGAATGTTTTTATTGTATTTTTATAACTAGGGTGACTCTATCTTTATTAATAAATAATTAGTAAATAATATTATTTTTACTTTATAAAAGTAATCAATATTGATCTAAAAAATATTAATATTTTTATTTTAAATTATTAAATATTATTTGATATTAAAAGGTTGAATTATTAAATATTATTGAATATTTGATCTTGGCTAATTTTATTTTTGGTAATATTTAATATTAAAAATTTTATGTTTTAAAATTTATCTTAGTGAAAAAAATCAATTTTGTCCAATTGTGGAAATTGAAATTGAAATATTTCAATTCCTTTATTTAGAAAAAAACATTTCAAAACTAAAAAAAATCAATTATAAGTAATTTAAATTTCATGAATTTAATTTTTTTTGTATTTGTTAAAATTCTTCAAAGTTAATTTTTACTTTATTGAGAGACATCACTAGTTCCAGAAAAGTCAGCAGTACTATCTTGGTGTTGTGCGGTATTTTGTGTTGCCAGCCTTATCAACAAAGGTGCTGAAACTTTTCAGTGGCAATAGGACATCAAACCTACTTGATTATATTTACGTTTAACTAGGCAAATTTGTTTTATAGTTTAATTTTTTTATTACTTCTCATGTCTAAATTATTTTAAGTATGAATTATTTATTAGTTTTTAATGCTAGTATATGAATGTACGATGTAATTATTTTACTTATGTAATAATTTTACAAATGATTTCTTTATTAGTTTATAACTTATTTTAAATTTTAATCAAATCTTTCTTATATCTTTTTCATCTCATCACAATTTTCGTGTTTTTTGATTATTTATTGACAATGATCAAATCTAAATATCGTGAATCTAAGTTAGTCACAAAAATTCTACATACATATATATTATAACATTAAAAATAACATCTATATATAAATAAAGACGTATTTTACTTATTTTATGTGAAAAGTTCAATATTATATGATTTCATTGACCCATCAACTTTATCTAAATATTTTATTATTTATTTCTATAAATTATAATAATTTTGTTCAGATAAATTAATGTTTTTAATAAAAATAAAAATCATGTTAAATTAATTTGAAAAATAAAAATAATAAATAATAAATTAAAAAGTTATAATAAAAAAAAGTTAAAAAAAATTATTAGATCTACTTAACAACACAATAAATTAATATTCTAATCATATGTAACCAAATGTGTTTTATTTTTAGTTTAAAATATTAATATATTGTTATATTATTATAATGGATTGTGAAATAAATGTTTTTACATTTTCAGGTTGTGAAATATATTTTCTCTACGAAAAGAAAAAGCAATATAAGAAGGTAAGGGACCTGTACAAAGCGCATCACATCAAAGTCATGCAAATGCTAAAGTAAATCCTTCATGAAACAATGTAATGTTCCATACAGTGCCAAACACGTGTTATTGCAAAATATCGTCCATTACCTTTCAATGATTCACATCCTTTATACATAATTTTCATTAAGATTTGAGGACATCACATCACCGGTTCTGCTTGTATCTTATGAAACTCGGATATAAATACATATACGAATACGATATAGATATATATATGGATACGACATACAAATACAGATATACGAATATGTTTAAATTAAAAATTATAAAACAATGAGACACGGATATATATATATATATATATATATATATATATATATATATATATATATATTTATTAAAATGAATTTTTATTTTT
>Ga0209700_103269_pt1:0-30000 | contig 31359 bp, 15 predicted proteins | sample SiratroredBW_FD_187528 | JGI IMG/M metagenome (GOLD analysis project Ga0209700, IMG submission 187528) | Root nodule microbial communities of legume samples collected from California, USA - Siratro red BW (SPAdes) (version 2) | ecosystem: Host-associated > Plants > Roots > Nodule | place...
TGGGTCACGACTGCAGATGACACCATAGTTTATTATGAAAAAACTATGGTAAACCAAGAAAAGGAAAGTATGATTTGTGAAATAGAGATGGACTTGAGAGTTAGTTATGTGTGGGGAAGGTATTAGCACCCCACAACTGTCTGTTCTAAGATAGTACATTTAATCAAATGAGTAAAATTGAGTGTAGTTTATTAAATGTTTATTTTTTCCCAAAATAGAAATAAAAATGCTAATAAGAACAAAAAATAATTTTTAAATTAAAGGACCCGACAAAGATTGACCTTGCTCTTACATATTTTTATTAGTAATGAAAAATCAGGACATACGTGGTTATAAAAAAATGTGTTTGTTTGAGAATTTGATATTTTTGTACTTTTGAAAATTTTGTATTTTTTTTTATTAGTTTTCTGATTCTGCATGGGAATTTGATTTCGCATAGCAGATACAGGTTCGTATTTGATACGGTTCTGCATCTTTAGCTTGGCATTCTAGGCATTTGGTGCCGCTTTGGGGATCCAGTGTTGCGTAGGCATATGGTGCCACATTGACATATAGTGCCGCATTGGCATACGATTCGAATGATGTCATACATCTCTCAATGATGTTACACAATCATGCGGTTAATGAAGGTAACAAATTGTAAGGTTTTGATTGTTAGATAACGTCATTCAAAACTGGATTACGTCATACGGTTTTGTGTGCAGAAGGATGTGATTCAGGGTTTTGGATGACATCATACAGCTAGTGTGTGATGTCATATGGATTTGGGTTTTGGCTATTTGGGTGAAGGTTCTGGATAACGTCATACGACTAGCATGTGACATCATACGACTTGGGCGACAGTTTATGTGGTAGATGTTATAGATGACATCATACGACTCTCGTGTGACGTCAATCGACTTGGGCAGCAATATTTTGATGAAGTTTTTGAATGACGTCATACGGATAGTATATGACATCATATGACTGGCATATGACGTCATACGACTAGAGAAGACGAATAGAGATTAACATTCATGCTCTCATAACATTGAGATTTCAAACGTACCTCTTGAAGCTCCTAGAAACCTCGTTCTTGCCATTTTATTGTTCTTTCTTGATTCGCTTCTTCCTCTGAAATCAGGTCACTCACAGTACAGAATCCCAGTGCAAATTGCAGCTCTTTCTCCTATTCTCTAAACACCTCTCTCTCTCAAGTTATTTACTGAATTTTCTACATCTCTTGCCCAATCTATGGATTTTATGAAGAATGCATGTGAAAATAAAAATAAAAAACAATGCAAGTAGATACATTTAATTTTAATAAAAATTTGTCACTTAGGTGCCAATGGTTAATTAAACTAGAAAAAAAAATGTATATTGCCATTATTCTATACAAAATCGACACAAATGAAAAAAAATAAAGTTAAATTGTGATTAGCATTAAGTTTATGTTAGTAAAAAAAATTAACTCTCTAATACTTGAAGTTGTGACATTTGTGTCAATTTCAAGTAGAAATTTTATTAGTATCCACCAAAACACACGCTATATTTTTAATATTAATTAATCATTTGAAGGTAGTATCAATTTGATGTATTCAAAAATTAAAAAATTTAATTATTTACTAATAGATAGTGTCGACTAAGTCGATGTTAAATAAAATATATTTTTAATATTAATTTAGTTTGCATCATTTTGGCCAATACTAATAATAGTAATTGAAAAAAATATCATACAACATCTTCAACAAAACTAAATACCAAAAAAATATATTGGATTAAAGAGATGAATGTTGATAAAGAAAATGAGTATGAATAAAAAGATGAGGAGATAAGTGTGGATGAAAGAGATTAATGTAGATAAATAAGATTAGTATGAATGAAAGAGATGATTTTAGATAAAGGAAATAGATATGGATGAGTGTGAATGAAGAAGATGAGGAAAAAAGTGTAGGTGAAGGAGATAAGTGTAACATCACATATTTTTTTTATATAATATGAACTTTATTGCATGGGAATTATATAATAAATCTCAATATAAATATCCATATATTCATCATATATTTCAAAATATACTTTTCCACATAAAATTTATTAAAAATATCTTTGTACAATCACAAAATAAAATAAAATTAAATCAAATTAAACTTCTCCATCATCTCACTAAGGAGTCACACCACCTGTCAAATCCTTTGTTCTCGTGTAATACGCTATCATCGCAGATAAAAAAAATCAAAAAACAACATCATACAAAAAGAAGGGTAAGCTAGAGAGTTTAAAAAGTATATATTTTCATAAATTGGATTTCTATCTCAACCAAACAACAAATCAAGCTTTCATAATTCATATCATACATCACATTATCACTAACACATCACACTCATGAGACACCCATATGATCTAGTCTGACCGGTTCTTTTTCACATTGTAGCGCAGTCATATACACATTTCAATCCATATGATCTGGTCTAAACGGTTCTTTTTCACACCGTAGCGTAGTTATATAAACTTAATCTATATGATCCGGTGTGACTGGTTCTTTTTTCACACTGTAGCACGATCATATGAACCCTTTAACCCATATGATCTGGTCTAACCATTTCTTTTTCACACCGTAACGCAGTTATATGAATCCTTTAACCTACATGATCTGGCCTGACCGGTTCTTTTTCGCACCTTAGCGCAGTCATATGAATCTATTAATCCATATGATATGGTCTAACCAGTTCTTTTTCACACCGTGGTGTAATCATATAAACCACTTTCGACTCTCACCACCTAGCCATCTTCATTTATGATTCCAGTGACTAGTAGAGTTAGGATATGACCTCAACGCAAGTATGTCTCGATCACACATCACATCATTCACAAACATTGTTACTTCATTATATAATACGTAAACACTCATTCATCCAAATTCACACTTAAAAAAAATAAAATAATTATAATATCTATTAAAAATATTCAAACTAGCTTTCCTTATCCAAATTCACAAGACAAGTAATTACAATATATATAAAAAAGAATACATCTAACTTCCCTTACCCAAATTCACAAGACAAGTAATCACAATATTAATAAAAACATACGACTAGCTTTCCTTACCCAACACAAAATAAGTAAATATAATATCTATAAAAAAATATACATCTAGCTTTCCTTACCTTTATACAGTAGATATACTCAAAGGAGTTCCAAAAACTTAAAATCATAGGCAACCTAACTCTGTTCAAAAATTTAATCGGACATTCTTGCTCTACTCAACTCCAGGAATTTAGGGGTGACCTCTGATCGTCAGTTTGATAAGGAAGGAATGTAGAATTTTAGAGAGAAGACAGAGAAAAAGAGAAGAACAATCATTTTTTAGAAGGGGAGAGAGTTGGTAGTTTTTATAGAAATAAAACAAAATATCTTATTAGAAACAATTAGTGGTTGTTATTATAAAAATAAAAACTAAATAACTGATTTTTCTACTTATTTTTTTCTGTTAAAAAAATATTCAGGTGTTATCTTATTTATCTCTAAAACTAAATTTTTGGTTGATTTTTATTCTAGAACTATTTTCTAGGATATTACAATAAGCATGGATGAGTGTAAATGAATAAGATGAGGAGAAGAATGTAGGTGAAGTGTGAAATTTATATAGAAAGTGAGAAAAAAAATGATGAGTGTGAAGATTTATTATCTTTAAATCTAATTAAAAATAATCTACTAGTTATATTTAAATTAAATTCTAAACATGTTTTTTTTACAAACATTGAAAATTAAAATATATTTAATATTATTCGAGTTGGTTAATTGGACTCTAATATTTTTTCTTAAAATATATTGTTTACTAAAATATATTTAATATTATTAAATTTTAAAATATTCATAATTATTAAAATATATTAATATTTTTAGAATTGGTTAGATTGATTCTAATATTTTTTAAAATTAAAATATATTTAATATTATTATAACCAACTTAGTTAATTTTAATATTTTCAAAATATTACTAAAATTTATAATAAATTTATGTATTATATATTATTAAAAAATTATAAATATTTTGTGTTTCGTTAGAGTTGGTTTAGTCGCTTATTTAAAATGTTCCAACGTTAGACTATAGAAATTATTTTTTCGTTTAGTTGCAGTGCTTCTATTAATAGATAATCAAGATTTCATATAAGTGAATTCTCTAAGTCGTTATTGTGATGTTTAAACAAAGAAATTTAAGCACAGAAGTTTTTATATCATTCTTTTGCATCCTTGGATATTTAAAATTCAATCTGAAGGACACTTTCACTAAACTTTATTCATTCTAAAGTATTAAATTTACATACTTAGTTAACACATATTTCTTCAAACGTCACTTTTGAATGCACTGTCTAGCTAATAATCGTTTTAGTAATACTGTCTGCACTATTTTAAGTAAGAGAATGAATGTTTTAACAAGTCTATATTTTAAACAAGCAAGTAATTTTATGCATTGTAAAAGAAAATTTCAAAATAAATAATATTTAAAACATATAAAACAAGTTCTAAAGAGGATAAATTAAGCTCTCTTACAATAAGGGAAAACAGTACTGTAAAAGTATTCTTATATTCATAAATAAGGATTAAAACTATAATATAATAATTCAGTATTTTTTATTTTTTTTATTGTATAGAAAGTCCAATAATCTGAATTTTTAATTTCTGTAATTCAACGTTCTCGACCAAAGTTTTATTAATCTTAACTTTCAGTGCAAACATCTTAATTATTTTACACTATATATTTAATATAATGATATTTTAGTAAACATATATACTTCTATTTGGAGAGAAATCTACCAATTGTTTCTTGCAAAAGACCCTTTTCGTAAAGAAAAGAAAAAAAAAAAGAAACATTAATTTCACTTTTAATTATTAGTTAGAGAATCAATGTACGAAATTGGATACTTTTGACATGCCAAAAAAATTATGGTTATTCCTTCGTCACAAGACTGAATAGAGGAAGAAAAGAATTTACGAAAAAAGAAAAGAAATGGGAGATCCTGAGTATGCGTGACATCGCAAAAAAAGAATTAACAATGCATCAAGTTTACTCAAATTTTAATTAATAATATAAATTTTGTAAGAATTTTAATTAAATATTATATTTTTACTTTTAAAATCTTGCAATTTTTACTGTGAACATTAACTATGACAGTGACTAAGGACACGTTTGTGTTCTAAAAAAAATTAAAAATTTTCAGGTAATCAAATTTAATGTTTATAAAAGTTTGAAAATATGAGTTACGGGTTATTTAAATTTGAAGAATGTCAAGCATGAATGATGAACAAGTTATCAATAAAAGAGATATGATGGAAAGAAAAAAAAATTAAAAATCTATTATTTTGAAGTCATTCCTTCGCTAAAATAATTCCAAAAATATTTTTCTAACTTGTGGAATTTATCACAATGTTTTAAAATGATTAAGCAATTTTCTAAATTTATTTTTCAAAGATAAATTGAAATATATAATTCTTATATAAAGTTGTAAGTTTTAACAAATTAAATTTTGTTTTAATTAAAATAAAATATGATGTCTAATTGTAAAATTTGAATCCATTAAAACATATTTTAAATGAATTAAATTTTTTAATAAATTAAAAAAATTTAATCATCAAACTTTGAAATGTTTATAAATCAAACCTATGATGTATACAAGAATTACTGAGTGTGGCTCCTTTTGTTGATGAACATTCATTTGCCACCATGTTAACAATTCAATATGCTTTAAACTTGAACTCAATATTACAAAGATACAAAGGACCATTACAACAGTGTATTACCTTTTTTATTTTTGATTTATTTTTTAAAAAAGATAAAGACATGAAGTACTTAATTTTCACTAATAGAATATAAGTTTAATAGTCTTTTTGATACCATTATTATATAATATTTTTAAGATAGTTTCTTTTCTCATATTGATAATAAGCATCGTTATAAGACAATGAAAGTATACTTGACATGGTAACTCAAGGTCCAAACTGGTAAAGCAATCGTTTTAGGCCTCAAGACTTTAAAGGCCTCAAAAAAAATTTAATATGTTTTAGGTCTCAAGGCCTCAAAAATATTTATTATGCTTTAGGTCTCAAGGTCTCAAAATCTCAAAAAAATTTAATAATCACATATTATTATAAAATAAAAAATATTTAATTTTAAAATTATAATAACAAATTTTAATTAAAATTTTAAATATTTTAACTGATTTTAAATTTACATTGGTACTGTAAATATTATGTAATGACTTTAAATTTATATTGGTACTATAAATACTATTTAATAAATAATATTCTTCAAACTTTCTTATAATAAATGAATAATATTTAAAAAAAATTAAACAAAGAATCTTTCTTAAAACTTTATAATTTATCTTTTTCTTATATTCCAACAAACTCATTCATATAATCTTTTTATATCTCATATTATTGTTTGACTCTTCCACTTCTCTCCTTCTTTCTTCACTTATTTGGTTTCTTCCTCTGTCTCCTTGTTCCTTCTATAATATTATTTCAACTTGTTTTCAATTTCAAAATTCATTTCATATTTCATCATTTTATATTGTGCACTTATGCTCGTGTGTTTACTTGGAAACTTTGAGCATTAGATTGATTGAGGAAGAGTTTGTGTTCACTTTGACTCCTTTTGAGTGCATCAATATTAGGTAAAAATAATATGATCAATTCATCCTAATTTTTTTTATTATTGTTTAATTAATCTTAAAATAATTTATGCAGATTCAAGAAAGAGAATTTAGAAGTTACAGAATATATTCAAAGACATACCAAATGACAGAATCGAAAGATAATATCATAATAAGAGAATTGAGACTCTACGATCAAGTTTATTGTCTTGACAAAGGTTTTATCTTTTTAACTTAGACTTATTTTATATATTTATAAATTATATTCAGTGTGATATATATTATAATTTTTAATTTTATAATATGACAACTAGAAAATTTGAATCAGGTTATTCAAAAAAAAAAGAGTTGAACTTTTTGTTGAATCACAAAAAGAGGCTATGGATAAATTTATAAAAATAAACAAAAAAAAATAAATTAGAAAATACAGGTGAATCTTCTTTGAATGAAAAATATTTGAAATATGATAATTTATTGAATCTTGATCACTTAGATTTATTTTCAGAATTAAATAAAGATTATAGAATTGGAAAATGACATTCTTAATTATATAAAAAGAATAAATTATTTTTCAAATGCATATATAGAATAATGTTAACAATTCCAATATCAATTACTCCAGCTGAAAAGAGTTTTTCAAAACTTAAACTAATAAAATTTTATTTAAGATCAATAATGTCTCAACAAAGATTAAACCCATTAGCTTTATTTCTATTAAAAATTATTTTTTAAATAAAATTAATTATAATAATTTAATAGATAATTTTATATCATAAAAAACTCGAAAAATAAATTTTAGATAAAAATATAATAATTTTAATTATTTTATTAATTTAAAATAAGATCTTATTTTTTTATTCGCTCTAGGCCATCTAAAATCTTGAACCGCCATTCAACATTGAACATATAATGCATGTTAAAAGAATTTATATTAATTCGTTTTTATAAATAGGATTAACTTAAGAATTTAAAAATAATAAAATAAAATTGAGAAATCATTCTACGGACGAGATAAAATGCTTATTATACTTAGAATATAAATTTTGTGATGATCTAACGAAATTTTCAACATAATGATCATATTTAGAACTATAAATTTACCACGAAATTTTCAGTGCAAAGACCTATTTTTTACTAATAGAATATAAGTTCAACATATTTTTTGATACTATTATTATGATAATTTTTTTAAAGTATAGTTTCTTTTCACAAATTGATAATTACAACCATTATAACACAACACTAATAACGTATGAGATGAAAGCATATTTGACATGAAGAACAAATGTATGCCAAAAAAGTGTTATAATGATTCGTTTTAAAAATATAATTTAAAAAATAATAGAACAAAATTAAAAAAAAATCATTATAAAAATGAGATAAAAAGAATATTAAACTTAAAATATATTCTAAATAAAAATTATTAATGATCTCATGACATTTTCATTATAAGGTTCATATCTAGAACTATAAATTTAAAACCTAAATTTTATAAAACCTAATATACAATATACTTTTATCAGTTAGGTTAAAAGACAGACTTATAACAATTTTTTATACTTTATTAAACGTTAATTTAACAAAAAGGAAAAAAAAAAAAAAAAAAAGGAACCATACTTTAGCCTTTTGAAAATTAAAAACGTGAATAAGGTGAGGAAGCTTCCCGAAAAGTTCGTGCACTCTAATCAAATCACTTTCCTATTTACCTACGTATGCCTATTTATTTCAAATTTTACAAACAAACCATTCATCCATACAAACTTATTAATAATATAAATTATAATTTATATAAATATTAACCCGCTAAAAAAATAACACAATCAAAATATCGTACAAACTTAACAATGCTAATATTTCCACTAGTTATTTATTATAAAATAAACTCCTCTCAATCCTTAATATAAGATACTTTACTAATAATAATAATTATTGTTATTGTTATTAACTAATTATTTAAGTTTTCTTAAAAAGTATTACCAATATATCAAATTAAATTTATTCTCAATAATTTTTAAATATTTATTTTGCCATTTATTAATATAAAATACAAATACTCATAAGATTTAATAGTGATAAATACAGAAAGTAAAACTAAAATTATATAAAAAGTATAAAATGTCTTAGATAATAGATAAGTGAATAAATTACTTGAATTCAAATGTCCATGAAAATACCAACATAGATGACTTGCATATATAGCAAATGTCAAACCAAAGGCACAATACTCATCTCTTTAGATACAAAATCTAGAAAAGGAATTCGATTTCTTCATAAAGAGAAGATGACAGCGTTAACAAAGGGTTTTGGTTCTTCCCTTCTTCACCAGGCTCAAGAGAAGAACAAAGGAATTGACAAAAGAAAACAAATGGGAGATTCTGGGTATAAGTCACATGCCACAAAAGGACCATTGTTCCTTTTATTAATTATTTCTTTTTATATATATTAATTAATACAATCATATTTCTTTATAAGTATTCATTATAACAATTTCACACAATTGAATAAAACCCCCTCATTTAAATTACAATTCATTATAATTATAAATAATGTATCACATATAAATAAATAGAGTCACGTCACATAACATTTAAATTCATATAATGCAATTTTCAATTCAATTTTCATTTTCAAATTTTAATCACAGTGTGATTATACTATAGCTGTGATTTGGCTTCAAACAGGTTATGGACATGCCTCTTTTATCATGATTGGTTTTATGGTAATATAGATATTTATTGGTTACATTTCACGAATATAATTTAAGCGAATTCATTCCTCATCTTTTTGTATATTAATTTTAAGACATTTTTTTATCATCCTTCATTTTCCTAGGTCTCCATGACCTTCTAGGACTTTATAATCTAAAGTATTTTTGTATACAAAACTTAGCGATTTTATATGACACTAATTTCTCAAATCAATGTTGGTTACCTTTTTAGTACACATTCATTAATTGATTTTTCTTTACTATTATATGTCTTTCCATTCTCACAAGTACATGTTATCACTTATAACAAAAATTTACAACTTAATTCACTCATATAAGCTATAGATTTTCACAACATATCACCTGTAATTTGGACTTTTCCAATATTTACGAGAAATAACCACAACATAGTCATATATTTCACATGCTCAAATTAAAAACCATTGCCTTATTTTAAGAATTGTTCTTCTTAAAGAGATTATCATTTTGACAAATGTTTGTTGAATTTTGAGTATGGTACCTATTTTTATTTGATCTGGCTAAGAGTTTTTACACTTAATGAGGCCAAACTATTTCTTTTATTGTTTGTTTTTGTATTTGGTTACCTTTTGTTTTAATTATTGTTTTTAGGAAAAATGTTAAGATCACCTTCTTTTTACCCTCTCCACAAGTTGTTATGCTTAAGTTGGAAAATGATAAACAAATATGTTCTACCGTTTTCTCCCGTGTTGTCTCCTAAAATGTTATACTTAAGCTAGAATAGAAACATTTATTGTAAAAGTGAATATAATCAATGGTAAAGTATCAATCTCAACCATCATAATCTTCTAGTATACAAGTTCTCAATAAATCCTCCAAGGATTGAATGTTTCTTTCTAACTGTTTATTTGTTTGGGGTTTATAAGCTTATCTAAGATTAAGTTTAGTTCCTAGAGCTTGATGTATACTTCTCCATAATTTAGAAGTAAACCTAGGATCCATATCAAATATAATATTGGATGGAACTGCATACAACCTTACAATTTCTCTTATGTACAATTCAACCAGTTTTCTCTAATGAATACCTAATTTTAATGGATATGACGTGACCAAATTTTGTTAACATATCCACGATAATCCATATGGAATCAAATTTTTGAAATTGTTTGTAAGAACTCAAGTAAAAAATCTATTATTATATTATCCAATTTTCACTAAGTCATTTCTAAGTATTGTAGCATACTTGCTGATTTTTAGCGTTCTATCTTAACTTTTTGACAAACAAAACATACTACTACATATTTTACTATCTCCTTCTTCATCTTGGGCCACCAAAATATTTTCTCAAAATCTTGGTACAATTTTATCATGGTTAGATGTATGCTCAATTTACTCTTACGTGCTTTTTCTAAAATCGTTTTCTTAATCGCTACATCACTAGGAACAATATCCTACCATTAAATCTTACAATTTTTAATTTGTCTTATCTATGCCAAAATTTTCTCCATTCTTTTGCCCTGTCAACTTATTTTTTTAATGAATTCATCACTTATTTGAGTTTCATGGATTTGTCTTTGTAAGTCATTGGTAATTTCAATTGATTTTAATTTTATTCTCTTGTGACTCACTATAATTGACAAATTCACACCTTTGAACTTTTCTAGCATACTCATCTTCTAAATCATTAATGAGGAGATATGTAACTCTAACATTCCAAAAATTGCAAAATTAAATTTCTATAATAAAATATTAACATTTTATGATTTGGAGGATTTAATATTTTAAGAATAAGCCAACAGACTACAAGATACCTTTGAAGCATTGTGTCTAATTTAGATTAAACGTTTCATTTGGTACACTTTGGAGAAACTACAATGTAAGACAAATTAGATTGAAGAAATAACTTTTGCGTGATGAGGATAAATAATCAATATCAGAAGGAAACTAGCATGAAAAACACATAAAAATCATCGTTTAAACTAGATAAATTATTTTATCTAAGTATGAGAATATAATAAGACTATCAAAGTCTTAACTGATCATCTAACAAAGCTTAATACTATCAGATGAATTGAAGAATGATAAAATGAAATAGAATTTAAAATATTCTTACAAGATTGACTTATAGAACAAAATTTATTGTTCATGATATAACGAATTTAATGCAAGGAAAGTTTAATTCCTTAAAAACTCTCCAGATATAATTTATTGAATTATCTTCTTACCACTCACCTAAAAGATTTATCTTTTACAAACTAAGCATTGAAGTCTTAATTTAACTAGGACTACAATACAAAAATTAGAATTCTAATTAAGAGAACTGTAATTATTACAATTTCTATTATAATTAACAACATGATCCTAAGATGGATACACCCACTATTACAAGAGAAATGATGAGATCATAAGAGAGAAGAATAACACCAGATCAAAACATCAATCTTCAAAAACAATAAAGTAAGGCAAGGTTATCATTATTATATGTAATTATTATATTCTTCTTATTGAGTGAGTTGTTCCTAACCTCATCATTTTGTTTGTCCCTATCTTTATTATTCTGTTTGATAGGTACATAACTCATATAGGTAAGGAACTTCTTGTCATCTGATATCAAATGAAGTGTTTATAATCTCATTATTTTTTTTATTGATATTCCTTTTGAAAGGGTTCTCAATTTATCTTACATCTAACACAGCACTATCTTGAGGGTGTGAAAATTTAAATTAAATGTGACTAAAAGTTGGACCTTGAGGATTTAAATGAGTGTTATTTGCTAAACTCATTTATCCTGACTAGTCATTACATGAAGGATTTAAATTATTGCACATGTATCAAATTGTGTGTTGGATTGTATGTTTGACTTCATGGTTGAATTTATAAATATGAATTAAATTACATGTAGTTGAAAGTTGGACTTTTGGGATTGAAATGAATGAGATTTGATAAGTTCATATATCTTGACTAGTCACTACAAAAATAATTTTAATAATGCACGTGACTAGTGAGTCTAATTAATCATATGTGCTCATATTAGTGAGTCTAATTATATCAGTGAGTCTAACTTTATTAATAATTAATAAGTCTAACTGTATCAATAAGTTTGGAAAATGGTATCATCTGTACTTATCAGTAAGTTTGATAAGTTGTACCACTTGAGTTTGATTAATTAGATCATCTAAGTCTGACTAATTGTATCATTTGAATATGACTAATTGTATCAGTTAACTATGTCTAATTGTATTACTTAACTCTAACTAAATGTATCATCTAAGTTTGACTAATTGTATCTTATGAGTCTGATTAATGGTATCATTTATTTATATTTATGAGTCAAACTTATTGTATCGACTATGTCATATGTATTTGCATCATCTTTGTTATACAATCTATTATCTAATAATTATTCTCAATTCATATGTTTTTCATGTGTACTATTTGTTTTTTATAATATATAGAAAAAATTTAAAGATACTCACATGGCACCTCCATATATTAAACAATTTTATGAGATGATAAATGCTACATTTCCAAGATTGTAGTGGAATGTGAAAGTACAAAACAATACAATGACTTTCAGAGGATAAGGATGATCTTTGTTGACCTTACCGGATGAAACTACAAATATCCTTTTACCAGGTCTATTACTATTACTTTTACTATCATAGCAACCATGATGCATGTGAATCCTTTTTAATGGATTAAGTTTTGAAAAAGGGCATCTTTATAACAATGGATTGATTTTTTTATCACTAAAAGCCTCAAACATACCACTATAAACATAATGTTTCCGCATTTTGAGTGCAAAAACAATGACAACTAGTTCTAGATCATGGATTGAGTAATTTTTCTCATTAATTGTCTAGAAGCATAAGCCACTACCCTTTTATCTTGCAGAAAAAAACATCTTAATCCCATTTTGGAAGCATCACAAAATATCACAAAGTGTCCACTAGGATTGGGTAATGCTAACATAGGAGAAGTGCTTAATCTTCTCTTGAGTTATTCAAACTATTCTCGCATTTTTCCTGTCCATTCAAAAGTATGACCATTGAATTCTTAATAATTTGATTTAGAGGCATAACTATTATAGAACATCCCTCAATGAATATTTTACAATACCCTGCCAAACCTAGAAAACTACTAATTTCAATCACTATTTTTAGTGGTTCTCATCGTATAACTACTTCTTCTTTGGTTGGGTCCACTAACACTCCTTCTTTAGATATCACGTGTCCCAAAAGTTTTACTTCCTCAAACCAAAATTGACATTTAAACAATTTAACATACAATTGTTTATCTCTCAAAATTTGAAGAACATTCTAGAACAGAACTGAAGATGTTCCTCAAGCGTCTTAGAATAAATGTGAATGTCAGTCTATAAAAATATATATAAAGTGATCTATAAATGGATGAAAAATCCTGTTAATATACTATGTGAATATTGAAGGAACATTGGTCACACCAAAATGCATCACTTGATATTCATAATGACCATACATAGTTTTGAATGCAGTTTTTTTGTATGTCTTCTGTCTTTACTCTAATTTGATGATATCTTAATCTTAAATCTATCTTAGAAAACATAGAGACTCCTCTTAGTTGATCCATCAAATAATCTATTTTAGGAATAGGGTATTTATTCTTTATGGTGAATTTATTTAACTATTGATAATCTATGCATAATCTAAAATTCACATCTTTCTCCTTAATTAACAAATAAGAGTCCCCCAAGATGATATAGTAGGACAAATGAATTGTTTTTCACGTAATTCTTCCAATTGTTTTTTGAGTTATGCTAGTTTAGAAGATGACATCTATATGGTGTTTTTGAAATTGCCCCAATTCCAGGCATCAAATCTATTGGAAATTTGATTTCTTTATTAAGTAGCAAACCAGGAAATTCATTAGGGAAAAATTTCATGAAAATTTCAACAATTGTTATATCTTTCAAATCGACTACATCTTTTAATTCCATAGAAGATATTAACAAATATCCTTGAATTTCATTCTTTAAGGCTCACTTACTAAGTTTGTCAATGAATTCAAAAGATCCTTAAAATTGGAAAATATTACTGATTTTTTTATATAATTTAAAAGGACTTAATTGGAAGATAACTAGTCCATACCTAAGATTACATATAATTATGGTAAAGGTAGACAAATTAAATCTAAAAGAATTTTTCTATTTTCAATTAATAAAGGACAATTTAAACAAACTTTATTGATGATTACAAATTTACTTGTGGGAGTTGAAACAACCAAGCCTGACAATTCAAGTTATTCAACACAATCATTCCAAATGAATAAATAAGTTATGCCTAAGTCATACAATACGTTTAAAGTCTTATGTAGTGAAACATGTACCTTGAATCAATACTCTCTTTATTGTCACAGGTCTTGCCTTGGGGGTAGAAGGATTGAATGTGGTTTTTGTTGTCCATATTTAGAGAATACATGACCAGGTTTTTCACCCTTGAAACAGATAAGTCCTTTAAAAGATGATAATCTTGTCCACACATAATTTACTTAATCTGATTATTCATAGGTCTATTGGAATTTCCTAAAGAAAATTGATTGAGTTGAGGTTTTCATTAGGAGTGGTTGTAAGGTTTTCCCTCATTCTACTTCCTTTTATTTGGCTAAGGTCTAAAATATTTTGGATCATTATTTTTATTATTTTCAAAATCATCTAAAAATCTACACTTGTGAATAAATGTAAAAAAATTATAAATTTTTAATATTCCCATTTCTTTTCTCAATTCATGCCAAATTCTATTATCAAATTTTATGCAGTTCATTCTTGGGTGATAAAGAAAGTATAATACTTCCTTATATGGTTTATTCTCTATAGTGATTCTATCAATTCACTATTTCTCTTATTATTTGTCATATGGAATTATACAAGTTAGTATTCATAAAAATATTATAATGGACTCATTTCACAAGTCTCGTACGAAATGTTGCTCTAATACCATCTACTATAACATCCTCTGTTTTTTTTTTTTTACATTTTAATTTCTTGTCCTATTTTACATGCATTTTTGTTCATTGTCTAGAGAGAAATGAGGGGTTTTATCTATTTACAAGTCTTTTCTTTCTTTATGTTACTATTATTTTTTTTACATATTTGGTGGAAACATTTTGATTAAGAGATTAATATGGATGATAAATAACTACTATTGATCCTTCTAGAATGATTGGTGCTTCCATATCAGAAACAAATGTCAAGGTTGATAGGTCCATCTCTCGAAAAATGATGGAATTGACACCAATATTTGTGCTCCATCTTATTTTCAAAAAAACTATTTAAAAAGTTTGGCATCTCCATCTATTTAAGTTGATGTTTTTATTTTTATCAACAAAATATGAAAATGAGAACAAATATAATGTAAAATAATATCATGCCAAAATAATATACAAATAATTTTTTTTACAATTTTATCAATATACTTCATTTTATTTCATATTACAAAGATTTGGATTAACGTTATAACAACTAGTTGCGATAAATGAATTTTAGCATGGTTGATATAATAATATAGGATAATCTTATCTTGAGTAATATTTACTCATTCAAATCTTTAAAGTCATGTTTCTAACTACAATGTTTTCAAATCTTTATTTATTAATCATCTTATTATATTTACAAAAAATGTATATTATTATTTTTTATATAAAACAAATAATGAATATTATGATAAAAAAATACGAGTATATTAGTGAGATAGAATAAATAATATAAATATAATTAAATAAAATGTACCAATCCATAACTAAAAATAAAATAAATAATATAATTAAATATAATAAACTGGTAGATAACTAGAAATAAATTAAATAATAAAAATAAATAAAATAAACTAATGTATAATTTAAAATAAATTAAATAATAGAAATAAATAAAATAGAGTAACGTATAATTGCATATAAATTAAATAATACAAAAAATAAAATAGATCAATATTAACTAATATAAATAAATAAAATAAAATTGTGTATAAGTAAAATTAAATTAAATAATATAAGTGCATAAAATAAACTATGCCAAACTGATAAATTAAATACCATAAATAAATAGAAGGAATATGGTTAGATATACCTAAAAAAGAAATAGAATGATAAATTTTTCTTTAATATTTTAACATATTAAATATAAATCATTAATGATTGCATTTAACACACACACACATATATATATATATATATATTAAATGCAATTTATAGTAAAAACTCTTACTTATCTATTTGAATATATAAGTATTTTATTTTTTTAATTATTATTATAGCAATTTTATTTATTTTTTACTTTTTTAAAAATTATTATTATTATTAGTATACATTTTTGTGTAATAGGGAAATAACAAAATGGCAAAATACTTATACTGTCTATAAATAGAATAATTTAATATATTATATATGAAAAATATTGTATCATGTTAATAAAATAATTTATAAGTACGTAGCTAACTTATTCATCTAACGAAATAGATGAAGTTGTTATTTTAATAACATATCTTAGTAACAAGTTGTTAATATAGATGGTATTGGATTGGGTGTCTTAAGTCAAATCTGATATTTAAATCTTCTCGATGAAAATAAAATATAATTAGAAGAGAAAACTCTCTTAAAATATATTTTTATTCATTTTAATATATCACTGTGAATAATTAGGTTAAATTTAAATTAAATAGGTTAATATTAAAAGAGAATTATAATTCCAATTTAATTTTTATTGATCATATAATTTTACATATGATTGAATTATATTTATATATATATATATATATATATATATATATATATATATATATATATATATATTATATATATAAGAAGATAAATACTTTAGATTTAAATTTAATATGATAATACTGTGAAATTATTACTTTAAATTTGAAGTAAACAGGATATGGTAAAGAAAAAAAAATATGAGATATTTTTTCAGATTTGAATTCAAAATACTATAAAAACAAATATTATTGTAAATACATAAAAAGATAAATAAATTATTATAGTATAATATTTTTAATATACCAAAATAAAACATTTATCATAACGTGAACAAACTCACTCACACCATCACCACCTGTGTTTATGTTATGTTAGTGTTAAATTATAAAGATCTGTTTTAACCTTAACTTAATATAAAACATTATAAATTTTATATATTTCAATTAAAATTTGATTTTTTATTTATAACTTACAGTGCACTTCCCGAATACTCATATTTTTTTAGGTAAAATGTCATCTATTAAATAAATTTGATCCAAAAAAACTTATTTATAATTTGTTCCTTTATTTAATTCAGAATTGTAGATGTCTTGTTAAAATGAAGTAATTGTAATATTTTTAATTTTAATTTTTATAAATAATTGTTTATATATTAGTTAAACCAAGTAACAATAAAACATTGCAAACTATTATAGTTCTTAAATTCATTATATTAACTTTTAAATACTGTTATATATTATTTTTGTCCTTTGTATAGTTTTTAAGAATTAATATATATTAATTTAATAAAAAAATATTATAAAATATGTCAAATAAAATTGAATAAACTAAAAAGAAAAATCAACTTAATAAAAATGTAGTCAATCGTTTCATAAAATGCATGTTTTCCCGCTAATTTCGATAAGGGCCTAAATAAGTTTTAAGAATCTAAAAACTTTGACTATTTTTCATTAATTTTGTATTAAAAATTTTATTCTATTAAGTATTTAAAATATTTTTTACTTTTCTAAATATCTTAATATTTGATTTTCATTATTAATGAGATCATATGATTATTATTTCTATTATTTTTTAATTTATCGATTAATTGTTTTAATTCATAAGTCATCTCAAAAGATGATCAACAAATTAAAAACAAAAATATAGAAGTATTGTTATTATTAAAATTAAATGACAAAATACTTAAACAAAATTAAAAAATATTTTAAAGATTCAATAAATTTTTTAAATATAAATTTAACAGAAATATCTAAAATTTTATAAATATTTAAATATTGAGTATGCTATAATTTATGAAAAAAAAAATCTCAACTCTTACATCTATACTTACTCAAATGCCGAATAAAATTACTTATTCATAATTAACAACTAAATAGGTTCTCATTATATTTTATAAGTTAAGACATCTAATCTTACCAATAATAAGTATATTTTATATTTTTTAAATTTATTAATTCAAATTTAAAACAAATGCAGAAAGAGAATGTTTCTTAGTTAATTTATGTTTAGAAGAAGAAAGTAATTATCAATTGCTAACTATTATAATAATAATAATAATTACTACTATAATGATTATCATTTTATTAATTATAATTATAATTATAATAATATAATCTTTTCTGGAAGACTTGTGAAAGTCTACTCTTTTCCCCCTTGCAGTTTGTCTGTTCCACTCTCCCTGTATACATACCCATCTCACATCTGTCTCTCTCTCAGGTCAATCCATCACATTCCTATTCCTTCCTCTTTCTCTCCCAATTCCAAATCACTCACACCCTCTCTAGAATCTTCTTTCTCTTCTTCCTTCAAACCTTGTTTTTCTCTCTTTCTTGCTCCCATGGCTTCCGATCTTGAAGCGAAAGCCAAAGAAGCCTTTGTCGAAGACCACTTCGAACTCGCCGTGGACCTTCTCTCTCAGGCAATTCAACTCGAACCCACCAGAGCGGAACTCTACGCGGACCGCGCTCAAGGCAACATCAAATTGAACAACTTAACTGGTACACTCTCACTTCCTCCCTTCAAAATTTTGTGTTTTTTGAATACCCTTTTGTCTGTTCTGTGTGAATGATTGGGCTTTTGTTACAAATAAATCTTTGTTCAATTGGGTCATCTGGGAGGAGTTGGAGTTTGACCAAGATGAAATTGTTCTTATCGACTAATGTCATGTCTGTCTTTTTGTTGTTGTTGCTTTTTCATAAAAAGAAATTTGAGAAATCTTTACATGGTCTTCATTTGGGATATGTGTTCATAGTTGCCTTCACCCTGCAGACATGTGGTTGTAATGTTTTACTAATTTATAATTGATTTTTTTTTTCTTTTGTACAGAGGCTGTTGCTGATGCTAACAAAGCAATTGAATTGAATCCTTCTCTGCCAAAAGCATATTTGCGGAAAGGGTAAATACAACGCAACTTAGTCTTTAAATTTTTTTCGATAGGTTTGGTTATTCATTTGGTTCTTATACCTACATAATCTGTGTTAGTCGCTGTACTTAGAAACCATTTGTTTTAGTCCCCCCACATGACACCTTTTAATCAGTTTAGTCTCTGTTGGCCAAAATTGTAGGGATTGAAATAAATTAATAAGTGTACGTGTAGGGACTGAGTGAGTTAAAAACATATCTGTGAGTACTAAAATAAATATTTATCGGGTGCTGGACTAGATTTCAAAAGATTGAGCTGAACCAAATGAGTAATCAAATTTTTGAATATATAGTATTCCGAAATATTGTTGCTTTTGCTAATTGTTGTCGAAAGCAACCTCTTAAATAGACAATGACTATTTAATCCTATTGTGGTATTCTATTAGAGTAAATGATAGATTCCTATTTATTAGGATAACAATAGGAAACAGAGGTGATACTCATTATGTATAAATTAATGCTAAACTGGCATATAAGAGTGAAAGGTGGAGATTCAGTTGAGGAGAACAATGATATACGGTGGCACAATGTGTATGCACAACCCCTTCAAAATTGGCAATGTATACATAATGTGCACATATCTGATACTAATATGCATATTATATAATTGCCTTCTTATCAAAGCATCGCTGCCTCATATGTAAACCGTGAATGTGCATCTTTTCTTGAATAATGAAAGGATTATTATACTTCAACATAAATTTATTTCAGCTTAAATATGACAATGTTTTATGGGATGGTTAATTATTAATGAGGATATCTGTGGTTAAAGTTGATTGCAATTGCTTTCTGTGCATCACCAGATCACATCCTATTTTATATTTTGACATGAGATGTTCTCAATTCTTTATCCTTATTCAACCATGCTGTACTTGATTTAATTTTGATTTGTTGTTTCAATTGCAGTACTGCATGCATGAAGCTTGAGGAATATCAGACTGCCAAGGCTGCTCTGGAGACTGGTGCTTCATTGTCTCCAGACAACTCAAGATTTGTTAATTTAATCAAAGAGTGTGATAAGCTCATCGCAGGTGAACTTTGTTCTTTCTAACGGTAAAATGCTATTTATTTAATTAAGCTTATTTGTCTTTTTGGGGTTTAATTTTCATGTTTTAGATTTTGTTTTACGTGTGACTGATGAATTGTGTCTTGACTGTTGGAATTGAAAATGTGGATTGATGTCATTTTTGGCTAGGAAACTGACTTGAGCTTGATTGACATGTTGTGTTGAACAGAAGAATCTTACACCAACATACCTATACAGGAAAAGACCATAGCACAGGATGCTAATCCAAAAGATGTTCAGCAACAGGATGATCTTCCAGAGCAGCCACCAGTTTCAGTGAATAAGACTAAATATAGGTCAAACATGCTTTTACTTTATGGTTGTGCATATTCATTGCTAGGATTATTGTTATATGTGTTAACAGTTTTGCTGCTGTAGTTATTGTGCTTATGTTTGGTATTTGTTATTTTTATGTCTTAAAATTCACACTCCCAAATGCTTAATCTATTAGATGAAGTTTGTGAATGGTTCCATTTTTTGGCTTTAGCATGAGCAATGCATAGCCCAGAGTTTTTTTTTTGGCTAAAATGGAAAGATCTAATTTTTTACCACTTGATTATATAGACTTTGATACTGTGTTTGAGTAAAGTCAATCATCTCAAAAGTTAATGATTTGGGTAAGTCCAATGAATGATTTATTTTTTTTATATTTAATGTCCTGCCACATATCTTCATTCAAGAGACCTTTGGGCTTGAAGTATGGACGTTACACTGGCTACAGTTCCGTCCTCCTTATGCAAAAATTAAGCTTTGTATTAGAATAGTCAAGTGACAAGGATCAAAGTCTAAACTGCTTGGTCATGGTCGGTTCTCATACAAAACCATTAACCAACAATCCGAAAAAGTTTACACTGTTCCATTAAATATCATGAATGATTCGAGATCTATCAATTACCTTATAGAGAAGATACTCCTTTAATTTTTTATTTTTTTTAGCATTTTCTTAATTTAGTATCTGATAGGGAGAACTTGCAAGCAAGCCTATTTCGAGTGTGTAATGCTCAACGTTGTATTATTTGTTTATGATAATATTGTACTACGGGAACTGAAAATTTCTATTGAAGGAATGAACTAAATTACTAATTGCTCAGGCTTTGACATTTTGAAAATAAAATTTATGCAGGCATGAATTTTACCAGAAACCTGATCAGGTGGTTGTAACCATTTTTGCAAAGAAAATCCCCAAGGAAAACATTACTGTTGACTTTGGCGAACAAATAGTATGGTTTACATTATAATAATATTTAGTCAATCCTTCTTTTGCTTGCTTTAATACACTTCTATTCATTTTGGTGAATCACATCTTACTCCCACCTCCTTGTTTTTTCTTTTGTAGCTAAGTGTTAGTATTAATGTCCCAGGGGAAGATGGCTATGTTTTCCAACCTCGCTTATTTGGAAAGGTATGAACAAGAGCAGTTTGTCAGCATAAAAGATTGGATCACTGGGAAAATTTATCTTACAGCCTTTTATACGTGCATATTATAATTTGGGTTGTGTTCTGATGTGGTGGATACTAAAGAGATTAATCTTTGGTTATCTGATCCTATTGTTTTTATTTTCTTGCTGGTCTCATGCCCCTGTATTTCCAAAGCTGCATTGAAAATCATCTGTATGGTTTATATTAGTGTTTTCTGTTATTCTGTACTGTGTATACTGTGTTTGATCTTTGGTTTTCCTCTATCAGATTGTACCCTCCAATTGCCGGTATGAAGTTTTGTCAACCAAAATTGAAATTCGCCTTCAGAAAGCAGAACCTATTCATTGGACATCTCTTGAATTCACCAGAAACGTTGTAGTTCCACAGAGGGTTAATGCCTCTGCAGGTAACTTGAGACTTATTTGGATTCTGGAGTTTCCCTCTTCTGTTTCCTCCTCTATGACTTGTTTGGTGACTCTGGTGTCAGAGTAGTTAATTCTAGATAATAGTTTAAAGTGAGTGACCCAAAACTGTTAGTTTAACGGAAGGATAGATTAGAAATTGCTCAAGTTAAGGAGAGGAATTCAGAATTTGATGAATTAAAGAACGAAAATGCAAAACTGGGAAGTCATTGAAAAGGGCTGGAGACTTTATCTCTGTAGGAATATAAACTGTTTTACCAGAGGCTGCATATTCTAGGTACAATACTGGTGAACCTTTGTATGGAAAGGACTAGTGAAAGCATTAATTTATAGATTATCCAATGTTACTTGAACATAGAGTGGTTTCAAGTAATAGGGTTTGTCCTGAATCTGACGGACCTTATTATTGGTATATGGATCTAATTATGCCCCTCTATAAACTTTTATCACGATTTTCATGCTAAAATAATGTGTCCCTTTTCATGAATTCTGAAGTTACTGCAAATCAAAGACCTTCTTACCCGTCCTCAAAACAAACCAGAGACTGGGACAAGATCGAAGCTCAAGTCAAGAAAGAGGTTTGTAAATGTGTTAATTATTTGTATTTTAGTGGTGCAAATCTTGCTCCTAACATCTTCATTTCAGGAGAAAGATGAAAAACTTGATGGTGATGCTGCATTGAACAAATTTTTCCGGGAAATATACCAAGATGCAGATGAGGATACAAGAAGGGCAATGAAGAAGTCATTTGTAAGTTTTTTCATTTTTCATCTATCAATTCTGCTCATCACATAAAATTCCCCTTTATTGGGGGCATGACTTGTAAATCACATTCACAACTATTATTTAGAGAATAGCAGCAAATTGTCTTCAGTGCATGCTGGTGTATACATTGCACCTCACCTCTCTTCAATTATCTGGTATTATAGGTGGAGTCTAATGGAACTGTGCTGTCTACAAACTGGAAAGAAGTGGGGTCAAAGAAGGTGGAGGGAAGTCCTCCTGATGGCATGGAGTTGAAGAAATGGGAATATTAAGATATTTTCTGAATCAATGTTTATATATAATGGTTTATATATAATGTGGTGTGGGATTATACTTTGAATGCTTCCTGTTGGTTAGCTAACTGCTGAACTAGAGACGTTATTTTCTTCAATTTTTTTTTTCCCATAAGGTTTGTCCGTCTTCGCTAGGACCTGAATTCATGGTTTTTGGTTGAGGGCAAGGCTGTTTCTATTTGGTTAATATATTGCAACTTTCTGTTTTATACCCTTTTCCTTAAGTGATTCTTTATATTAATACAAATGAACCAATAAAAGTGCTTGACAACAATTTTACACCCAAAATTGCTTATCCAAGTATTATTCCTTCACTAAGCCTGTCAATTTTTACAAGAAAAAATGTTTGCAAAATCAATTTAAAAAGGGTGAAGATAAGAAGGTAGAGCACAATTATAAGATAACTTTAGATTGTGTAAGCAAAAGAGTTTGTCTCATATAACTTTGCGTAAGTGAATATATAAGTTTCTCAAGAATGTTCAATGGAATGTTTATCATAGATTTGGATATCAGTTGTAGTCAACCTTAAAGGCATGTGCAATTCTTCATGTCATCTGATGTAACTAGCAACACACTACTTTGATGAAAGAGATAAAGATACTAGAAAATTAACTCATAGGTGATATATTTTCTTTGACAAACATGCAATTGTTATGATCTTTTCCTCTTTTGTTCTCTTTATTTGAACTTCTCTTGATTAATTGACTACTTTTGTTTCAAACGAGTACTTATACAAATTAAAAAAAAAATGATCTTTTAATAAATGTAAATATATTGAACATTATAACATATCAAAGAATTTCTTTAAAAGTTTCGAAAAACTATGTTTGGACGTGGCGTGAAATTTGAGAAATCTTGTTAGTTATCATAACATTCTTAGAGTTTAGTCCATCTTAGTATCTTCTCCATTCCAAAACTATAATTGTTTTGTAAATCTAAGATAAAATTAGTAATTTTTTTCAGTCATATCTTAAATTATATATACAGAAACTGTAAATTTTTCGAAGATCTTAAATTAAATAAGTGTATTTTAGTGCACAAATGTAAAAGTTAATATTTATTTTTTCATAAATGTGCACAAGCTAAAATAACTGCAGTTTTGGAATTAAGGAAATACTAAACAATTATACAAGTTAAGTTGGATTTGATTTGGACACTGATAAAAAATGACATCATTGAATGCTTTGAGTTGTACAACGTTTTTATGTAAAATAGTTTTTTCGAATTCATATTTTTGCAAAAATATTTATTTATTGTATACAGAATTGGTGCTTTCTATATTTAATGTTTCGGACACGGGTTTTGTTATATTCATGACACACAATTAAGTTTCAAATTTTAAGAACTAATTTTATTTATCATCCAACATTTAAAGATTTAAACAACGAAGCCTTCTTTGGTTCTAACATTTGTTACTAAATTTCCATTACGAGGTTCTATCTGAGCATGTTAGAGCAAAGCCAAGTCATATTTTAAAGACTGTTTCATTAAATTAATTAAAATTTATTTATATTTTAAGAAACTATAGTTAAAATTAATTGATTTGACTTGGAATTTATGTTATAGTAGTGTACACAATGGAGTTGGTTGGTATCTCCCTGTTAATTTTTTTAATTAAAAACAGTTATTTAGTTTAGCTCATCTTGTCTAAATTTAGAAGATTTGTTTTATTAACGAAAATAATTTGACAGTAACAATTACAACGTACAAACAACAGAATATATATATCAATCTTGTATTATTAGAATGGAAACTGGAAACTGCATGGACTAATAACCTGTTAGTTTTCAATGATCATGCAAAATGACTGTTACATTCGCTTCAAATTTATATGTTCGGCCTTGAAAATTCAGGAAATAAAAGCATAACATTTTTCTTTTGTGAACTTCTTAATTTCTGGCAATTGAGCCTCCATTGTTGTGCTAGTTTCTCTTCATTGTTGTTCTCTGATGCATATGCTTACAGGGGGGAAAACCAGAAGAAGATAAGGTTTGTATAGAGCAAAGTTATATAGAGCATGACAATAGAATTGAAAGGTAAAGATTTTTACGTTACATCATGCACGAACTTGCCCCCTGTGGTGAATTCAGAGACACCATGGTGCACCACAAATGGCATGCTTCCCAAAAGTGCTTTACCAATGTTGGAGATGCAGATATGTCTTATCTTTCTTGCAACCTTTTTCTTGCACACCATTGTGGGTCGTCTAGGAATCCCCAGATTCACTTCCATGAGCATTGTAAGTCCTTCCCTTCAACACATTAAGCTTCTCACAATATCCATTTTAACATACTTCTGGGTTTTTTTTCTTCCACTTTGGTGCAATTTTTTTCACGAAATTTTCATAATGATAAAAAAATATTTCCATTATAGATATATCGTGCCATTCATTATGAAAAAATAATGAAATCCTGAAATTATAGTATGATTTTAAAAATTGAATTGAATCGTGTCATAGCAACAAGATTTCAAAACAACTAAAATAACATGATGCCACGATTTCAATTAATGTTACGGTTTTCATTAAAATCGTGTTATAATGACACAATTTCTTCATAATAAAATCGTGTCAACTTGATACGATTTATCTACAAGTGAAAAAAAATGTACTTTTGCATGAGTACCAACTGAAGTACCAACCAATAATAACACTAAAAAAAAAAAAGTTATTTAGAGACCAATATTTAGCTATCAAATGAAATGGTTGCTAATTTGTGACCAAAATAGTCACCAAATTAATTTTGATTGCTAAATAACTACAAAATAAAAGTAATGATTGAATTTAGTGACCAATTAAGTCAAATAATTGGTATCTAACATTAGATACCAAAGTTTTAGTGACCTATGCTATTAGATTCTAGATTGGTATCTAATTAAGTTAGAGACTAATTAGAATCTAATGATATAGGTCACTAAAACATTGGTAGCTAATGTTAGATATCAATTATTTGATTTAATTGGTCACTAAATTCAATCATTACTTCTATTTCGTAGTTATTTAGCAACCAAAATTTAATTTAGTGATTATTTTGGTCACAATTAATAAGAATCTCATTTGATAGCTAAATATTGGTCTCTAAATAACTTAACTTTTTTCTTGTAGTGTAAGATTAAGAAAATATTCACACGTACTTTGTATTGTTATTTGGTGTTAATACGTTTTTGTGGCAAGTATATCATGGTGTTTTATTATACTTATTCATTTTTGGATCATGATGTTTTATACTATTATTTAATGCATCTTTTAAGATATTTAGTTGATGGTGTCTACAAAATCATAGGCATGGATGGTGCTGGTGCAAGAATTGCTCTATGACATAGCATGTTACATTGTGAGTGTTTGAATATGAAACAAACATATGTTTTGAGCAGGTTGGCCTAATACTTGCAACCAGCTTCACTGAACAATGGGCTGAGAAGTGTAGAGAGTTGTTCTTTTTTGACTCTCAGGCAAATCTGGGGTTGCTTTCAGTTTTTGGCTACACGCTTTTCCTGTTCTACACTGGAGTGAAAACAGACGTGAGTGTGATCCCCAGGACCAAAAGTACTGCTGCTAACATAGGGTCTATGGCCATACTGGCTCCCTTTATATGCAGCTTGGCTATTGTGCATTTTTACACCACAAAATACCTAAACGATGATCAAGTAGCAAAGATTAGAGTTATCATTGGTGTGTTCTCTGTGACCCCTTTCCCTAACATTTGCATAGTTTTAAGTGATCTCAAGATTCTGAATTCGGAGCTAGGTAGATTAAGCCAGTCCGCAGCTTTGGTTACTGAGCTCTTCAATGTGGTCTTGACATCAGTCCTTACTATATCCAAAATTGTGTCTGTAAATCCATCAAAAGCCTGGTTTTGCCTCATAGTTGCAGTTTTGTTTGTGCTATTGGTTGTCTTCATCTATCGCCCTGCCATGTTTTGGATCATAAAACAGACCCCAGAGGGTTCTCCTGTTAGTGATCACTATGTGTACTTCATACTCACAATGGCTTTGTTGGCATCCTATATCACACATCGCATTGGATTTTTGGCTCTCTTTGGCCCTTTTGTATTGGGCATGGCTACCCCAGAAGGGCCTCCATTAGGCACTGCCATTATTAAAAAGATTGACACTTTTGTTAACTGGATGTTCATGCCTCTTTTTGTGACCACTTGTGTGATGAGGGTGGACCTCAGAGACTTCATGAATTGGAGACACGGAGGAGAAATTGACCAGTTCATGGTGCAAGCCCTGATTATTATTCTAGCAACTAGCCTTGTCAAATTTCTTGTCTGCATTCTGCTTCCTTTGTATAACAAAATGCCCTTGACTGACGCGGTGTCTCTCTCTTTGATCATGAATTGCAAGGGCGTAGTCGAATTGGCTGGATTCTCTATAGTGAGAGATCTCATGGTGAGATATCTTCTTACCATCCTCATTGTACACAAGTTTGCCAGCAAAAACAAATGAATCATATCTGCTATAACTTTTTGAAAACATTGCATTCACATCATTATATCTAATTTTCTTTGCTTGTGTTTGTTATGTTTGTAATGTAGGGTATGCCAGAGAATGTTTTGGCATTGGTGATAATGTGCATAATTCTGAATGCTACAGTGATGCCAATGTTTCTGGCATACATCTACGACCCTATGAAGAAATATTCAGGAAACTACACCAAGAGAAACATCTTCGACCTCAGAAGCAACACCGAGCTTCGAGTCCTCGCATGCATTCACAGACCCGACAACATTCCCCCTACCATCAACCTTCTGGAAGCCACCTTCCCCACCAAAGACAACCCTCTATGCGTCTACGTGCTCCAGCTCATAGAACTCATCGGAAGAGCAGCCCCTCTCTTCATCTCCCACCAACTCCAATCCAAAAACCACGACTCAAACGCCTCCATGGCAGACAAACTCATCGATGCGTTCCAAAACTTCGAGCAAGAGTTCAAGGATGCACTGGTGGTGAACACCTTCACATCAGTCTCACCAACTGAGATGATGTACGATGATATATGCACCTTGGCATTGAACAAGTTCACCTCTCTCATAGTTCTTCCTTTCCACAAAAAGTGGTCTTCTGATGGGAACTGCATTGAGATAGAAGATGAGTCTTTGAGAGAGCTGAACTTTCGTGTCATGCGGAGAGCTCCATGCTCGGTTGGGATATTGATTGAGAGAATGCAAATGACGCATATTTTCTCCCCCGAGACGCCTTACACTGTTTGCATGCTTTTCATTGGAGGGAAAGATGATAGAGAAGCGCTTTTCTTTGCCAAGAGGATGACCAAGAATCCGCATGTTAGACTCACTGTGGTTAGGTTTTTTGCTGCGAACAATGACCCGGAGAAAGCGGATTTGCAGGAATTGCTTGACACTGAGATTCTGAACGATATCAAAGTGAACAAGAAGGTGGGTGAGGCTTATGTGAATTACATAGAGAAGAGTGTGAAGGATGGACCTGACACGGCTTTGGTGATTCGGAAGTTGGCTACTGAGTATGATTTGATCATTGTTGGGAGACAAGCTGGGATTGAAACTCCTCAAACTTCTGGGTTGTTGCAGTGGAGTGAGTATCCAGAACTTGGGGTGCTTGGTGATTTGTTGGCTTCAACTGATGCAGCTGGCAAGGCTTCTGTGTTTGTGATGCAGCAACAAAGAACAGCCAAGGATGCTTGAAGGGAAAATTTGGTTTTGGTTTGGTGTGGATGGAACTTTTTGTTGCTGGAAAGGTTAATCTTTGCAGTTTGCTATGTTGAAGTGCATGCATGATTGATTTTTTCAAGTGTAATTTTTTCAAACAGTTGGACTGCATAGAAGATTAATTTTCAAAAGATGAAGTTAGATGTCAACTATATATGCCATTCCATTCTGTAAATGAAAAGCTGTGTTCTTGAATGGAACTTTTTGGGTTTTATAAATTTTTAATTAATTATATAAACTTTTGTATACATAATGGATCCTTTCAAACCAACTGTTGAGGAAAAGAAATTTGAAAATATTTTTAAGTGTAAATTACATATTGTTGGTATGATGTGGAGAGCATATATTTGCGTGAGGCCTATTAAGGGCAAAAGTGTTTGTAGGAGAGAGTGGAAATTAAAAATCTTAACCATACATATATCTAAAGAATTAGGATTAAATAAAAAAAAATTTAAAAATATTAATTTGTCTAAGACTTCTTTCTGCACCTCCAAGTATGTTGAGGCACCTCCAAATTTTTAGAAGAGGTTAAAATTGTCCCTCATTATTGCTGTCCAAATCAAAATACCCTTAATCTTAACCTTAAAACAAATAAGAATATTTTCGAAATAAATAATTGTGAAAGCTAATTCTGAATCCGAAAATAGCTTTCGGAATTGCTTATTCCAAAAAAGGAGGTACAATTAAAAACACTTTCAAAGCAAATTCGGAAGTTATTTTCAGATTTAGAATTGACTTCTGGATTTGTCCATTCTTGAAGTATTTTTCGTAAAATTAAATTCTGAAATAAATAATTTCAAAAGTCAATTCAAGATCCGAAAATAGCTTTCGGAGAATTGTCTATTTTGGAACTGAAGGTATCAAAAAAATCATTATAT
>Ga0209700_103270_pt1 | contig 31335 bp, 13 predicted proteins | sample SiratroredBW_FD_187528 | JGI IMG/M metagenome (GOLD analysis project Ga0209700, IMG submission 187528) | Root nodule microbial communities of legume samples collected from California, USA - Siratro red BW (SPAdes) (version 2) | ecosystem: Host-associated > Plants > Roots > Nodule | place: USA...
TCCTATAATTAAGTGTCAATGATTCCTATTCATAAATACAGAAAGATACAGCTAATCAAATCTCCTAATTATGGGATTTTGATTCTAACTATAAAAGGAAATAACATATACAGTGGGATTCTGACAGAAACAAACTAGAGATCTTACCAAGAGGACTCATCTCATCCAAACCTTCCGAGTGAACAACTAAAGCTCTTTTCATGCCAAATCTGTTGAGTGCTTTAGCCATTTTGGAGACCTATCCAGAAGAACATGACAAATAGCTAATTAGGGATGACATAGATGGAGAAAGGCAAAAACATTTAGTCCTCAACCATTCAGTCTCTATCTTCTTTTTAAGGAAAAGATACAAAAGTAGTAAACACAAAGCAAATGTTTCTGGAATAAGAGTATAAAAAGCCACATATTCCATAATGTTTGTTTGACAAATACAGTTCCCCAATAAAACAAGTCAAATTCGATTTGTGGTACAATTTCTTCAGTGTCAAACAGAATGACTCTAGGCAATTTAAAAGTTTTAATTTGAGGAGAGACAATCTATAGGGATGAATAGTTCAACCAATGGATTATAGAGATTTTTAGAAGGATACAAATAAAAAGATTGTGAAAGAATAAAAAAAAGAGTCGGAGTTCAGATGCTTTACAGACCAACTTTTATGGAATAAAGAAGAAAAACAAATACTAAAACATGTTGATAATACAGAAAAGAATTCAACTTTTGCGTAGGATTTCAATGTGAACATTACTTCAAAATTCAACCTGATTTCAAAATTATAAATCTTCACATTCCAAATTTAGAGCAAATAGACTTTTATATTTTATCCTTTCATGATTTAGATATTCTATCCTTAACTCAATTTTAGCTTTCCAAAAACTTACAAAGAAGATTACTCTGCTTGTAAATGATTTAGAGTGATAGGAAAGTCATTTCTGTAAGATTATTTGAATAAATAACAAGGCAAACCTGTAAGACAGGATGACACTTACCAAGTCCTCTGTGTATACTCCGACAACTGCAAAAGGTGCGTGTGCTGGATTCAACATTGGACCCAATATATTGAATACAGTTTTGATCTTTAACTTCTTTCTTATTGGCCTGACAATCTTCATCGACGGGTGATATTTTGGAGACATCATAAACCCAATCCCAGCTTCATTCACACACTTCTTTACCCCCTAATTCACAAAACGAAAACAAATAAGCAAACACATCAATAAATAGCAATTTCTGTTCAATAAATCCTATCAATTCAAGACAAACACATACAAACATATAGTCGACATATACAAAAACGCATATTACTAAGCAATAAATGCAGTAGAGCCTAACTAACAAACTCACCGCTTTTATTTCTAAGTTAGCCCCGAATACACCACAGTATTAGATAATATCAATTTCATTACATAAATCGAGCACTAACAGAAAGATTAGCATTGTTAATATCATGCAGCAGTAGTCACAGTTCCAGTTTTGTGACAATCTCTGATAGTACAAAATAAAGACAACTTAAATGCATTTCCTCATGTGTTTCTAGTGTTGTTTTCCAATCAGAATTAAAGTATCACCTCGACAACGTGTATAATAAAGGTTTACATAAAGGGAGCTTCTGATAATCATGATTCCTGAAATTCATATATATTAAAAATCATGATTTCTAAGAAGGATTAAAACCTATTTGATTGGTCCTGTATATTCTTTGGGCATTTAGCGTCAAAAACTTTAATTATTTACCACATAAATAATTAATAAAAGTAATGTTAATTCCTTTTTTCAACTTGGGAAAGTTAAATAACGCAGCATTTTTTTACTGCGGTAAAACCCTTTTTCAATCTAGCATGAAAACAATTTTGTGGGGAAAAAAAGATAAAAGAAAATTCAGAAAACAATGTTTGATTGAAATGTTATTTTTTAAAACATTTACAAACACAAAAATTTCCAACCTCAGATGCCTAAACAAGTAAAAAAAAACTTAGAAAAGATCTATAGTAACAAAAACCCATTTGAGATCAACATAGATTATCAAAGTAAATGCTCTAAAAGAACACCCCAAAACAATTGTGCCAAATGAATCCCAAATTGGTAACTGATATCCTGCACTAACCTCAGGACCTAAATCAATCACCACTCCCAGAGCTTCTAACACATCTGCACTTCCACAAGCAGAAGAACTGGACCGGTTCCCTTGCTGCAACACATCACCCTTTCAAATTTCAACCACATAATTTCAATTCACTCACACACTGCAACTTAACAACAGCAAACACCTTCGCAACTCTGGCACCGCAAGCCGCCGCGAGAATGGAAGCCCCCGTTGAAATGTTGACGGTGTTGGCACCGTCCCCTCCGGTGCCCACAATGTCCACAACATCGTTCAACCCCTCAACCTTCGTCGCATGTCTCAACATGGCCCTTGCCAACCCCACAACCTACGAATCCACAAAAGCAAATTAAAAAAATAAATAAAACTCAAACTTTTTGCAAACACAACCACTCACTTCTTCATAAGTCTCTCCTTTGGCTCTGAGAAGCACGAGAACCGCGCTGATTAAGGCCTCGTTTGGGTCGTGCAGCAGCGAGTCCAGACACGCTTCGGCTTCATCTTCCGACAAATTCACCCGGGAAATCAGCCTTTCAATCAGCTAGAATCGCGTTTCAGAATCGCGTTTTAGATTTAAATTAACACAATGAAAAAAAAAATATGAATTAAAATCTAATGAATTGTGGGGTGACCTGGGGCAGAGGCTGAATGGTGGTAGCTGCATTGCACGAAACGGTGGCGTTTGAGGAGGCAATCGAGGTCGTTTGAATTAGGGGTGAAATTGGGAGAGAAAAGAAACGGCGTCGTTGGGAGCTGAGATTGGAATAGGGTGAAGGAAATGGAAGAGTGAAGGGTGAGAAGAGCGATTGTGCTTGTGTCATGACGAAGAAGAATTGGATTTGGTTAAAGAAAGTGTTAGTTAAGATTGAATCAGAGATAGAGAATTTAAAGAACTCACATGTTAAAGTTGAAACTAGTGATTCATATGGTAAATGCATAAATTAACATTACAATTCACATAAATAAATTTGAGACAAAGTTTTACTGCAAATAAAAGTTTCAAACCAGATTTAGAATGTAGCAGTAGTGAGGTGTTCATGTGATCCACATGTAAATAAAAAATTGCCATAGGTGAGAAACTGAAAACGAGAAAATATAAATAAAAAAGTTAGAATGTTTAGAAAATAAAATAAATTAATTGTAATAGTGTGATTTGTGACATACACAATTTTTTTTTAAATTTTTAATATTTTTTAATCATATATATATATATATATATATATATATTAAAAATGTTACGTACAAAATATATTGTAAAAAATGTACATGCAAAATATATGATCTTATTTGATTTTAATTTTTTAAAAAGAAAAACATTAGCTGGACTTGGTATTTTTGTAGTTTTGTTTTTCATTCTTATAACTAATTATATATTTAAGCTCTAAAAAATTAATATAAATTTTGCCATCGAGCAAAATTTCATTTTTGAAACAATATTTTCAAAATTCTTTCATGAAATTTCTTTGTCAAATTACAATCTATTTAATGATGATCGTGTTCATCATTAAATAAATAAGAATTACTCGTGAATTTGATGATCGTGTTCAGAGTATTGATGAGAACATGTTAAACTTGGATGCTTATGAAGCCTGATTGACGAAAAAGTGCTAGCCTAGTCTTTACCTTGATGAGGATGAGTGCCTCCACAAGGCTTTTCTTCTTGTGTTAGTTAGGCATCAGGGCCAAATGTCTCTTACCAAAAGGATAAAATTTTGGATGATGCCAAGAAGGAAATTGAGTGATTGAGGCAAAGCTTAAATGAGATGACCAAGGATCATGCTCATTATGCCTCTAACTTAGAGAACTTGGTTGAAGATTTGAACAATCTGTGGATGCTACAATGAATGAATTTTCTTTTAGATTTGAAAGTGGCTTTAACAGTGTCCTTGTTGTTGTTGATGATCAACTATCATTTTAATTGGTTTTTATTTTATTTTGAAGCATATCAATATCTGAACACTTATTATATAAAACTTTCGATTGAAACTGTGTTTAACATTAACGAAAGTAATCATTCTATGATTTTTATCTTTTATCTTGCAAAATTATTGATATATAAGATAGAATCTCATGTGAGCAAAGTTATATAAGATGAAATCTCAAATATATGAGCAAAATTATATAAGATAAATCTCGAATCTCAAACATATAAAAACATGTAAGTCAGACCGAAGTCAGACTGTACAAATAATTAAAATCATATGTTATTTCTCACATTTTTGTTAAGTTAAATAAATCATCATTTCTACACTTGTGTTTCTTATTTCTCATTTTTTTATTAAGTTAAATAAATCATCATTTCTACCAATGTGATGTGAGACTTAATCTTGTGTTTCACATTAAACATGTGTTTCTTATTTCTCATTTTTTTATTAAGTTAAATAAATCATGTATAAATGCCTTAGTATATTTCGTCAACTACACGCTTTATAAAGTGTCCAATTCAAAAGATATCATTAAATTAGATCCAACTTTTATTATATTTAACTATAAATGATTTTAATATATAAATTTTAATTATTATATTTAATATATATATATATATATATTAAAAAATATTTACATCATGTAGATTTCTTTTCACTTTTAGGAGTGCACTTAATCACCTAGAATTTTCCCTTTTGGGAGAGCTACGTGCTAGAACTCTAGCACAAGTGACCTAATCACTTAGAAAAATCCCCATTAATGATATGTTTCAACTTTGATAATACATTCATGATAATAAGATGCTCTTATTTCACATAATTTGACCACATTAATCATGCTTGTTGAGCATGATATTCATACAAAGTAATTCTAGAAATTGTAGCATATGCTTTCTCCTTATTTAATCTTATTTAAGAAAACATTGTGTTGCTAAACATAGCTGCTCACAGTTGAGCAGAGTTATTGGCAATCGCCCCAGCATCTTGCAGAAGAGGAACCAGTTGTCCTTCTTCGTGCTTCTTCAAAACAGCTGAAATCAAGAGATAAAATTTTAGATGCAAATAAAGAAAATAAAGCAATAAAAACAATGGCATGGTCTTCTCAAAAGAAACACATGTGCAGGGCCTTACTGTCACAACCACCAATGTGCTTTCCTCCAATAAACACGTTAGGCACAGTCCTATGCTTTGTCCACTCAATTAAAGCTGAATGAATATCATCTCCATCACCTTCAATTACATAAAGCATTGTTTCTTAGTATTATATAAGAAACAGTATAAAGTAATAATCAATAAAGGCATCATATTATTGATAACAGACAAGTTTCTTAACAATAATGTTCAACAGCCACTGTATACAATGATTGTTCAGTGGACTTATAATTTTTTATTCCATATTCACAACTGTAAAATTCATAATACACATAATTACAATTCCAACAAGTAGTTTTGTAATGGGAAAAAGGAAATCTCTTTCCCTATAAAGAATATTTGAAAGATGGTGTGTTACTAACATACTTCAAAACATTACAAGTCAGAAAGGGTAATAAACTACTAATGGGGATTGACAAGTGCTGGCAACACACTCCTATTCTTGGTTAAATTTTACTGAAAACTGCAATATCACGAGTAAAGTTCATTGAATAAAAGTAAGACTCATGAGATTTTGTGATTTGCCTAAATTTCAACTTCAAGTGGTAAATAGTGTACCTAGAAGAGTGTTTTAGAGAATGTGTTACTAGTAGTATGAGTTACTTGAACTTGAAAAATTAAAGCAAAGAATCACTAAAGGCAACAAGCATGAAAACGAAATTGATCTACCAAGCAAAGAAAACAAAAATTGATATAATATTCCAAACATGAAATCACTCGAGAGAGCATTCATAGCACCCTTACTTTCAGTGTCCAATTCAACAACCTTGTAAGTTGCTCCAAGCTGTTCGAAGAGATCTTTGACCCGCTTGCAGTAACCACAGTAAGTCTTACTGGCACCACACAAATTACACGATGAAATTACAAATGTGAAAAAGAACAAATGAAAGCTATTTCATTCTAGTGTGCACCTAACTATTCCTAAGATCACAACCAAAAACTAGTTTGTTGAAGGGTAAAGATATTTTAAGGGAACTTTGAATCTCTCAACAAAGCTTTTTCTATAGGCAATATCAGTTGTCGAACTCATTAATGTTTCACATCTGTTAACAAACTACTATGGACTTGATTAGTAAAAGAGACATTTAGTTGAGCTTCCTCCATTCTATCCAATAAAACGTATCATATCACATGAAATTTATGCAGTAAGTCCTTAATTTAAGTAGTTTTAGCGTGAAATTGCTAAACATCACTAACAAAAAAAGATAAACACTTTGATCATTTAAGTGCTTAAGTCTAAATAAACTTCCTAAACACTTTTCTAACGATCCCCATACACCAAACATCAACACTGAAACCTTAATAATAAACAACTTTAGTCATGAAACTTGAAAATTTATACAGAAAATTTCACTAGTATAATTTCGAAACAGTTATTATAAAAACCACCATGTAAATAGTGATAGATTATAACAAAGTATATAGGTGAAGGACATCCCTCATGAGCAAGTTTTTGCTGTTGAATTTTGAACATGGTATGAGATTCTATATCCTAACTATTATTATTATTGAGGCTTTCAGTCCATCCATCATCTGACCTTCATTAAATCACCCACAAATGTCCACAAATATCTAGTCTTGCAAATCTTAATGTGTTCACTCTTCTGCATAACGGTATTTGGAGATCCAAAATTGACTACTGATAATGTAATATGACCACCAAAATACTCATATTATGATCATGAACTTACTTTTGGAATTGATTCAGACCTAAACACAAATTCTATACTCTCAATACATTTTAATCAAACTATTAGGTTTTCATGGATGAATGGAGTTACTTGCAAAATATAAAACAACAGGTAGGTTAGCTTGAAAAATTTTACCTGAAGACAACAACAGGGGCAGAGGACACTATCTCCTTAACCTTATTCAACGCCGCTTCCATCTCTTCTTTGCTTTTGGGTGAACTCAACAAAGACCCCATTTCTTTATATGTATTTTTATAAGGTATAGTAGCTGAAGAGGAGCGGAATAGAGAGAAAGCTTAAAGCTTTGGCTTTCGACAAGTGTTGGAGGGAAACAGAACTAAGCGAAAACAGAGCACAGGTGTTGAATTTTGCTGCTGCTTGGTGGCACGGGGTTTGGGAGCATAAGAACAAAACTTTAAATTGTAATTTAGCAGAAAAAAAAAAGGAAGAATAAAATCGCAGTAGTAAGAATTGACTTTAGGTGTCAGGAAAGAAGGGAATTGGTAAACAGGGTTCAGTTCAACTTAGGTTTTGGAGCAAATTGGTAATTTGGGTTTATTGGAGGAAATTGATCTATGGCTTTGAATATAATAACATTATAAGTCATCAAAGACTAAGAAGTCACGGTTATATTTACTTACATTAAAATGTTGTTTTATCCTTAATGTGCTGGTAACAAAATTATAAATATGAAATGATGGGTAACTGGAGCAATATAATTCTTATATATATATATATAATTGAACAAATTTATCTTCTAATAAATAAAAAATAATTTATTTAATTGAATAATTTCTCTTCATTTTAAGATAGCTAAATAATTTTTCTCTCAAAAAATAACAGCTACGTAATTTTTTTAGTACTATTTTTACAAAACCATATATATGTATATATATATATATATATATATATATATATATGAAATTGTATTATTTATAAAATAATAAAATAATAAAAAAAGATTTCTTTTTGTAAAGGTTTTTAGTATACAAAATTCACTACCAATTTTACTTATTAATAAAGAGGATTTTTTTTTCTTTGTAACAGTGTTTAGTCTATAGAATTTATTATCAATTTTACCTTTATAAATGTAACATTTTATTATTTTACCTTTTAGATTTTAGAATTATTTTTTTAAATTCAATTAACTACTTATAATATAAAAGTTATCTATAATAAAATTATAAAAATAATTTATTTTAGAATTATTTTTTATAAATTTAATAATATTTTTTATTTTAATAATTATAATAAAATTTATTTATTTTATTCTTATTACTAACAAAAGAAATGGATTATGTAAGCGCATATATTTCTACTAGTATCATTACTATAAATTAAAGCTATTATGTATATTTTAATATTAATTTTAGATTGGTCATCTATAGTGTATGTATAATAATCTATCAGACACTATTTTAAGAATCTTTTGTATTAATTTAAAGTAAATATTTTTATCATACATCTTTTACTATAAATTTTTACTTTTCTTACTTTTTCACTTTCTTCTATCATCACTATCTACTAGTACCATTCCTTCTTTAAAATATCTACTGGTATCATCATCATACTTCATACTAAAAAGAGTCCTATATATGTTTTTCTAAGCTTATTTGAGCATTAACATGACATAAGAGAGTTTAGTATCACACATATATGATTTATGTCTTTTTCTCTTTTATAGAATCAAATCCTGAATTTATGTTATTAGTAAGATACCTTAAAACTTTCATGGTTTGGACTCTGGAACGTTACCAACCTTCATAATATGCAAAAACAATTAACACAGAATTATGCCACCATAGGAATACATGTAGCATTATTACAGTAAGATACAAATTGTTTTTAAATGACATAGGAATGTAGTATTTTGTGTATGACTTAATTTCACTTGGAAGAAAAAATGGCTTCCAAATCTTTGTACAATGAACTAGATTTTGATTTGAAGTCAGAAGATGAGCTCCCACTCCTTTTGGTACCCCATAACCCACTCCATCCTGTAGTGGCTGTGCCACTAGTAGAAGGATCATTTACACTTCTTTCCTTACCAATGCTAGACTTTGCAAATTCCCTTAGCTGTTTCAACCATGCTCCATCAGGTGTACCTGAGCTTCTACTACTTGAGTGTCTTGACCTGTCACCACCTGAAGCAGTGTCTCTAGACTCTTCATTCCCATTCACATTCTGTGGAATCCTCTTTACCAACTCTTTGATGCACTTTTGAGGGATGAAATACAAAAGAAACCCAGTTGAGGCATTTTTTAAACCTGCCAAGAGTGATTTTTCCTCAGGGTCCAGCATCTTTGTTTGCACATATAAAGCATACCATTCATTCATGATCTGTGCACAATACCCCACTAGGAACAGCACAAGCATAAAAATCCCAGTCCTGGTCTCAGTCCTCTCAGAAAAGTCCTTCTTCAGAAGGAAAAGACAAGTAGCAAATAAAGTGACTTCACAGGTGAGTGAGATGATCTCCACTAGCTGAACCCTTTTCTTTATAAAAGGTTTCTTTAGCAACATGAAGAATAGCTGAAAAGAAGTCATGGACAGCATAACAATCACAGGAGTCTTAGAAGACTGAGTTGAAACAAAGAGACCTGACAAAATTCCCAGTGAGACACGCCTTATGGACTCAAGAAACACGTAATATATCCTAAGGATTCCAAACAACTTTTGTATGAAAGGTGCTTCTGCATCTTCTGTTTCATCATCAGAGGCCATGATGCGGTCTCTTTGACTTGGAGGATTGCCAGAGCCACCAGATATCTGTGAAAGCATGTACTTTGGAGGGCCTCTTAAGTCTTCAAACACTGGGCCAAAGATGGTTAGATAAACAGATCTAGATTGTTCTTTCCACGTCCATTGGCCTCTTTTACCTGGCCCCAGAGTTACTCTCACAAGCTCTTGGTACCAGTGAAATGTCAAACCTTCTTGATGAACTTCCTTGTATTGAAGCAACTTTCCAAATGTAATTCCAATGGAGAGGAACAAGAACAAAGCTAGAAGCACAATGCACACAAAAATAAGCAGTAGGGTGCCAACTGCAATTCCAGAAGGAGATCCCCCTAAAGCCATAATGCAAAAGAGAAAAATTAAACCTAACAATTGTGTAATAGAGGTTTTGGACTTCTGTAGAAATGACCTTGCAATAAAGACTGAAATCATTTATAAGTGAAATGATCTTATGACTATATCTATTTGTCACTGATGGTTTGAAACAACTAGTATGGACTTCACATGTCTAATATCTTTTATCTGTCATTGCTTTAGTTTTTGCTTTACTTACTGATCACAAAAAATGGTTAGGTGACAAATAATAACATTATGATTATGGTTACCTTGAAATAGGACAGCAGAGGACTTGCAAATATTAGGTAGTGCAAGAAAGATAAGAAATATCTCAAATCTTGGGAATGTGAGTGCCCCGTGCATTCTATGCTTCTCAGAATTTCTCTTCCCAAATTTCAGGACAATGAGGAGAAAAATATGTAGAACCATTAAACCACCATAAATCACCGCTAACCAAAACATGCTTCTATAAAATTCTGTCCATCTATTAGAAAATAAAAAATAAAAAATCTTATAAGTAAGAATATATTGTTGAAGCATTTGAACTTTGAATACTTGACAAATAAATGAATTATAATCTGGAAACAGTGTGCTTCATGGAATGCCTCTTCTTATTGTTATAGTGCAGAAAAAAACTGTATCAAGTTCATAACGAGACAAATCAATATGTTCAAAAACAATATTAGTTTGAGTTGAAAAAAGGTGAGTTGAGTGTTTTTGCTAGTATCCCTTGTATGCTAATTATTACTTTTTCTGTATAGAAATGAAAAAACTAATTTCCTAAGATATTATAATGTATTGAAACATATAACTTACCCAGAGGAATGTTGTGAATCCAAAATATATTCAGCTTCTGGTTTCATATGTTCACTCTGCAAGTGTGCATTATGAATTAAGAATTGACGGCTTTTTCATCAACATAGATAAGAAATTAACTTTCTCTGCACCACTGATAGACATATCAACTTATTCTAACCTCAAAATATTGCTGGTACTCTGAAGAAGTAAGTGGTGATCCATACACTGAAGCAGCCAAATTCAAACTCTTATCTAACAACTTGTTTGGGATTGTTGCTGGGGCCTTGGTGATGACCTTAGAGGTTGCAAAGGGATTAGAGCTTACCATGAACAGGTTCATGGGTTCAGTTTCCCATGGAACAGTAAAATAGGGTATGGTCCATTGTAAGTGTCTGGCAAATTCATAAAACTCGACCGGCAACTTAACTGCTAACCATCTAGATAGTGCAAACACCTGAATATGGCTCAAAATTCTCTGCATGATTAAAATTTAGCCTATCAATGTGGTATTCTCTCCATAATCACTATAAAAATATAAAAACTTTCTGTAATTTACAGAAACTTTTCACTGTTGAAAGAAAACTAAAAGTTCAAGATGTCAAAAGAAAAGAATTCCATGTTAGTTGAGAAGAAGTGTTAAAGTGTTAACAATGGAGGATATTATCAAGGCAAATGCTGAATAACTTTGGACAAAAGAAGATATGATATATTATGAAGAGAAAGCTTTCACAATCACAACACAATCTCAAATTCTAACAAGAAGCAATGGTCTCTACTCTCTACCCTTGAATGCAAAATTTACAATCTATATTTTGTTTGTGACAGCTTGACAAGAAGAAAGTGAGTGGAATTAGTTAGTGAGCAACTGAGAATTGAAATAGAGCAATGAAGTATGTTACTGATTCTCCATTTAAATAACAAGATATAGACTTGTGTAACTAGTCAGCAGGATTCAAGTTGAGTGTCTCACAAGAAGATTCCTTGCTGGATCGAAGACCAAGAAAGATGATGATCTCGTAAATGTACCAACAGATTGAAGGCTTGCAGTTGAGATAGTAAGAAAACCCGCAGCAATTGATGTCAGCACAAAAGAAGCAGTTGCAAATGCAGAAACCACGGAGGAAATGAGAGGCATAGAGTCTGCATGATTGCGAAATCATAAATATGTTAACAACTATGGACTAAATAGATGAAAAACACAAACAATATTATGATATACAAGAATAGAAATGCTCACAAGATGGACAAAATATAATATTTTCAGCTCTAATAACAACACTATCACCAAAAAAAAAAAAAAAAATGAATGAGCAAAAATAAAAAAATCTTACAGTGCCTCACTTGTAGAAAATTGGAAGCTAGATTTTTGTTTCCAGCAACATCTCGTGTTACATTCTCAGGCACACTAACAAAGACAATACCATCATCTGCAAGTAACTCAACCATGTATGTGTCCCGTCTTATTTCGTGGAAACTACACAGAAAACATAAGTTTCAAGAGAAAAGATGTCTGTCAATGGACATTTGCCTTTCTCATAATTCAATGTCAATGAACTGATCATGTTAAAATAATGCATGCAGATAGAGAGATATTTACAAACATAATTGAATCACTATTATGGTTTCATACTATACAACATCTAAGAAAAAAGAACATCTACAAAATACTTGCCTTTTTAGTAAACCCCCTGAAATTGATATGCAAGAGGAGTTGAAGCCAAAAACAGGCTTCACAAATTTAACTAATATTTGGAGATTGTGTTCTCTTGTCCTCATGCTATATGTACTCAACATCACAGCAGGCCTTGTGTTATCTGAATTCCATACATGGCTATGTTAGCAAAGAGCATTGGAATCTCAAGATTCTCAAGACAAAGGTGTGTGAAAACAATATATCTTAATATTATTATATAAATCTAGATTGTGTTTTCTTAGTGGTTGGTGGATAACATGTACCATAAAGGAAAGTAACTGGTGCAATTGGAGAAACTTGAGTCCCTTGTCTGGTTATTATAGACTCTGAATTGAAGTCAATTGATATTATAGCAGTAGAGGATATATTAGCAACCTGAAATAAGAGTTGGCCAAAAGAAAATGTAAGGAGAGGAGAAGCACTTAGAATAAGCAGAAAATATACAAACATAAAAACTTATCATTTCAACGAATCAACAGACCATGAATCCAAATCTACGATCCCCAAGACTTTTTGAATTATTTGGAAGAAGTGAACCCTGACTAATGTTGATACAATTCAAAATTTCTGTGGACGAATTCAGAACTGGAGCTGAGAAGTACAAATATATCTTGAGCCTGTCAATGTCATTAGTTGCCTGTACTGTTCTCGTTTCACTGTTAAGTTGAATTAGTTCTTCTCGTACACCAGTCCTGATGTTGACATAAACTTTTCTCCTGTCTGTGCTCATGGTATTCCCATAGAGGAAATCAAGTTTTGAACATTAAAAGCTGATCAAATATAGTTCTTTATTAAACTTTACTTCTATTTAGAATGCATAAAATCTAAAACCTGAAACCTGAAAACAATGAATTTGTGAGTCTTTTTTCATTGTTCAACTTTTTTATTTTATTCAATATAAAACTTAGACTTGTTTGGATTCCTCACCAAAAGCAATACAATCTACAATACTGATACACGATAACATAATGTTCAATTTTATTGGATTAAAAACCAAGCACCTGTATAGAAAGACAGTACAGCATCCTAGAGGCCACAAGCACCAAATGCACATGAACTTTTATCCATAAAATAATCAAACAAATGATACATCACGAACTGCTGAAGATATATACTACGGTATGACATAATAAAAGATTCACTTACCAAAATGTATATAAAAACTAGAGTTTGGCATTCTCATAAAGCTGTTGCCAGCAACGTCAGTGCAGAAGTTCCTATCCATTACAAGGATTGCCCGGCCATATTGAACTGTAGATGACAGACTAACGAGAAGAGAATAAGTGAGATTTGGCTGTAAAATTCTAAAGGAAGATGGTATGACCTGGCCAGCACCATAGACAAGAAGCTGTAGAGAAATAATATAGCAGTATGTTAAAAGACTGAGGCAGTATTGCATTAACATATCATTATTTTTTTCTAGAAATATAACAGTAAAAACGATATCTTAACTTCAGAAATATAAGCAACATTGGTTAGCCACCTACTTACATTGCATGCATTTACGGACTTGCATCCAAAACCTCCTCCACCTATACAGGGTTCTGTGAAAGATATGTTTACGGACACATTTAAGGAACTTGTAAAAGATGTTGAGGCAGTAACATATGCCGTCGGGGGAGTTGTATCTGAAATAAAATAACACAGTGAGAAGAACAAATTTATGTTAATTAGTCAGACAGAAAGTTCAAGCACTATTTCTACTTTCCCTCCTTTCCATGATTTTGTAGACTTGTTTTTCCATGTTACAAAGATGCAAGCAAAAGGAAGTTAAGCATTGAGATAATGAGACGCATTAGCTATCCTACTCAATGGGAAAAGAGATTTTGCTAGTACTATTTGTGGCATAAACTGTTAAGCTTGAAACATTTATGTCCTATTTTGTGCTGCATTATTTAGTCAAAAAATACTCTGGACTTAGGTTCTTTCACTCCCAAGACACATGACATGATTCATTAACCACACATCATCAGCAATTAAAAGGCTCCAAATCCCATAAGTCATAGTTAACTAATAACAAGCATAAGGAATTAAGTATCGTTTCTTAACCAACAGTCCAGTTATAGGTGGCACAGCCAAGTCCTTCATGTCTGGTGCAGACTTCAAAAGTATGATTTCCATCCCTCAAGCTTCTGTATGTAACTTTTCCTTTTTTACATACTGATGTGATCTCATCATCCAACTGCAACATGGTATTTTAGAACAATCAGAATAGCTTATAACATCCCCCCTCCCAAAAATGCAAAACCGAAAAAGAATATAAAACAGAATTAACACCATGAACCAGCATTTTTGTTCTAGTGCTACATACAAACATTAAGTAGCTAACTACAACATGATAATCTGTCATGTGAATCTACCCCCTTAACCTTGAAATTATTTTATGATATGGTGCCTCACATGTTTATGGCCCCGTCCAATATTCACGTCACAAATAGCCGTTTTTCAATTTGTTAGGAACAGTTAATATGTTATAACTGTGCTTCAAGTGAAGATCATGCAATAATTGAAGGTTTTAAGAAATTTAATGCACAAGTAAGCTGTTCTATGTTTCCCATGTCATCCCACAAAAAAGGAAAACTCCGGAATCAGGAAATTGATAAATTTGGTGATTTAACTTCTTTTTCGTTCTGTGTCTTGTATGAAAACATGCCCACGTTCTTTGATAATAAAGAACTACACCAAGTAATATAATTAACATTTCACAACAAAAAGATTGAGTTTCTGGCGAAATTAAGCTGCCCTTAGAAGTAAACGACTTGCCAAATTCACACACACAAACACATACAAACCTTGCATCTGAGGGTGCATTTTGAGCAAGTAGCCCCACTAGAAGTGTTAAGAACTTGGAAAGCAAATGTTGCTGACTTAGAGTGAGAGAATGCATGGGGGAACTTCAAGAACTTCACATGAACATCAGAACCACCACATTTGGTAATGGAACACAGAAACGGTAAAAGGCAACAGAGTACAGAAAGAAAGGGTTGTCTAAGCAGACCCATCTTAGGACACAGTGGGAGTAGATGCCACTTAAGTGTGAAAGAGTGATTTTTTCATGTTAGTGTGGTGAAAATGTTTGAAGAGGGTGCACAGAGATAGAGAAAGAGAGATAAGAGGAAGCTGTTGTGCACTAAGAAAGTGGCTTGAACCATGGCCATTGAATCATTGATGATGATAATTGCATTAAGGATAAGCGAACATGAGCTTGTGCAGTACAATACTCGATGAATTTCGTGGTCTTTGTCTTTCTTGTGATAGAGACACACGTTTTAACAGTCAAAGGTAATTCTGAATTATGGTATATATCACTATTGTTACACACATGAAAGTTGAAAAAGAAAGGTACGTAAGAGTACTTTTACTCAATGTTATTAAACAGAACTTGTTAACCAAACTAGTTGATTTAAAATTGGTGAAATTGTAAGGACTTAAACCATTTTTCTAATTTAAAACTCTCTCCTACACTATATGCCATAGCACTTAAATGATGGTAACATTACAAAGAGGAAGAAACTTGAGCACAAAATGGAGTCAAGAACCAGCACCATAAATGCAAATCAAATAAACCTTGTATCATTTTCAATTAGAGAACAGAAAAACAAAATTGTGATGGCCCGTGATGTGATACATGAAATGAAGACAGAATGTGAGTGGAGACCAGATTTCTCTCTCTCATTCACATAGTGACAATATGGTTTGGGTGAGATATTAAAATGTGTGCTGATTTCAACCTTATAAACGTTATCTCTCATTACATTTTAAATCTTCTCATAAAGTTCTACAATCTCATGACACATCCTGTAGTATAACAAAATGAATCCATCAAATATTGAGAGCTACAAAACAAGAAAATGGGGTTAAAGAAAGAAATCGAAAATAAAGAATTACACACAACAGAAAGCTGCAGCTCACATAATAAAACACTTGATTCCATTCATATTTCTAGTAGGTTCAACTGGTTTGAAAAAAATTAGTCTGAAAATTCATCTGCTAACTAAAAAAAAAAAAGAAAAAACAACTCTTCATAAAATACATGTGAAATAATATATAGCACGTGAATTGATTTGAATAATTTTGTTAAAATAAAAAAAAATATTTTTATTTTTTTAATGTTTAATTTAACTAAAGTATTTTTTTTAGGATAGCAAAAAATAATATTTAAATATTATATAGGTGAAAAATATTTTTCCAATTTAGTCTTTTAAATTAATTTATAAATTTTATATCAATTTACAATGGCATACTGTTTTATTATTTCAAATATTATGTGATATTAAAATATTCATTTAATTCTACAATTAAATAATAGTCTAGAAATTACTATTTTCATCAGTTTAATTACTTATCTAGTTTTAAAAGCATCGATTCATCCTAAATATTTGAAGTGTGTGTCAGCAATATTTCATTTTCATATCGCCTGAGTTTCTATAACCAAAAAAATAAATCCCATCTGTATAGGATTTTTAATAATTATTTTTAAAAGTGAGTTGTTTAGGTATCACTATTTAAATTAAAAATATATTAAAAATACTCTTCTATTATAAATTAAAATAACTTAAATGGACCTAAACAAAATAAGTACCATCATCTTGTATATCATTTGTCAAGACTGATAAGTGAGACTATATTGTAGCTAAATTCACGACCATGTAATAGGATAAGGTTTTGAAGTTGCCGAATATTTATACTCCACCACATCTAATTCATTGATTAATTATTTAGTCGTATAAAAATTATTAGTTAATAATTAGTTGCTATTCTTTAATTTCTACATTGACTTTCTACGGATACCTTTTAAGAAACGAACCTATATTTTTCCTGTACATTATTTAAATTTAGTTTTGCCAGTTAAGTTATATTTGTTTTAGTGTATGAAAAACTCTCAATTGTTTATTAGACAAAATTAAAAGTTATTTATAAACTTCATTATCTTTGAATCTATCAAAATTTCTTTACTAAAGACAGCTTTTTTAACTATGGACATAAACCAATATTCAAAATTTTGTTTTAGATTAATCAAACTTGGTTAATGATAAAGAAAGTCTTATTAAGAATATATTATAATAATTTAAAATAATATCGAGATAGATAATATGTCAAATAAAGTGAACCATTTTTATTAACATCAATACTAAATTCTAAGGGTGGTCATAATATAGTAGAATACGATAACTACTTTTAAGATTTTAAGAGTATATTTTTTAAAATTTTCTAAGTACGCTTCTATTGGTGTATCATAACGTACTCCCGTAGATTCTGCTAACGAGAAGAAACTCAGGAAACTAAACCATATTGGTTAGATACTAAAAATGAAAGATATAAAGGACAAGTGTATGGGTGAAATATCTCAATCTTTTCGATGATTATGTTGAAAGTTAACTACAATAAATATGAGCATATTACGATCATCAAGTTGACTCACAAGAGATTAATAAACTCAAATAATGATTACAACTAGTGAAACTAGTGAGGAGCAACTTTCCACTATTGAGAAGCAAATTCGGTAGATAAATTTTTAGTTCTAGTTCGTTTACACTTTTATTGGTGCAATTCTTCAGTCTCTACCGGCTTCAGCAATAGCGGCTGTATTAAATATTTTTCAACAATCAAATCATCAACAATCAATTGGCTCCAGAAGGGAAGGGTTAAATGAAGTCTAATCTCATTTCACGAAGCAAGATCGTCTAAAGAAAAAATATATAAATACAGATGAAACAGTTTTATATTGGTTCACTCTAATTTTTTGGGCTACGTCCAATTCTTTTTTAAACAAATTGTTCAAAAAGTTTCACTATATTATAAACATTTAAACTGAGTACACAAATATCTTCAAATTACATCGAGTGTACAAACGTCTCTAAATTACATCAAGTACTCAAAAGTAATATTAATTATACTAAACTCTTTATTCAAACCTAGTGTTATAGGATGTATAGGTGTGATCATATGTTTGACTTCATCTAACTTGAATCTCTTAAGTAGTTCCTTGACATACTTACATATAAAAGTTTGATCTTTTATTTGCTTGATTTGAAGTCCAAAAAATAAATTGAATTTTCTTATGCTCATTTCAAATTTTTCTTACTAAGCTTAAAAAATCTCCGTAAAAAATTTCATTATAAACATCAATATAATATAATCAATATAAATTTGCAGCATAATGAATTTATTTGAATAATCTTTACCGAATAAAGTAGTATAAACTTTTTGTCTTTAAAAACTACTTTTTGAAAGAAAAAAACTTAGACAGACGCTCATACCATGTCGGCTAGCTTGACAAGGGCTCATGTTAATCACTGCTTTATATATCCTTAACAATTCCAGATATGGTCTATTTCGATCAAATTACCTAATGTTCAAAGTTGTGTTCTTGGCTACGACGGCTGTTTGCAAGGCTTTTTTCCGTATGCTGTAATTCTCATCAACCTACCATGGAATGACATAGAGTATTACATGAGCTCAGAGCAGTGGATTAATTATTGGATGCGATTTTATAGAATAAAGTATTTTAAAATATTGAAAAATTATCAGAATTAAATATTAATAACTATAACTAAAACCAAAATTACACATAACCTATAGGCAATCAAAAGCTAAAAGAAAATAAGTTAGGTTAACTAATAATATAGATAAATAATATAATAATCAAAACCTAAAACCTAAATTAATTATATAGATAAATAATATAAATAATCTGCTAGATTTTTCTTGATAGATTTCGAAATGTTTTAAAACATAAAATAATTATTATAAATATAAATAATTTATTAATTCTGTTTTCCAAATCATATATATGAATAGTTTTAGAAAGGGTTACAAAATCTCTTTTGGTTAAAATCATACTTTTTTTCAAGATTGTTCCAAGATTTATAGTATTTTTAAGGAAAAAGCTTATGAAATGAAGATCTTGTTAAATTTGTATAATATATTTCTTTATTTTTAGCTTTTTTGAATTTCAATCGCATCAAGAGTCATATCTTTTTATTAACTTTTTTTTTCAAATTTCTAATGACGCTTAGGTTAAATAGAGAGAGTTGTATAATAGGTTTCTACACTTGTTGTTTTTCAAGTTTTAAAGAAGTGTACATTCTTCAGTTCATTGCATACTGCATGCGAAATGCATATGTAACATTTTTTTTTTCAATAATAGTGGAACAATATAATTTAGGTTGTATAAACTAAAGTTGAATGTAAATTTAGGTAGAATGGAACCAATACAAAAGTTTATGTAAATTTCTTTTATCCTTTATATTGTTAGTGATTCTTTTTAATTATTTTGGGTCTTAACGACTTTAAATTGTATCTTAAAAATCTATTATTTTAGTGTTTTAAGTAATATTTTTAAATATTATATTTAATTGAATAAATTTAGTATTTTTCTCGTGGTGGTGTCCGGTCAAAGAAACGTAACATTCCATATTTTTCACATAATAAAAATTTTGTCATATAGAAATTTTTGTAATAAAAACTCTATTGCATATAAATTCCATAATAAGTCTAAATACAAATCTCCATACATTGGTAAGAGTATTTCAAAATATACTTCTCTATGCAAGATTTAATAAAAATATCTTCATACAATCATAAAATTAAATTAAATTTCTCTATTAGTTTACTGAGGAGTTACACCACTGTCAAATCTCTACTCATGTGTAACAAAGATCATCGCATATTTAAAAATAAAATAAACATCACACAAAAATAAGGGTAAGCTAAATAGTCTAAAGAAATGTGTATTCATAAATTAAATTCGTATCACAACCAAACTACAAATATCATACTTTCATGATTCATCTCATGTACATTATCATTATCACATCTCTACAACATATCATACATATATGGACTCACATACAAAGACATTTGACTCTTTATTTTCAGAAGACTTAGAGACTAGTACCTGCCAGATGACACTTCCAACTGTGAATCCACATAACCCCAAATGAACATAACCTCATATGACACAGAAATATATATATTTGTCCTGACCGCTCTTTTAAACTGCAATTTCCATTACATGGACATCCTTCAACTCTCACCACCTGGTATCCTTCATCAATGTGATTCTAAGATACTAATAAATAAAGCACATCCTAACAATCTCACGAATATCTCATTCCCTAATGATACTATCTCAATTACTTTTTTTATATTATTCACAAACATTTATAATATATCATATCATACATAAAAATTTATTTAATTTAATTCAAATTCATTCAATTCATACTTAATAAAACAAGTAATTACAATATTTATTAAAAACATTCGAACTAGTTTTCCTTACTTGTATAAAATAAAGACTCTTAAACGAGGTTCAAAACCTAAATCACGGACAACCTAACCTACACAAAGAGTTTATGATGAATGATCAAATTATATTATTAGAACAATGGATCAACATAAACTCATTTTGATCTTTTAAATAACATAAACAAAATATCACTATCAACTAAGAAAGATAAACAAACAATAAATATAAATAACTACTCTTAGATTAGTCTACAAGTATATATATATATATAGAATGTTTGAGTATATGTAATTAAACCTTTTTACAACAATATAATTTTAATATATTTCATTATCTTATTTTTATATGACACATAAACATACATAAAATAAAAATATATATTTTATTTATAAAAAAAGTTTTGAAAAATCGTCTGCTTTCTCTTTGATCTTCTTTGTATCTCATTTTTCCTCCTGTCTATTTAGTTATTTTTCATCATATCATCCATTACATTTTTTCTCGTTTTCCTTCTATTTCTGTCATCTATCCAGTTATTTTCCATCACATCATCCATTACATTTTTCTCTTTTTTCCTTCTATTTCTGTCATCTATCCACTCATGCCTTCTAAACATAAAGTGCACCATAATCATTTCCCATTTAAATATATTCATTCTCTTCTTTCACCTAATGCAATACCCTTTTATGGAGTTTATATTTGATTTGATGTGACTCAATCCCTTCCCATTCCTGCTTTAGTCCTGCCTCTAGATTACAAATTATATTACAATGCTTGATTGTTGTCTTTGCAATTCACACCCATAATGAAGTACCCAAGTGAAGCCAAAAGATTAATTAATTAACTTGATCAATAAAAAAGAAGTCAAAATATGATGCATTGCAACAAAACAAAAGAAAACTGAAGATGATAATTATTGTCTATCTCAATGCCACCTTTAGAGGACATGAAAGAACATACATGATTTCTATAGCAAGAGACACAAACTCGTGGAGCATCTGTTTTTATTCTTAAAAGGTATACCTAGTCTGTGTTTTTATCACATTTCTGAAGAATGATTCGGCAGTGTGATTAATTTATTAAAGTACCCTACTCCAACATCGCAAGTGTATAATATAATAATATATTAGGACTTCCTCTCTCAGATATTCCATAGCTTTATATAACAAGACCACAAATGAAACACTTGAACGAGAATATATATATATATATATTATAGAAAGTGAAGATTAAATTTAATTCAATATATTTATAATGAGTTTTGTACGACTTTATATTATAATTTTATTTTATTTTTATCTTTAATTGGAATGAGATTTCCAATGAATTGAATATATCAAATGTAAAATTAAATATTTATGAGTGGTTAAAATGAATCAACAAAAGGTGATACAAAATGTTCAATACATATTACAAGGATAAGGTGTAAATTTTAAATTTAACTCGTAGTAAGATAAGATTTTTTTACACCTACATATGTATATAACTTAACATTATATATTATCTAGTTCTAGCTAGAATAAAAGAAATTATCATTATTTTCAAGTTCTTGCTATACTCATTTGTTAATTATATTGACAAAGCATAAATATGTACATGAAAAGGAGATCTGACGGCGGAGGAAGCAGATATTCTGGATGAAGTGCAGAGTAAACTAAAGGAGGGAAAAGATTCTTAAGATTTTGAATTATTTTTTACCAACCTTTATTAATCACTTCAATTTTACATCTAATTAATCTCCTTTTTTATTGGGTTTACTTATTTTGAGATAAAGTAATATCTTTAACCATGACTTCATTACTATATAAAAATCGAATTTTAAATTTTGATTAATAGACTTTTGAAACTTTTTATGCCAATGACCTTTTGTGGAAGACTTTGATTATGAATATACCAATACACTATCCTCTGAAGCATTGTTTTCAAATCATAGTTCTATACACATGGAGAATCAAGGTTCAAACTTCAATATGTTTGAATACTCGTACTTTCTTATCATCACTGGTAAGAATAACATTTTTATGATGTCTTAACTGAATCGAGTAAAAAAACGATGTTTTAAAAATGTGATGATATTGCATTACATCTTGAATTGGTTACAAAACTAATTGATATAATATAATCTTTAAATATTTTATATTTTGCTTTCTTTTATATTTTTCTTGTCAACCAAAACTTGAAATCTCTTTTCTTCTACCCACGACCTAAAAATTGTAGTTTTTTCTATATTTCCTCGTAATCCAAAATCATAGTTTCTAAAAATTATTATTTTTTAATCTAAAATCACCATGTTCTGATTTGTGTTTTTCATATTTTCTTTCAAAATATTATCATTTTTGTTGTTTCATCTTCTCTCTTTCATTCAAAATGTTCTTCTGGTTGTTGCTACTTATCTTCTCCTTCTCAAATTAAAATCATTCATGTAAATTCATCTTTCTCTTTATCAATTATCAAATTCAACATGTGTTCTCATTGTTGTTTGTTTTCTTTTTCTTTCTTTTATTAAAAATCACATAACAGACAAATGTGAGAAACATGACAAACATAAGAACGTGTGTTTAATTGTGTTTTAAAAATATTGCATAATTTTTTGTATTTTTTGTCTAATAATTCTCAAATGATAATTTTAGTGTTTGATTAGACGAGGGACCATTAAATATTTTCACAAAATATTTGATGAACTTTTCTTCCTTTAATGAACTTTTCTTCCTTTATTTAACACATTTAAATAGCATGTAATGTAAGAGATTGAGGAAATAAGGACTACTCTATAATTTATATTGGTTTGTTTCTTGTAAAAGACTACATCCAGTTTTTGATTAACTAATCAAGTTTCACTAAGCAAACTACCACTGTGAAGTACAAACAAATATTCTTTCACCAAGTCATTTCTACCTTAACCCAAGTATTCTTTCAACAAGTAATTCTTGGCTCAAGCCAAGTATTCTTTTCACATGTCACTCTTGACTTAACTAAGTATTCTTTGCACAAGGCATTACTAGATTAACTAAGTATTCTTTTCAAATGTCACTCCTAAATTAACCAAGTATTATTTTCAAAAGCTACTCTTAGCTTAAGAAAACTATGATGTTTTTATGATAAACAGATCATGTTTTCCACTCACTAGAGAGGGTATTGTCTGTTGACATATACAATGGTTTTAAACTCTCTTTATTAGTTTGTTAGGATAAACACAAACAATATTTTTTATAAAGTTTTAGGATACAGAGAAAATTTAACAGAGTTTTAGGACTTGCAATTTATGACTATTATTCTCATCAAAGCATGTTCTTATATAGGCTTCAAGAAACTAGTCGTTGCATTCCTTTTTCTGATCATAAAGTAGCTTTGAACTCACTTGATTTGTCGTCTTCTTCTTTTTCCTCTTGTGTCTAATGAGCTTGATCATTGTAAAGTATTAAATGTTCTTCATGCAACATTAATTTCTCTTCTTTATGCAATTCTCTGATAACTGATCATACTTATCTTCTTCGATAGAAAAACCTTTTATACCAAATAATGGTAAAAATGCACACCAAGATGAGTTAAAGTTGAATATGGCTTGTATCAAGATAGTTGTCGGTCATTGCAGCTTTAGCTCAAATCCCCAAGAGATATTTGAATACAACTTCTATTTGGTGTGGATCTCATTCGTGACATACGATGAAGACTTCTCTATATTACAGACATAAGTTTCATGAATATTCTTTGAGTTCAGGTTAACTTATAGTCTTTGATTGTATTTATCGTCTAATCATCATCTATCTTCTATCATACAAAATCAGTAGCTACTTTCGTGCTCTTATATTCTATCAAATAAATCACTTGCATGATCTACTCTTATTCCTTCAACATGTATCAGATACAACTTCATGCTTTATTGGTTTAAGCACTTAGTCAAAATTGCAGGTTGTTGGACTTTTGCTCTAACAATCTCCCCTTTTTTATGGTGCTCAAAACAATTTGACATGAAAAACAATATAATCACAGAGCAATCAAATCATATATACACATGTTCGATTGAAACACTAAGCAACAGTCTTTGATGGGTGCTCCTACTTAACTTGTTAAAAGCTCCTTTTAAGCGATATTCTACTCCTTTTCTATTCTTGGAGGCTCCACTTATATTATGAACCTTTTTCGTTTCACTCTTCACTTTGATAATAAAACGTTAGTATTGTCTGCTGAAAATGGGTTTTGAGGCCCCCCTTAAGACAAACATTGTCTCATGATGCCTTTATCTTGTTTTGAGCACAGGTTCACCTTTCTCCATCTATTTTGTCCTTTTACGACAATTTTGCTCTAAGTTCTCTCCTTTTTCTTCTGCTATTCTTTTTTTTTTTTTAAGCATCATATCAAAGGGGTGATGTGATTGATGACCATCCAGGAGACTGTAGATAAGAATAAAGGGGTCAGAAAACTAGAGGCTTGATTAGGAGCTTACCAGAAGTTTGGGCCTATCTTGGCTTGTTTTGGTCTATCTTGGCTTGTTTTGGTCTCTTAACAAACTTTTAGGCCTAAATCCAATCTTAAAAAGATCACTCTAAAGTATTTGGAGCATAAAGAATGAAAGACCCTTATATGTAAAAATTTACAAAATAATTTAGGATTTTATTTTGAGCCTTGTATTGTAGGCCAACTAATAGAATTTTGGGTCTTGTATTTTGGCCATGGATAGATATTATGGTTACATTTGGGCCTCCTTAAGTCCAAAATGAAACCTTAGGTGTCATATAAGAGTTGGAAAACTTTTCCATGTGCATGACACCACTCGTCACCTTCTCAATAGAGAGGATTTGAAGCTTGTGATGCAAGGCACCTTCCCATATGCATGGCACCAGTGTTCACTCTCCCAATAGAGAGAATTTGTACTTCTCACAGAGTGACGTTTGTCAACCTTTCACTTGAGAGGATTTGAGAAGCTTGCACTCCAAGTTAGGGTTAGGGTTAATCATCTAGGTTTAGAAGCTTCTCTTGCAACCTTTGTCTCCTATAAATAGAAGTGTTTTGTACATGATTTTGAACCTTGAATGAAGTAATAAATTTTTGCCCAAAATTTTGTGCATTCTCTACTTGTCTTGGTTCTCTCTAGAATAGTCTTCTTTAAGAACAATCTAAACTCCTCCTAAATATTGGTCCAACCACATTCTAGGAATTCAACCAATACTTCATCTCAAACCAAAAGTCGTGAAATCCTACTCATCTTACATGCTTCCTAATCACTCCTCCACCTCCATACAAAACAATTCAACATGATATAACAACAAGAAGAAGCAATTGGAATGACGCATGCATTAGAAGGCCAACATTTGGTATCATGAGCCTTGGTTCTTCAAAAGCTAAGTGATTCTTCTTCTCTTGTTAAGTGTTTTTTGTATTTCCTTGTCATATACCAGACAAATAGTTTACTTATAAGTGAGTCAAGTGGATCTTATTTAACAAGTCAAATGAAAGTTTTTGAGTCTGATTGTTTTACACATCAAGTCCTCGTTTTAGATTCATTCATCAAGCAACTTTCACAAAGATTTTTAAAGTTCATTAAACTCACAATTTAACCCTTGTGATTTCCTTGTTTTTCACATCTTGTTTAGTCAAGAATGATTTGGTAAAGAATACACTTTAACAGGGTCAGTCATAAGTGACTACTATATAAAAAATATTCATTAAGCCATGAGTGACTTGAGAAGGAATATTCAATTAAGTCAAGAGTGGTTTGTAACAATAATACTCAAGGTGTTAGCTAGGAATAACTATGAGCTCAAACAATACTCAAGGGATTACCAAAAACTAGCTACAAAACCCAAAGAATACTCAAAGTGTACTTTGTAATATCAGTCTACCTTGTGAAACTCAGTTTGTTGATTGAAACCTGGATGTAGTCTAATGTGACAGACAAAAACGTATAATGTTGTATATATTTCTTTCTTCCCTATTTCTTTTACATTGCATGTTATTATCGTCTACACTAATCTAGAAAGGAAAGTTATTGTGAAGAAGTATTTTAGTGAAAGTTTCCTATTGCACCTGTTGTGATCTATCAAATGTAAAAGTTATGATCTAATCACTTGATAAACAAAACTATCATATAAATATTACACATCAGACGATATTTGCAAAAAGAAAAATTAAATAATAAAGGTTTAACTATGTTTTCTTTTTAAATACAAATACAAAAAGTGTCTATATAAAACAGCAAGAAAAAAAAGAAGACCAACATTAATTAAAGTTCAAAATTGAAGTCAAATTCAAGTTTACAAATCTAGACCGAAAGAAGGTAGAATCAGATATGAAAATATACTCTCAAGTTGTGAGAAAAAAAAAAGGAAAAAAAAGAATCAACCATGGATGAAAGACTACACAAAATATAGGTTTCAAGACTAATGATAGCACTCATGCTGACTTAGGAGAATTTTTCTTTAGTTTGATATCATATCCCTATCTATTGTGGGTATTTTAGATCACAATAGAAATCTTAAGCTAAAATATCGTTTTATTTAATCTTTTTATGAGTTTTTGTTTCACATCCTCTTGAAACATTGCTGTATAAATTCTGTGAACTAGGTCACCACAATTTATGTTTACCCTATGCCGCACATCAAAATCACATTTAATTTCAAGAATAGAAACCAAACCACTAGATCAACATAACTTGAAGTATTGAAACGGGTGTATGTCTGAAAATGGAAATATTTGTTATGTTAATATATTAAAAACATATTTAACCTACTTAATTAATTAACTTATATTGTTAGTAAAATAATAATAATAATAATAATCTGTAATCATCATTTTTAAAATATTTTTAATATATAAAGCATTCATTTCTGACCTCCTCCGCTCTCTCTACTTCTCTACCTCTGAATATAAATCCTTTGCACTGACTGTCATATGTCACTGCATCACTTTGTTTTTCCTTTTGAGAAACAAAAAGAAATGGAGAACAACCTCTACAACTTTCACTATTCAGCAACCTACTCAGACCAGTCAACAACAATGGCTCCACCTCCGCCGTCTAAGATTGTCTTTGGGAAGGAAGAGGATGTTTCAAAAGCACTTCGTGATAAAGTTGCTTCTCACCCTCTATTTCCTCACCTCCTCCACGCCTACATCGATTGCCACAAGGTTTATACATACATATATATATATATATATATATATATAACTATAAAATGTTAATAATACATATATATATGATTTTCAAGTGTCAATAAAAGGATTATGGGGTGGTTTGGGGAACAAAAAACCCCTTTTGAAACCATATGATTAATCATCACTAATCAGTTCTAGTGTTGTATTTAGCAATGTTATTCATGTTTATGAGTGATTTTGTGTTTGGATTTTCAGGTGGGAGCGCCACAAGATATGGCAGACCTATTTGAAGCAATCAAAGGAGAGCATAATGGGGTGTGTCAGATATCTGAATCTGAATCTGATCATGGCTTCTTGGGTGCTGATCCCGAGCTTGATGATTTCATGGTCTCTTTCTCTTCCCAATAATAGTCTCTTCTTAAAATACTCAAGAAATCACAAACCCTAATTATGTCAGCTTATTTTATGTTTGTTGCATATTGAAGGGAACGTTTTGCGATTTGCTGGTGAAGTACAAATCAGATCTTTCAAGACCCTTTAACGAGGCATCCATGTTCCTCAGCCACATGGAAACTCAGCTTCACTCCATCTGCAACGATCTTGCTTTCATAGACAACACTCTTCCTCAACCTCCAGGTCTTTCTCTTGGTTTCTATTATATACATACATATATATACATATTCAATAAATTCAATGGTTCACTGGATTCATCTCTGATCTTTAAAATTGAGACATATATGGGGAATAAGTTAAGAAGTTCACAAGTTTTACACCAAATAAAATATATGAAAAATTATTATTTAACATTTATAAGAGATTAGTTCATGGATATTGTATCCTTTTAGTTTGATCGTCTCTTAAAATGAAATCTACCTTATCTAAAGAACTAATTTTAATCATTAATAAAGAAATTCAATTAAATTATTCAAAATTTTATACAAAAATTATGAGATATTTCTTTGTGGATTACAAGAGAAAAATATAAACTTTATACATTAAATAATATTAATTAAAATTTTAAAAATAATAAATCAATTAACTAAAATTTATAAAATACAAATCTTACTGTGAAGAAAGAGGGGACAATGGCTTGATGCTCTAACTAGAAGCTCTAAAAATCGAGTCAAAGTTTTTTTTTTTTTTTTGTCAAAATAAATATAAAACAATTCAATAATCAATTTTTGTGTTTATCTTTCATTCATCCTTATAACATATAAGAAATTATTTGTTGAAAAGTCTGAGTTCAAAGAATAGTTGTACAAATAATACGAGATTAAGGTTCATGAAATCCTATGAGACCAAGGTCAGTCAAAAAGGTCCCAAAGCATGTTTGAGGAACTGGTTGGGTCACATGGAGCCACTGTAGTCATGTGATTTGTGTTTGCTTTGGTAGCCATTTTAATTATGCATACATCCTTGCTATACCTTCATGATAAAATATACAATGGCTGAAAAAAAGAGTATATATATAACTAAAAAGAGTTGACTCATCAAGATATTGCATAACTCAAATTAACTTTTTAGGAACTAAAAATATAACTATTTATAATGGTTTGGTGATAAATAAAAGACCTAATGAAAACAGAATTATCTAAAATCGCCATAAAATTAACTATTTGTTGCTTCAAAAATAATGGTAAGTTGGATATCAAACATTTGTTGTCCATTTTTTTCACATATATTAATTATACTAAGAGGGTCTAAAGCAGCAAAAATAATGACAATTAGTGATTGCAAGAGTTACAAATTAACTACGCAAAGTTGAAGCCCTACCTATATATATTATTCCTTCGTTCAAACAATTAAGCTATGTCCGTCAACTAGAGTGAAGGAGGTATATGCATAATGTCTAAAGGCAGGTTCCACTAGTGAGCCATCATATGTTAGAATTAGTTTCCACAAATACGTAGTACAAGAAACCAGTGTCTAATGATACACATCTAAAAGAAAAAGAACAAACTTCTAATGAAGTATTAACACATGCACTTGTAATATTACTTTATAAAGTAATGTGAAACTTAACATAAACTATCTATTTAATACTTTTTTTGTCAATTTCATATGTGCACTTATACATTTTTCATGTTTACCATTGAGTTAAAAAGTATTACCTCAAATTTGAAATTATTAAATTTAAAATATCGTTAAAATTAAATTTAACCTCCTTATTATGTGATTTTAATGTACAAATTATCTTTTATTGTTTTAGGATAAAACAGTACGTAGCCATCCCTCAAGAGATTGAAATAAAATTTGATAATATTTTTACACATCCATACTTTTATTTGACCTATTTTATTTCATATATTTTCTTTATTTTTTTATCTCAACTTGTGTATAGTTATCGTGAAATTTTATTATATAAATAACTGTCTCCTTTAAGATTTAGCATTTTTATGTAGAATTTGACCTGATCAATACAAACAGGGAAGAGAAAAAGTTAGTATATATATATATATATATATATATATATATATATATATATATATATATATATATATATATATATATATATATTCGTGTTGTTTTTCATCCTTTTACTGAAACTTCGTTGGTTTAATTGTTGCATTTCTTAATACATAATTATTTTATATTGGTATACTTTTTTCACATAAATTCGATTCCACGACTTTGCTTGCTGCTGTTTCTTTCAGTAGGTTGAGGACATATTTCATGTCAGTCTATTAGTGATGAAATTCTTGTTATTACGAGTCTCTTTATTGATAATAAATATTTCAAATAAATAAATGGCTTTTTGAATTTAACAGGAGTTGAGGGTAATGGTCAAATTAGTCAAAATGGTAAGAACCATTCATCTATTCAGAGTCTTTCGACGAAAAATATGTCTATCCTAGAATTTCATAATATAACATTGTGCTTTTAGCATGGTGCTTGCTTATTTTCTTTGATGAATGATCGAGCACTTAAGGTAAATTACTCTTTATCTTTTTATATTAAACTCTTTAACTTATATGTACCCTTGTTTTAGAATATCACAAGCTAGTTTGCTCAAAATAGAAATATAGAAAGACTTCATTGTGGGAAAATGGAGCAATCATATTAGTGGAGTTTTCAACTAAACTTGACTCATTATTTATATAGTTTGAGATTTCATGGTATTTATGAAATGCGTCTATTTTATACTTAATATCGTATAATTTTCGTTAGTTATATTGTTTCAGAATAGGTCCACTTGAAGAAGATGTCACACATATATAAATGTATATAACTATCGATTGTACTACTTATAATTTACGATGAAGTTAAGAAACTGTGTTTTTTAGATTGTTAGTGTTTTCTCCTCTATACATCTTCCTTTTCCTTCCCTTCGTTCATCTTAAAGATATAGACAAATAGAGAAGTGTATAAATGAAAATTATCCAATTATCGAAATTAAATAACACACTTTTATCAGCCTAAAGAAGCATAAAAATAGATTAAAAAAAAAAAAAAAAGGATTTAAAAAAAAAAAATGTATAGAGAAACAAGAAAAAGAAAAAAAAAACTCAGACAAAAAGAGGAAAGCTATTTTTAAGAGAAGGTGAGGTAAATAAAGAAAAAAAAA
>Ga0209700_103271_pt1 | contig 31332 bp, 6 predicted proteins | sample SiratroredBW_FD_187528 | JGI IMG/M metagenome (GOLD analysis project Ga0209700, IMG submission 187528) | Root nodule microbial communities of legume samples collected from California, USA - Siratro red BW (SPAdes) (version 2) | ecosystem: Host-associated > Plants > Roots > Nodule | place: USA...
TAATGTATATATATAATATATATATATATATATATATATTATTTTCTTTTTAAGAAATGATGTTACTAGGGAAACCAATAAAACCTTGAACGACCTGTGAAAAGACAAAATGAAAGTCGAGAGCATAAGCTACATGGATAATCAAGTTGGAATACTTTGATATTATTTGCATATATCCGAACATGACTTTTACTTAAATTAGTCAGTAACGATTGGATTTGTGAGGTATCTTTGAAATGCTGTAGTTGTCATCGTTCTCCCTAAAATATTAAATATTATTTGTCCGCAACAACGTGAAAACACCGTTTGCTGAAAGAAAGAACATGTAATGATATATATATATATATATGACGCTATCAATCAAGTCTAATATAAAAACAAAAAAAGTAACATTTCGTAATAGTTTTCTCCTTTCGTCATATACGTAAACATTATGAAGATGACTACCTGGGTTTACCTTGAACATAATGTTAATGTTATGCTAACTCACCAAATTGTTGACTTTAAAAATATTTGCACATCACAACAATACTCCACGGTAGATACCACAAACGCATCTAAACAATATAGAACATTTTCTAGTATTTTAATACTCTTAAGCAAAGTAACACACATCTTTCCAAAATTAAACAAATTTCACAACAATTATAAATTCAACATTTCTCAAAAATTCAATTTAATATGTACAAAAAATCGCATACTATGTTTCTAAAAAATTAAGTTAAAAAATATACAATTGAAATAAACTTTTAACTTAAAAAGAAACTGAAAACTTGATTAACACAATCTTTGCTAAAGAAATCCATTTTGAGTGATTATTGAACTAAACCACAAGTCGTCATATATATCCAAAGAATTTATTTTCGGCATTAAAATTACAATGAAAAGCATCATAGCAGGGCATACCTAAACACAACAGCAACGAACATTTGCAAAATTTCATATAGCTAGGAATGAAGATTTAGTCATTTTTAGCTCAATGAACTTATATTTAAATTATATTTGAAAATGATAGGGTATTGCTTAAAACTTCTCCTAAGAAAAAAATGAACTCAAGAGAATTTAGGAAGAAAATATAATACAAAATAAAGTAAAATGCTCAAATTTGTGATCAATTATATTAAATACATGATGTAGGAAGTACAAAATTCAGAGGAGTGAGATAAAAAAAAATGAAAATTTAGCAAGACAGGATAAAAGAGAAAAAAGAAGTTCTCATTCTCTATTTTTTAAAAACTACAATAAAATGATTGTGAGAGGATGAAAATAAATACAATTAAGATGACTAAATAATTTAAAAATAAGTCACGCCAATTTTAACAACGATTATAAGTAACTTCTAGAAATGGTTATGAACTTAAAAAAGATTGAACAAATCATATGAGATGACGAAGATTAAAAAAGAAGCATCTACCTTTAACGACGATTTAACTTTTAACGATGATTCAGTTGAAATTGTTATCGTTTTTGCTACTTATAATGAATATTAATCTGAAATCATTTCTGCTTCCTAATTTTTTAATTTTTTAATAATAATTTTGTTCTCACCCATCGTCATTTGATCATTTTTACGACGGTCCTAAGCTGACTATTGTGAAAAAGGTTATTCTATAATGACATTATCTTTATAATCATCATAATTTTACATAATTAATTAATTATTCGCATTAGTAGATTAGAAAGACAACATAAAAATATTACTCCTCTTCTTAATTACAAGTGTCGTGAATCAAAAAGAAAAAGAAGATAAAAGATATATGTTTAGACTTTAACCAATTTGGTAAATGAAAATCAAGAGGTAATTTAAATCATATCATGAATAGAAAAGTTAGAAAATTTTGATTTAACTGTTTCCCTTTTATAGTTTTAAATGCGAATTGGGTGGAAATATATTTGGTCGATTTTTTTTTTTTAAATTAACAACTGAATCACAAAAGATAACAACAAAATATTAGAATAATATAAATAATACTTGGATTGAAATTAAATTCAATTAATCAAAAATCATTACTAACGAGAAAATGTTTGAAAACTAAATTTTAAATTTGATTATAAATTTTTTCACAAAATATTAATTTTATACATTAAAAAAACTAAAATCGCAACTCAAATATAAATAAATAAATAAATTAAACTCACAACCAAAATCAAGAAAAAAATTATACATTATAATTTATTAGTGTAAATTTTACATTAACATAAAAAAATTTAGAGTATGGATATGCTACTACATAGTCAAACATCTACATATATTCCACTACTTTTCCATCGATAAAACGCCACATTACACTGTATTATTAGAAGAGATAAATTAAAATGTATAGTCAACCCAACAATGTATGTGACAAATGCTTTAATAAATATAGTAAAACCTTATTCCATTTCCGAGTCCTTAGGAGGGAATTCAGGACCATGCATTCAAGAATTAAGGTGATGTACCATTATGAAATTAGCAGGTCATATTTACGTTACAACAGTACAACATGGGCATTCACACCACAATAACTATATTGCCATTTTTTTTTTTTCAAATAATAATGTTGCATTGAATTTGTTCACCATACTATTGAGAATCATGTCATATATCGTACATGGTTAAGTGTAGGATCCATAATGACAAGAATAAAATTGCACTGGGCCACCCTCAGATTCTTTAAGACCAGATGAATTAATGCCTTCTGAAATTTCTTTGCACTTCCAAAATTAGACCAAGACTACTCTTCTTCCATCCTTACACAATCCACCATATTTGACTGCATAATTTATTCAGAAAAAAATTCAAATATCAGTCGATTAGAGATAACATTAAATATAGTGCAGAAGTGAGAAAGATTTTTATTTTAGTTTTGTAAAATTATTAAATTAAGTTAAATCTATTTAAAAAGATGGTACTAAAGTCTTTCTTATATGAACTGAGATTACGTGGCTTTTATAAGGTTTTAATGGAACAAACTTACTTTGTAAGATAAAAGCTGTTTTATACTAAGTTTATACGCCTTTCTTCTGTGTTCATAATTGGGTCACCCAAGTTGCACAGGTTTTGTTGACTTCAAAAACTTGCAACATGAAATGCAAGTGGAGATGGCCCATCATAATATGGAAAATAGATATAGACAAAGGAGTACTAGTTTTGTGATTATAGTGCTTCATTGCTAATTACGTATGATTTCCACTGCAATTTATAAATATATCATTTACACATGGTTTGCTATCTTTTTAATTAGGACTTGTCTCTCGCAACTAGGATAATAATTAAGCATACTTATATTAAAAAAAATCACTTTGGCTATCTTTAAAATTTTTGACAGCCAACTTCCAATAGACACTTAAAATATGTATTGACTTATAAGCTGTATACAATTATGAACACAGCTCTAGAAAATGATGAGAAAAATAATTATGCAACTACTTAGAGATACAAGAGAAAAGTAGACACAATTTCTGAGAAGGATACTTTAGTTAACGCCAATAAGATTGTATGTGATTGTGGAATATTGGGTTTTTATTAATTTTTCTAACGTAACTGTCTTAGTATTTCAATTGACCAGCTTTGACTACTATGATGTTTTCTAGTCTTTTAAAGTTTGTCTTTTCAACAATTAAAAGTATTGAAAAGATAAAAAAAACACAATAGTTGAAAAGTAAGCAGTATTTAATAAATTTGTATTAATGGAATATTTATTAATCAATGTATCGAAATATTAAAAGATTATAGTATTTATTTTAAAATGGAGATAGTACTAACGCACAAATGTGATCCTCTTTAATCATCAGTAATTTGATTTGGATGACGCCAATACGTTAAGTTCAAAGCGTTATACACTAGTTCTATCATAAAAAATTTTTATAACTGACATTCGTAAAATTAAAACTAAAATGTGTTTTAACCAATGTCGTTAGAGCTTTTTATTTTAATATTAAAATATTATTCATACCAATAGGGTGTAAAATGGTTGTTGTCAAACAAAAGATAATCTAAACTAAAACTAAATAGAGTGTGAAGTTTTTTTTTTCAGGAAAATAATAATATAAACAGTAATTTAAATTTAAAGAAAAAATAAATAAATTTCTCATCATAATTATTTAATTTAAATATATTTTTAATCTCTTTCACATGATTCTCTTTTTTAGTTCTTTAAGACAAATATGTATAAATTAGTCCATGTAGAAGCATAGTCATTTTTTCAGTTCTTTTAGAAAAATCTCAAACCAATTTCTTTCCTTTTTTAAGTATAAAACTTATGTTCCCTGTACAAGCATCAAAAGTTACCTAGCCAACTGAGAAGGGTATTTTACACTGTTTCTCTCATTTAACCAATTTTATTTAAAAATAAAAAATAAAAAATGTAATCCTTTCAGATTTAATAATATTATATATTTTAATTTACAGTGAATTTGTTAATTATATATGACATTTGGATACATGTTTTGTCATGTAAACATTGTAATAAATGAAAAACGATCAACACCGTTTTTTCTAAAACTAACTTCTGCAGAGTTAAAAAAAACAAAAAAACAGTTGTTTCAAATCGATGGAATTAAAACTATATTGATGTCTAATTATTTTTAATATTTTAACGTATTCTCGTAATATAAAGGCTATTAATTTCTTATTATTCACAAAACACATTAATATTATAATTCTTTTAAAATTCGAAGTCAATACATTTTGATGAATTCAATTGTATATTTACAAATATTATATATATATATATATATATATATATAAGTATTAATATGTGAAAAAAAATTAACAGTATGTATATAGATATATGTACATGAAAAGCAGCATAAAAAGTATTTTAAACTAAAAATGCTTCAAATTAATATTGACTTTCAATCCATTTTGTCAAAGTGACAATGAAAATTAAAAGCAGCATTGTTTTGGTATTTTAACGAAAGAAAAAAAAAGAAATCAATTTGATTATGAAAGATGAATGTGCTTATTAAGAAGTTTTAATGAAAATTTTAATATATAGAATTCCTTCAAAATAATTATTTGTGTGTGTGTATATATATATATTGTTAATATTTAATATTTAATAGATAAATACATTGAAAGTCAAAAAAATTATTTGTTTGTATATATATTTTTTTTGTTAATAATTAATATTTAATACATAAATACGAATGTTTTTTCTAATTATGAGGTTAATTTGTTTGAAAGCGGAAATAATTTAAATAATATGAATTCATTACCATATTTAATGAAGGAATTAAATGTATATCTATGTGAAGATGTGGATGTGAAATATATTTATATACATTTTGATATATGGTTTGTCGTATTGCGTATTTGCGTTTTGTTTTCAAAATATGATAATCATGTGTTATATATCAGTAAATGATATTTTAGGAAGAAAATATGAGCATATATAGGTCGACAAAAATATGTATATATTTATAACTTTTTATAAAAAAAAAATACTTCGAAGAAACTTTAAAATATAATATTATATATATATATATATATATATATATATATATATAATATTGTAATTGTAGTAGTAGTATAAGGATGTGATTTTTATATTTAAAACGAAAGAATTTATATAAAGATAAAGTTTTGAATAACTTGTTGATATAAAAGTTTTAATTGGTGCATTCACTTTTTAAGAAGTAATAATAAAAATATTTAGTCAAAAATGAATGTCGGCCCAGAAACAGCGGAGTTTTGAAAGTGAAAATAAAAGCATGCTTCCCAAGTTTTCTTTGTCCCCACTTACACACGCTTCCTATGTGAGGCAAAATCACAAAAGAAGGAACCACTTAATAAAGCTTAACGAACAAGTCACAACCCTTATGCACACAACCTCTCCAATTAATTAATCTGTTTTTTCCATTACTTTTAACAATTTTGTATTTTAGGCTATTAATGCTTAGAATAATCAACACATTTTTTTTTTCACAAGAGTAAAACATAATACAATGTTTTATAATATACTTGTCAATGTTTCATTGATGAAACACAATGTGTAATAGCGAAATAAGACATGTAATTTGTATAATTGAGAAAAAAAAAAGTTGTAAGAGAAAAGATAAATTCTAAAGATTGAAATTTCTTTCTCAACTACCACACATGAATAAAAGTTACTCTAATTAGATACCGTGTCAATTACTTACCAAATATAGTTCACTTAGAGGATATTGAATTAATTATTTACCAAAGTAGTATAGTTCATTTATAGGCTAGAATTCAATGTCCCAGAAGCCAAATTCTAGCCTTCATACTTTTCTTGTTCGCGTGGAAAAAAATAATCAAAATTTAGATACGAAAAACTAAATTCTAAGTTCGTTTTTTCTTTTCTTAGAAAAAAAGAAAAATGAAGAAAAGTATTTTTTAAAATTATTTGTTTGTTAAATAATTAGTATTGGTAATAAAAATTTTACTTGAATATAAATAATGAATTAAAGAATTGAAAAATACTAGATTATGTATTCAGTCTTAGTGATCTATCTATTTCAATGTGAAAACCTAAGAAAAAACGTGTTTTGAAAACAGAAAATGGGATGAGCAATTGTGACGTCCACTTACAATTTTTTTGTCGTTCTCAAGGTCAGCCGCTACATTGTTCACATTGGGCATTAAATGATAGAGACCGAAGAAGTTGAAAATGAAAGAAAAGATGAAAAAGGTAATAGAAATTAATAGAAAATAAAATATAAAGAAAAATGAAATAACTTCTTTTCTTATTGAAATTTGCATTTTGTTATATAAATTAATAAAAATAAATTAAAGTGAGGGCAACTTTCCGAAACAATCCTCGTCTTCCCTCTTTTCATCCGCAAAAGCAAACAGACGTAGACTTAAAACATAAAGTAACACTTTTTCCTCTAAAAGAACCCACTAATATTGATTGTTAAAATAAAAGTTTGCATTGAGTAATATTTTGTTGAAAAATCAATTCAAATTTCTAAATCTTAATGAAAGTAAGTGAAAAAGTCAAGAACTATATTTTAAGGAAAACGAACGAGGATAAATAAAAAACAATGATCATTTATAACTCACAAAGTCTCCGTGTGAAAACAGCGTATACTTTTTATATTTAAAGGTATTGTGAGAAAAGAGTACATATCCTATAAGAGAGAGTCATCACTCTAAAATAAAGAAAAAAAAAAAAGGTGTTTTTCTAATGCTATAACATTTTTTTTTCTGGCTCTATCCCTATTTAGCATCATGTTTAGGAATTAGCTTTTGTAGGTTAAAGACAAAAGATACAAATTAAACTTATTTAGCATCTTTTTACTAATTAGATTTTATAGATTAAAAAGAAAAGAGACAAACTAAATTAAGCAGCATGTAAGGAAGATAGGAGAATCTAAACGAATATTTTTATACTTCCGATTAAGTATCATAAGATCTTATACTTACCTTAATGTATAAAATATATTTATTTAAGTGATTTATGTCTATTATTAAATCTTGAATATTTATGTACTTTTTTGTAATTTAATATTTATATCGTATTTGATCATGTCAATAACACCTGTAATATTTTCTTGAAATTTTTTAGAAGTTATGTGGTAATATTCTTGATATGGTAATATTATTTATATCATTGCTTTCTTTATTTATTATCAAATATTACGTAAAATTGGAAATAAATATTTATATAAAATTTAAATTAGTTCTTTTGATAATAAAGATGTGAACTTTTAAATTAGTTATTTTGATGTTAAAACTTTAAATATTAATTTTGTGAAACTTTGTAGAAAGTGATCAATAGTACACAGATCTTTGCTTACAAATCCATATATCCGTTTCTATTTATACATGGCTTAATTAACTTTAGTTCTATTTATACATATGTTTTATTTTCGTCGTTAACTCTTTTTTTTTTTAAATTTTCGACCCTCTTAATTGTTTTGTCTTCAGTGTGGCTTTTTTGTGAAATTTTTTCGCATGTAGTATTGCAATTTTTTGAGCTTAATAGTATGCTATTATAAAGCATTTAGTATTTCAAATAAATAATTTGATATATAAATTATAAACATTTATTATCTTTAATAAAATAACATGTTTTCAATTCTCTAAAAATTAAAATTATTATTTTAAAAACAAATATGCTAAAAGGTCTACAAGCTATACACATTGGGCGTATAAGCTAAACGGATCGAGCCAACAAAATAACGACGGTTCTTCCAACACTTTCAAGATTTTGTTGGAGCACTTCCAAATTTTTAAATTTTTTTCTAAACTACTCCATTTAAAAAGATTATTGTGTCTCTTATTATTTAAAAACGAATAAAAATATTTTTAGAATGGATAATTTCAGAAGTTAATTCCGGATAGCAAATAGTTATTGAAATTGGCTTTCGGATTTATTCATTCCAAAAGTCTTTTCTATAGAAAAGATAAATTTTGAAATTGGTAATTTTGAAAACCAATTCTAATGAGAAATAGCTTTTTAGATGATCTATTTCGAAACTGAATGTATACAAAAATATTATATTATTAATTATTTTATTATATTATTGTTTATTTTAAAATTTCTTATTTTTGAAGTAAATATATCAAAATAATTATATCATTGTTTATTTAAGAATTCCAAAATAGACAATAATATAATGAGACAATGATATAATTATTTTGATATAATTTCAGAATAAACAATCATATAACTATTTTGATATAATTCCATAATAGACAATCATATAGTTATTTTAATATAATTCCATAATAGGCAATGATATAATTATTTTGATATAATTTCATAATAGGCAATGATATAATTATTTTGAAACCTTCACTTTTAAAATTGGCAATTTCAGAATAGGCAATAATATAATGAGATAATTAATGATATAATAATTTTTTTTTATACCTTCAGTTCTAGAATAGATAATTCTGGAAGCTATTTTTAGATCCAAAATTGACTTTTGGAATTATCTATTTCGAAATTCATTTTTTACGAAAAAAATACTTTCAAAATGGACAAATCAAAAAGCCAGTTCCAGATCCAAAATTAGCTGCCAAATTTTCTTATTCCGAAAATGTTTTTAATGACACCTCCTTTTCTGAAATAGATAATTTCAGAAGTTATTTCTAAATCTGGAATTAGCTTTTGAATTTGTCTATTCCGAAAATATTCTTATTATTTTTTAGGTTAATATTAAGGATATTTTGATCTTCATAATAATAAAAGAACAATTTTGAATTTTTTTTTAAACTTTAGAAGTGCTCAAGAAATACTTTGGAGGTGGAGGAAGAAGGAGTCCAAAATAACGCAACTAGGTTTTCAATTTCACTTAGTTTCTTTTTTAGGTTACTCAAACTACTAATATATGGGAATACTTATTTATCACTTTTAGATACAACTTTTTATGTTAAATGTTCATAATATTTAGATCTCTTAAAATAATGGATTAATAAGTAATTAATATATGATAAATTATTGAAAATAATAATTTTTAATTTATTTATTCTTATTAATCAATTAATTGTAGTATAATGTTTAAATGTGTTTTTATAAATATGACTTTTTTTTTTTGTTTCACTTCTTTTAAATACTTTTTTTTTGTTTTTAGTCTATGTAAACATGTTATTTTTTTTTAGTATATATAAATATTTTATCTTATAAATTATCAATTTTATTTTTCATTCATGCAAATGTAATTATTTTTACGAGAAACAAAAACCAAACAAAAATAAAGATCAGAACCAAAAACACCCCTATTTTATGAAGACTAATTAAGCTTCCCCCCCCTCTCTCTCTCTCTCTCTCTCTCTCTCTCTATATATATATATATATATATATATATATATATATATTAATATGAAGGTGAAAATCCTTAAGTATGATTATATCTTAAATATAATTATCTCGGAAGGTCAATACACATGCAAAAGTATTGAACACAAGTATGAATTTTAAACTTAATCATACTCTCGCATTATATTTTTCGTTTATTATTATCATCTTTATCCAACTTTTCAAGCATATATTATGTCCAAATTAAGAAAAATACAGTGGAATCTGCTTTTGCATGTGCAGTTTACTATTCCTTAAGCAAGATCAACTAAATTCTGCAATCATTTCTTGCTAACACAAAATCTAACACTATGCATTGTGGAGAATCTTTACTACAATAACTGCACTGTCAATAAAAAGGTGAGGTCAGACATTGACATTAATAAACAAATACAGAAAATAATGTAATAAACTGCTACTGCTACTTTATGACAGTTCAGAATCATATTCAATTTAAATACAAATTAAGTATTGCACCAAGGTCTGGTGACAATATATATTGTGCAGACTCCATATGTTTTCATTATAAAGCAAATCCAAAAACATCAATAGCCAGCCCTCTATTCACTTTAGGCTTTAAGGAAAGTAAAAGCTCTTTTAGGACCTCCATACCTTTTTCTTCTATCTTTATAAATGTGAAAAAAGTTCTAATTATATATAAGTCGGAAATATTTTGGATTATAATCCAAAAATTTATGTTGAATTTTACGATTTCGAGTTCAATCGTATAATTTGAAATATGTTTTAAATTATACAATTTGAAAATATATTGTTGAATTTTTTAAATTAATTTAAAAACATATTTTGAATTGTACAATCTGAAAAATATTTTTAAATTATGCAATTTAGAAATATATTTTAAATTGTATAATATGAAAATTTGAAATATACTTTTAAATTTAGAAATTAATTTGTATTATGTAAAAATTTTAAATTATATAATTCAGAATGTATTTTAAATTCAAAAGCATATTTTGGATTGTGTAACTAAGAAAACTTATAGATTACACAGTAGAGAAATCTAAGACATGGACATTTTTAACATTTCTAACACTTCCATGAAGATGTATGAAGAAACCATGAGATGAAAAAAATTAATTGCCTAAAATAAAATGTAATAACTAGTTAGAGTATTTTTTTTATCTTTTTTGTTGAACAGTAATTAGAGTCCAGAGGAACCCACGATGAATGTTTTTTTTTTTTTTTTTCAAAACATGAAATAAAAATGATCTGGAAAGCAGAAAGGCCGAAGGCATATAAGACATGGGCTGAACAGAAACTTAAGCCCATTTCCAAACACATGTCTCTGGCTTGCATGCCCACAAATGTTATAGCTTATTATTAGTTTTTTAGGTATGAAATATAATATACAAATTAGGATTTTAGTCTTTATTTTATAACGGATGAATATTATTCTATATAATTAAAAAAATTACAAACAAAAATAGTTTCATATAAAAATTATTTTATATTATATTTAAAATTCATAACAAATTATTTTAATATGAATTGTATTTTGGTTTTATCGTAAATAATTTAATTCTACTATAACTTTATTTTATATTTTAAAATTATTGAAACTTAGTTCAGATATACAAATAAGAGATGACAGCTTAAAAAGGTTAGGTAAATAAATATTAAATATACAATAAAATAAAAATAAAAGAATGGTTAATATTTTTTTTGTTAATTATGCTGATAGTTTGTAGAATAAACATCTAAATGAGATAACAAAAAATAGAATATTGGAAATGTTTAAGAAAGTGCTTATAGTGAAATTTTCAGTTGTGAAATTTAATAATTTTTCACGATACTGGTTCTGTGATTGAACGTTGCACAAATTCACTTATTTTTTTGTCTAAATCAAACAGTATGGTTATTTTGTTAAATAAAGTACATGGACTGAAACTTCAAAGTTTTTATATTTTTTAAAGATCGCAAAAAATGAAATTCAATGCATACTTACACTAAAGAATTTATATTTTTAAAGATAAAAAGTATTAAATTAAGAAATAGATAATTCAATCTTTAATATTTCCACTTTTTATTTGCGATTTAAGTTCTTCACCGTAGAAAACTCGTAGTTTTGGTCTAATTTTAATTTTATATACATTTTGATGTAATTAAAAACTGAATGGGCAAATTCGTAAGAAAATTTCGAATATGAAAATAGCTTCCAAAAATTGCTTATTCTGAAACTGAAGGTGTCAAAAAAAATTATTATACCATTGTCTATTTTGAAATTGCCTATTTTATATCATTGCTTATTATGGAATTATAACAAAATAATTATATGAATGTCTATTTCAAAATTATATCAAAATAATTATATGATTGTTTATTTTAAAATTATATCAAAATAATTATATCAGTGTTTATTTTGAAATTATATCAAAATAATTATATGATTGTCTATTTTAAAATTATATTAAAATAATTATATCATTGCTTATTCTGAAATTATATCAAAATAATTATATTATTGCCTATTTTAAAATTATATCATTGTCTCATTATATTATTCTCTATTTTAAAATTCTTAAATAGACAATGATATAATTATTTTTATATATTCACTTTCGAAATAAGAAATTTCAAAATTGGCATTAATATAATAAGATAATTAATAATATAATGATATTTTTACACATTCAATTTTGGAACAGGCAATTTCAAAAGCTGGATCTAAAATTAACTTCCAGAATTCATTTTTTACAAAAAGAATACTTTCAGAATAGAAAAATCCAAAAACTAATTCTGGATCGAGAAATAACTTCTGAAATTATTTATTCTGAAAATGTTTATAATGACGCTTCTTTTTTCGAAACAGACAATTCTAGAAACTATTTTTGAATCTAGAATTGACTTCTAGATTTATCCATTCTAAAAATATATATTTTTATTTGTTTTTAAATAGCAAGGGATACATTGATTTTAAATAGGATAGTTTGGAAAAATTTAAAAACTTGGAGGTACTCAGCTTAGAGGTCCAGGAAGAAGCAGTCATGAGGGTGACACATTATGTTCACATTTTAAACCTATCAAGAACTACTCTACTGGGTGCTTCTTTCTGCACTGTCATAACTTCCATCCGCATCTCTATTGGGGTGAGCAAAATTCCAAATTGACCCTAAACCTACTATTCGTTATTCATATATTCTCGTTCTCGCTGTTCACTTTTCTTTCTCAGTTCCTACATCTCTTCTCAATTTTTTTTTTTTTCTTTCATTTTTTTGGATTGAGCAATATTCTGAATTTTGTTGTTAGACTTCTAAATTATGTAAGACAATTTTGCTTTCTAAAATTTTAGATAGAATATAATTTAGAAGTCAAAATTGACTTAAAAAATTGTTTCACAATTCGAAAGACAATTTTAACTTTCGAATAGTGTAATTTGAGATAAAGTCGAACTAGAAACTCACCCTCCTCAAACAAAAAAATCTAAATTCAAAACAACTACTCACATTTAGGTTTAATGATCTTCACTTTAGCTCAAATAGTGCGTCAAAATCTACCCCTCAACACCTCAGCAAAACCAACAATGGTGTGGCTATTCCATTGCATATAGTAGAAGGGTAATTTGGGTTTTTTGAATTTTATGGGGGTGCAGATGGAAGTTATGGGGTGCAAAAAGAAACATCCTCCTCTTCTAAATATATCTAATATCTTGCATCTTAATTTCCGTATATTAGTTTTGTTTTTCTGTATAACTGCAACTCTCCAATAACAATAAAGTAAGAAATGTAACCTTTGGGTTTGGGAGGAGGGGCCACTTCCCTTTGCATTAGGAAAACACGTTTTTCCTAAGATGTTTAATCTTCTCATTTTTTTGTCACGAGAACACTTTACAATTTTTTGTTAATCATATAGGAAAAGTAAAAGGAAAAAGATATCTGTACGTTTGGTGCAACCGTTGGAGAACTTTTTATTTATTTAGTTATAATCCTTTGAAGGAAAGTCACACTTACATTTTCACCGACAAATAATGTTCAATGTTAAAGAAGAACCTCTACTGCATGCAATTAACAGTCTAACAAAAGACAATTTGCGACTGTCATAATCAACACTTGAACTAAAAATCACTATTCCCCGTAATTGAATTTAGAACATGTCAAAGTCCATAAAAAGTAACAAAATGTGTACACCAGTCGTAGGCCTGTAACATTCACAACTAAGATGTTAATGCCATATTTATTAGTTTAAATAATTTATTGATGTTGTTTGCTTCCATCAACACTTTTCGAGATCAGCCTAATTGATTTGCTTGCTCACATAGTGATTTAGCATGAGAAAGAGAGCCAACACTTTCCAACCACCACTACCACAACCAAACCAAGATGATAGATTTCCGTTCATTCACGGAACCAGGTGCTTAAATCTTTTACCCAGTTTTGGAACTTGCACTTTCACTATGTCACTATTTTATAGCTTGAAAGTACCAGCAAGAGAAGAATAAACAAAAGGGGGATGATGGGGGATCATTTTGTTCCCTTATCTATAAGAGTTGCATGGCAACATGATATCAACAATTGGCACTTGCCACGTGCAAATTCTTCATCAACAACTAGGAAGTAGCCATAGCCAAAAGACAGTGCATACTAGAGGACAAAGCAATACAGATGGAAACTTCATCTATCGCTATCTTCTTTATATATAATGCCGGATGCAGAAAAGAAAGGCTTACACTACTCACATGCTTGCCAAAGATTGACGTCTTCGCCATGTGGTACCACACAATTCACAAATGCACACACTAATGTTTTTGGAACATTGCCAAACAAAAACTGAGGTAGGTAGGTAGGTATGTGAATAAGAAATTAAGAATAACAGTAAGTAACTAGTAATTAATTACATTCTTCCTTTTCTTCCATATAATATAATATACTTCTTTGGTATACAATCTGCCATAGCCAATGGCCTAACAGCAGTAGCAGAGTATCCTCAAGAAAATCTACAACAACGCTTTTATGGTATCACTTATCACTACACCTGGTTACAATCTCAACATAAAGCTGTGCTACTCTTGTTGAAGGTAAGGCCAATGAAATAAAACAGAAAGCATATCAATAAGGTGAACACAAATTAGCAAAACTTGTAAGGCACTTATGTAAATATACAGTTAAAAAAAGGGTGAAGGCAAAAAGAAAAAATGAATTACATTCATGAGTGCCAGATTCCACTCAACATACTGCGGAACCGGTTAGTGGATAGCTTCTTGACAAGTCTCTTTGCGTCAGAAGAAACTTCAGCGTCCGCAAGTTTTTCTATGTTTTTGGCATATCCGGAACTAACAATCTTCTTCCTCCCACTAGTGCAACTTGTTAAGGACATTAATATAGAGATTAAGAACTTTTTATTACCAGAGTTCCCCTCCTCTGGATCAAGCAACTGCAGAAGAAGGGTAATATTTTGGTCATCCTGCACGAATCTCTTTCGATTTCTAGGCACCATAACCATGCCAGAGAGTGCCTCAGCTGCCATTTCTCGAACCTCAAAGGACTTTGCATTAAGAAACTTAACAAACTCTGGCATAAAGCCTGCGTCCCCCATTGCTTTCTTAGCCTCCTCAGATGTTCCACACAACCTAAACGCCACTTTCAATGCCAACTCCTGAATCGAAACCTCCCCATTTCGAATATAGTATATCAGCTGATCTACAAAGCCGTAACTCATCAAAACAACCACAGAACTAGGTGAACAAAAACACAAATCCTCAAGAGCCCTCATTGCTACCTCCCTGGTTTTGCAAGAATAAGACCACTTAGGATCCAAAACACGCATCAAAGCACGAATCCCTCCCTCTCTGATCACCATCTGCCTAACCAACTCATCCCCAGAGGCAATAGTCAAAATAAACCCGATCGAATTCACCTGAATCGCTTCCTCCTTGGACCTCACAAGCTTAATGAAAGTTAACACAGCACCCTCATCAACCATAAACCTCTTAATTTCCTCAACACCAACGAGATTCCTCAACACCCCACAAGCAGGTGCGACCAAATCACCTCCACAATCAGCACCACCACAAATCTTCAACAACACACTGACCCCCCCATGAGCCGAAACACTCCAAGCATTGTCCGAATTTTCAGTCAACTTCACCAAACACCTCGCAGCCGCAACCTTCCCCAAATCACTCCCACAATCCAGAACCTTAACCAAAGGAGAAATCACCCCCGCCCCAACCAAAACCCCTTTGTAAGAATCAAACCCAGCAACCACAGAAACCACCTTGGTACTCTCCTCCTGAATTTCCACCTCATTAGAACCCAAAAACCCCACCAACAAATGAACCACTTCAGCCACGTCAACAATCACCTTCACATACTTCTCATCCTCCAACACAACTTCTAGAAGGTTCCGCAACGCCTGTCGTTTCATCCCCAAATCTCCAATCTTCATCCTCGTCGTCAAGTCCCTCACGTAGAACCTCATGTCCTCTTTCGAAGCGCCAAGACTCGGCTTTGACACAACGAGCGCGAACCCATTTGTTAAAATCCCCCTTTTGTATATCTCAGAGAGCTTCCTCGCGTGCGCATCGAGCTTTGCGAACGCCACGTCCAAATCGCTCTGCATCAGAAGCTTCCCGCTGTAGGAGACATCCACGCAGCGCCGACACAGATCGTGGCACTCCGTCGCAGTGGCCGCCACCGCCGCCGCCAGCCTCGAAAGCGATGGGCTCGCGCCGGAGTCGCAGTTCTCGGCGGCGACTAAACCACCATGAAGCTCCTCCAGCTTGTTGCGAATGAGTTGCCATTTTCCGGCGAAGACACGAATCGAGTGCGAGAGAGAGAGCACGGCAAGGATGAGCTCCACCGCTCGCCGCAGACCCGAAGCTCCGGCGAATTCTTCTCCATCACCCATTTTTGTTATTCCTCAGTGACTATTGAGAAACCCCATTTCCCGGAGGAATATTCCGGCGGAATACGTTACAAGTTCGTACTCTAACTAAGTACCAACGATCTTACGATATGAAACCAAAGAGAAAGAAATAAAGAAAGAAAGAGAGAGGAAATTTCACTGTGACACTGTTTCTGCAGATCTATGCTTATCCTTAGATTGCAGTTGATACAGAACTGGTCCAATTGGACTGTAGTGTGTGAATTGACGGAAATACCCTTCAGGAATAAGATTGGTTTAGATAGTGTTAATGTGCAATTGTGACATTGCAGTTGGCACAGTGTTGGGAAGTTAGAAGTGTGATCAAAGGAGACAAGAGAGGCCCAGATAGGTTGTCTAGGAATGGCTATTTAGACGGAATCATATAGGTGGTAGTTCATGTTTCATAACATAGTTTTGTCCGTATGTACATTCAAAAAATTATAATACTTCAACATAGGACAAACAAAAGGTGAGGTAGAAGCAAGGCATGAATTACAGAACTTGGTAATATTTTATATCAGCATTGGTTATTAGTTATTAGTTATTATGGTTAACTGTTACTTTGTGTTAGCAGATCCATAACCCACACTTTGCTGCAGCAACTCATCCTCTTTTCCTTTTCCTTTCTTTAATTAATGCACTCTAAATTATGGTATTATGGCATTGAAACTGAAACTTCTGAGTTTGTATTCAAAGGAACCTAAATCTTTTATGTTTTGATCTCGATTTTAAAGCTGACCCAGGGGTAGATGTGTGGGGATCATGAAATTGGTTATGAAGTCTTAGGAAATTGGACTAATTAAATAAAGACTTGAATAATAAGTAGGAAGTTACAAATTAGCAATAATGAACCAAAGCCTTAATGGTGTATTCATGCTCATAAGCTTCGTTAACAATTATTATAAAGTAGCTCTTATCTTTGTCAAATTGGTGGACCCGGTATCATAAACATAAACATGATCATGATGCAATTTCAACTTTGGGTACACTGCTAAATTAAACACAACGTCAACAACATAAATTAATCAACCAACTTTTCAGTTTGGCTCAAGAGTCCAATTAATAAGATTTTGGAGGCGGTCCCTAGCATTATCGTGCAATTGATTAGATTCAGAATAGTCAGTTTTCGACAATTTCAAAACTACTTAAAATAACATAATAATTTCGTCAAATGTAGAAGACATTGAATTTTAATTCACAATGATTCATAACTAAATTCAGCCCCTTCAGACCTTATATTCCTCTTATTTATTACCCCTTAACATGTACATATGACTTTTTATTAGCTTGTGTTTATTTTTGTTGAAAACCGCAAGATTTCTTACAATTTGGACCTTGTATCAACTAAAAAATATGGACAATAAGTAAACAAGGACAGAGTTTACTATTTTTCTATCTAACTTCACAGTTCGTATGACAATTCAACACATATTGAAGATTCTTTTACTGTGTTTTCCCCAGAAGATTGATGTGTGAGTGAGCATAAAGGATAGTATTTTTATTTGTCGTTTAATTGGTAGCAACTGGGCAACTGCAAATGGATTTGAGGCCCCAAGAAAATAAGCAATGAGAGAGGTATGAGAATCATGTTTAAGGTGTAGTTGATAGTAAATAAGAGGAAAAGCAAAGTGAGAGGTGTGAATTAGTACAGAGAGAGTAGATGAAAGTGCAGATGGACCACAGCTTAATGAGGACAGAGCTTTAATTACGTGAACAAAATAAAAGGTGGTAGCTTTCAATGCCCTTGGAATGGAAATGACACGGCCACACCCCACCATGTGAAACCCTTTGTTGGATGCCTTGAGCAAGCAGTGACCTTTTGAATAGGAAGTGGGGAGTGAATCACATAACTAATTGAGAGAAAGTTGCTTTCTTTTCCAACACTTTTTGTGCCTTGTGAACTCATAGAAGAGAAGAGTCCAACAAAAGCCAATATGGGGAACCACTACCATACATGCAATTCCACATTGCAATCCAATCCTACTCACACGATCACCTCCAAATCAAATGGTGCATAAATATATATGTGTATCTCAAAAAGTGTGCACAGTTTCGAGACACAAAAGAGGGTTCACGAGAAACCATGAATAATAGGTCCAAATGGCAATAGCCGTAACATAACTCAGGCACAAAGCAAAAGAGTAAAGCTGTCCCTTGTCATGACAATCTCGACTATAAGCATTAAAATATTGACTATTATCACTACGAAGAATATGAACTTTCGCAGAATTTATGGGGGGGTGTTGGGGAAAACAAGAAGGGTAAAGAGGATCAAGGTGAATTATTAAATCGTAATACAAGACAAATAAGATACTAGTACTGAGGTAAAACAAGATGGAATGACCCATCAGTCAATTGGTGTCTAATATTTTAGAAACACTGTTAGATTAAAGGTCAAAATACCATTATTCTGCTGGTCACGGATTTTATATCATGTAATATGACCCCAAATAGTGATCCAAAATAGTTCACCTTGGCTGTTTTACAAAGCTAAGTAATTATTTGTGCCATCATAGAACCAACGTGCTGGTTGAGCCAAAACAATGCATTGGAACCTGTGTTCATTAACTTATATTGTTTCCTATAGTTTACAATTGCAATTTGTATTCTGCAATCAGCACATGCCTCAATTCAGGGGTCAGCATCCCGTGTCTTGCATGTATGTCACTCCATTAATGGAAACATGTGGCATCTTTTGCTCCAATGTTGTTGTTTTCTTAACTTATACTTTTAATCAAACTAAATGGATCTATATTGTAATTCAATTTTAGCTTCCATGTCCACTTTAAGTTGTAATTATGATCACTTTCATAAGTTTTGTCTTAAATTTACTGTGGAGTGAAAAGGGGTCAGGGCCAACCTTCTCCATTTGAGTCAAAAAGCACAGTACCATTTTTTTTATAGCCATGTTAGGTGTAAAATGCCATTCATATGCGAAATCCATACCATGGTGGTGCCTTTGAGTAGAGAAGAAGCGAAATTCTAGACAGTAGAAAAGTCTGAAAATGTCTTAGCTTTCAAGAGAAAAGTATACATAAAAAAAAAGTAATGTCTTCGTTTTCATCAACTCTAGGGCAATATGAGTCCTATGTCCTAACCAATAGAACAAATGGGGAAACAGCAATGCTACAGAACATTGCTTGCTGTGGCTACTATAGATTCTTTACAATACGAACAATATGTCAATAATCATTCCACGTATCATGGAACATGGATTATACAAAAATACGTTAATTATTATCGTCATGAATCTGTTTTAGAGTTCAAGCAATCAAATTTGGTTTGAAGAAAACGCCAATGATTTGTAAGAAAATAAAATGACTTTTCTTAAGGATGTTGCTCAAAGCTTTATCATTTGAGCACAATTCCTTATTTCTTTTGTCATAAAGTACGTTGTCTCTTCGGCATTGAATATTTTAGGGATAGGAGAACAATTATGAAAGAATGAAGCATACAACTTTGTTGATAGCAACATTCTTTAGATCCAATAACGGAAAATTTTTGAAAACTCTCTCAGAAACATTAAACAGAGACAACAACAACCTCATCATGTCCTACTTTAGTTTTGCTTACTTACATAAAGTCTACAGCTGTAAGTAACAAGCTTTAATACATAGTAGATACTGACACATAATCTAAAGCAAAACAACGCGCTTTTTAACATTTCAACTAGAAAACCAGAATATGCCACCTATGTGCATTTATCCCCAGATGAATCAACATACATTTTCATATTTTACTCCACAAAGTTTGTGTCTTCTTCTAATTCCATTGTACGAAGCATTACAGAGACAGAATTTGACTCAACTGGTTGAAGAATTTTGCTCAACATATTTGAAGTTTACATGGTTAGTAGTAATAGATTGTTGTTTTTTAGGTAAAATTGAGATTATTTGTTTGTCATGTATGATGCACCAATTTAAAATATTTTAAGTTTCTATATTCCATTCTCTTTCACACGGACCATTAATAAATAACATACTTTTTAACATTTCAATTAAAAGGAAACGTCAATTGTCCACTTTAACATTCCCACCCCCACACATTTGACAATGCATTTTCCATATTTTAATAACTCAAATTTGGTCGATCCACCTCTCCCTGAAAGATAAGCTAACGAGCAAGTTAGTGTTTTTTTTTTTTAATTTTTTTACTTTTTTAAAAACACACTCAATTTTATAAATATTTGTTAAGTTTTTAATAAATTAATTAATGTCTTTAATTGGATAAATTAAAATAATTATTACTTTTAAATATTAAAGTACTTATAATTAATAATTAAAATTTAATTTATAAATGTTAATAATTTAAATTATAATACTGTTATAACTTATATATCTATCCTTCAAATAATATAAGATAGAAATTAACTTTTTAAATTATTTTTATTTTAATTTTTAATTTTAAAAAGTAATAATCATCTTTGAGTCGCAATTTATTAGATCAAATAGGATCTATAAAAACAAAAGTAGCAGATTGAAATTATCAATCCAACCCGTCAATTTATTAGATCAAATAGGATCCACAAGAACGAAATTAAATATCGAAATTACCTATCCAACCCGTCAAATTGTGACGGTTTTGTAATGTTTACTTTGTGATAAACACAAAAATTGACTAAACTAATTTAAGAATTTTTTACTTCATGTTCCTTTAGAGTGTCGGTTCAAATCTTTAATTTTTTTTAGTGGATCCAGTTAAATTTTTAACATCTTAATAACATGACCTATTAGTTGATGTGACATTTTGAGAGTGTTAGTTATTTTTTATGAGATATAAATAAGTGTTATTAATTCTTTCGATAGGTCAGATAATTATGTATATAAAAAATGGTCAGAATCATATACGTGTAATGGTTGAAAAGTGTATAATAATTTATGATGAATAACATCTATTGGTGGTATTTGAATAATTTATCATCACTGTGATTTTGGCTAAAAGAACAAATACAAAGGAGCCTTTTTCTATTATTTTTGCTTGTCGACTTACTTGGCCTATTTTGGCATATGCGTGAAGCAAGCATGATGTCCAACCACTAAAAGCTGAGAAATAGTGAGTCGATTGGAAGAACAGCAAGTGGAGTAATGTGATTGAGACCCCTATTAGCTTCAGTGCTTTATTTTACGACTTATACTGCAAGAAAACGATGTGTTTCAGATCATGCATGGCCCTTCTGCATAATCCTAATTATTAGCTACAATTTTTCAACACCATATCTTACCAGAACTTTGCACACCATGTCATGATTCACAGAACTGGGAAGTTATTTGCACAAAATTTATCTTGTTAAAGATATTAGGAAAAAAAATAGTGTATACGGTCTCTGAAAGAAAATGTTGTGGCTCCAATTCAGTTTAATAAACTAAAATAATTCTTGAATATATATATATATATATATATATATATATATATAAATAAAAAATAGACCTCTTACCAGACATCACTTTCAAGTTATTATAGCTTATATTGGAATTGGAGAATGGGACTTGGGAAGTGATAAATATGAGGCCAGACCATAGAATCAACGTAATCAAGACCTGTATACTTAAGCATCGCAAATAATCATTGTATAAAAAGTGCTTGAATTAAAAAGTGTTTTGAATATATTTGTAGGTATATATATATATTTGACATGCGAATATATGAATTTTAGTTAGAGCAAGAAACTAAAACTTTAACTGTAATCAACGACATTCTGCTCAACTTGGGAAGAGTTTTTTTTTCTCTGAGTATTCAAAATGAAAGACCATCGTTGACGAAAGGTTAACATGTTAATTTGCCATTGTCTTTTTCCACTGTTAGACGAGAAAAAGAAAATAGTCACGTCTTGCATATACGGGATTGCTACTTTCACAAACGGTCAAATATAACGTTTTCAAAGCCAACCATGAAAGTTCCTCTTACAAAGACAATTTTTCTTTTCTTTTCACAACTTGTATGTTTTAAGCCTTTCTAGAGCAATTCACAAGTTTCAGAGATTGCCTATCTTTAGGTGTTAAATTTTTATTGCAAGAAAACAAAATTTATTGACAATACAAATTCGTTGGTATAATTTCTAAAATTTGTTGGTAATTATCGATCGCGTATTGTCCATAGGTAATGTTGCCAATATAATTTACCCATAGACAAGTAGGGGTGTAAAAAAAACTAGTTTAAATTGAACTGAACTAATTTTAACCAAACTGATTTTGAAAATAAACTGAAATGTTTTTTAGATCAAATTCAGTTTGAACTGAATTAGCTTTTGTAAAACATATTGGGTCTTTTTCTTATTTATCATTTTTGTCACTCAAACAATGTTTCCTTTTCTGGTGTTTATATTTAACATTTTCTATTAATTTATAATATTTTACTCATGAATTAGTTTGAAACAACTTAGCAAAATCTAATAATGTAATATAATTTAATCTTAGCCGAAACGCTTGATAGGTTTTTAAGAATTTTGTTTTTCTGTGTTTGCATTGTGTCATGGAATTCTGTTTTTCACGTTTTTTAATGTTTCCATTTAGAGGCTTAAGAATTTTACCTTCCCAGCAGGTAGCGTTCAAACTTGAAAAACTATAGTTCCATCTTAAAGTATTTGATCAATCTTGTAAGGTTAACTAATTTTGTAATAATTGATCGACATAATGTTGGAAAATTATGTATCTGTTTTATAAAAGAGTTATTCATATTTTATATAACATTTTTTTCTTTAAAACCAGTTCAAAACCATCTCAGATTTTAAAACCAATTCGAAAACCGGTTTCATTTAAAACCAATTAAAGAAAATAGTTCAGTTCTGAACCAATTATCTAACGCTGTCCATACTTTTAGTTTGAAAATTAACCATTTGAAACAATTTAGTATAATTTGGTTCAATTTTTTTATTAACCAAAGTTTACACACCCCAATAGACAGGTCCATAATCCATGAATAATTGAAGTATGAACTTATTACTAGATAAATTATCGATGGAATAAAACCATTAATAAAGTTATCAGTCAAGAACGTAATATATTTTTTTTCTTCAAATTATTTCCTAGACTGCATGTACCTTCATAGGTTAACACTTTAATTTTAAATTTTGTTCTCGTCATTGAATATGCACACACAAACATGAGTCAGATAAGGGGAAAAAAAGGAAAGCAAGAAAAAAACTTATATATACATCAAAGCAGAAACAGGTATATATATTATCGTTTTGAACATAGATACAAGAGAGTAACACCTATATATACATAATATGTCACCTCAACATGGTAGTTTAGATCCTTCTGAAATTTTATTTTAAATCTCCTAACTGTTTTGCAATTTATTTGAAAGACTTCACAATAAGAAATATATTTAAAATCGATTTTAAAATAATCTTACAAGTAATTCCTTATGAGAATCTTATGCATGTAACGAATACTGTATTTATAGTATTAAAATATAAAAATTATCTTCAACTTCTTTAGGACAATTCACCCATTGAAGAAAAAAATATGGAAAAAAAAATCAACAAGCAACAAAAGTTATAATATTATTGATAATAGTGTCCTGCAACACCGTTCATCCTAACATCATCTAGGAAGTTATAACAAAAAGAATTGGACACGCGGAATAAGAATGTGTTTCTATAAGAGTGTTTTAATGATAGAATAATTATTAAATGAATAAAAATACTGTACTTTAAGAATACACCGTGATCAATACTCCTTTCAAGAATTTTTTTAATGTCTATATATGCATGTATATTTTAAAGAATTAAAAATAATAAAATATGTACTATATGTGCTATTTAAGTAACTAAAAATTCAATTCAGTAGAATGGTTATAATTTTTAATATTTATTCACGTATAAATTAAAAAAGTTCTTATAATAATGTTTATATGACAGTAGATTAGTTTAATTAAGGTTGTCTATTTTATATTTTGTAGATCATTTGAGTAGGAAGTGTCTACCAATATCCTGATGTTTATATTGTAAATAATCCAATGATTAAAATAAATAATGCAATATATAAGAAGTAATTTATTATATATCAATATGTAATAAAAAGTAATCCTAAACAGTTATCTTAAAAAAAAATAATAAAACTTTATCTAAGAGTGAAAGAAGAGAGAACAAGAACAATAATAATATTAACCTTGTATTAATAAAGGATCTAAAGATAAAAAAGGAAACAAATATAAAAAAACCAAAAACTAGCTTCTTAAAGTAGCATCCGAAAAGAACTACAACCTTGTGAAAAAAAATCTTGTATAACTAAACATTGTTAAGAAGATCACACAATTTTTTCACCTAGAAAAAAAAAACTGAAAACTCTTACCAAACATAGCCAACACATTTAATTATCACAATCCAAATAAATTGATCTGAAAGTCAATAATAATGCTGCTAATAATTATCCAATCAAACATGAATCTATTTGTGTTAATCTCATTTATTGCCATGATTTCCGCCATTTTCAGATGGTAATGTTGCATTGTCTTGAATAGATATTACAATCAGAACAAAATAATGTCTTCAGTAAGCAGGAAAAGAGCACAGATAAGTATAGACTTCCGCCATGATCCTCTCAAATTATAAACTTTGTCTTTAATAATCAATGCCATATTTTTCATGCATACGGATAATGTTCACATTTGTTGTGCAGGATAGTTTCATTATTTCTCTCAGTGGGTCCAGCTAGTATCATTAATGCAAGTATTGCAATTATAGGATGTCAAAAGAAGCTGGATTTATGATGTACCAAGAGAATATAATCAAGCATTGGAAACATGATTGAAGTTTGAAGCATGCAGAGACTCTCCCTTTTTTTCTCCCACCTTCCATATTATTGAGTCTTGAATAACAGTACAGGTTTTGCCATCTGCTAGTGGAGGCAACCAAGGCTGCACATAAAAACAATTTGACATGAATATTAGTAGAAAATACAAACTTCAAAAGGACCTAGTCTTGAAGGTTCCATATTCCAATGTAGCAACCACTAAATCTTTGAAGTAAAAGCTACTACTAAGTATTGGTAGTGGATTGAGAGATTATTACCAAGGACATTTTGAGGTTCAAAGTAGGAGTGGAGATGGCATTTCAGAGAGTGAGAACAAAAGGAGGGGCATCCCTTCTTGGGCCAGCAACAGAACGATAGACATAAACCTTCTCAGCACGATGAGTCTCGTAGCTTTCTTCCTTGATGACTTCAACATTCAACCTAGGCTTTTGCTTGGCCAACAATCTAACCCCATTCATTGTCACTTCACAGTCTGACATCCACAGCGACCTCATTGACTCGTACTTCTCCAAACCTGCCAGAAGAGCTCCGTTGCCAAAGGGACAGTCCCTTACCTCAAGTTTCTTCAGCTTTGGACAGCCGTCCAGCACACACTGCATGCCCCAATCACTGCTTCCAGCAAAAGCCACCGAAAGAGTTTCCAAGTTTTTTCCATGCTTTCCTATGTACTCAAAAGTTAGGTCAGTCAGATAACCTGATAATGCAAGCCTCTGAAGTTTCCTACAAGTCTTAACAACAGCTCCAAAGGCCTCGTCCATAGGATCTTGTGTCAAGTAATCTCGCTGACCGGGGTGCATGATGCACAGTCGAAAATGAGTGAAGTCAGGACAGTTTTGTACAACAGTAGCAACAGCAGCATTGGTCATTTGCCGGCAAAAGTAGAGAACATAGTGAAGTCTAGGGCACCCTTGAGAGACTGCAATAAACCCTGATTCAGTAACCCCATGAGCAATGCCCTCATCAAAGGGATCTGCAGGAAAAACACGCAGTTCCTCAAGCAATGGACAGTGTGATCCAACAGCTTCTAGCCCCTTGTCTTCAACTGTGTCCACAACCTGTCAGTTATTTAATACATTTTCATTAGCAGGCAAAGGAAATTTGATAAACATATGTCACCCCATGCACCATAACTTGGAATCACAACCATGTTAAACTCAACATGTATTTTGCTTAATCTGACAAGTATCTAGTTGGATGTTAGACCTTAGAACTATCAAGGGCAATCATTTAAGTTAAATATTAAATGGTTCATGAAATATTATCATAAATTTAGGGAGAGAAAGTGGACATGATTTCCAAATACTTATCAGTCTAGTCTTTGTTCATATATGGTAACCATGTGAGACAAAGACAAACTCTACCTAATGCATGAACTAAAACTTAACCATATGGGCTTCTGTTTGTGAAAACTTCAATATCAATGAAACAATGCGATGAAGAACACAATAAAATGTCATACCCAGAGACGCTGAAGCTTAGGGCAGTGAACAAGAAGCTTAGCAAGATCATCACTGTTAAGAGGAGCATAACTAAAATTCAAGAAAGTTAGATTTGTGCAAGCAGGGTACAGAACTGGGAGATATTGTGCTGTAGCCACCCATAACCCCGAAAGGGTGTGAAGATTTTTACAATTTTTGAATGCATTTCCAAGCTCTGAGGACTGCTGTGCTGTAAGCTCTTGTGAAAATGAGCCAGTACCAAGCTCACCTAACTGAGGAGCATGAACAAGAAGCTTTTGCAATTGTTCCAGCGTTACACTTTTGTTAACCTTCAAAGTCTTTAATGATTTGCACCTACTGACAAGTTTCTCAAGTGCCTCAAAATTTACATCGTTGTGAAGATTGGCAAAGTTCAATACTTCCAATGATGTGAAGCTTTCAGAAAAACAACTCAACCAATTGCCGTTCTTATCTTCAATGCCATTCTCTTGTATGTCAAGTTCCGTTAAATTCCTGCATTCACGTAGAATGAAGAAGACTATGTATTGGTCAAAGGAAAGAGTAAGCAAAAAAGGTGATAATAAAAACAATACCTATATCCAGTACTCGATATGGAATCCATAAGAAAGATTATAAAGCTACCAAAAAGATATAGTTCTAATTAATGTAATCAACAATTTTCACACTTTTTATGCTCCCAGCTATAAATTTGATCTACTTACATAAGATCCCTTGCCAGATTATATAAACTTATCGTTAAACAGCTGAACATACAATTTGAGGCTGCCCTATCACTTCATAATATACGTATGTAATAGAGCAAACGCAAATTCTAAACAGTATTTATAATTGCACTATATTATTTTTTAAATGAAAAAAGAAATATCTACTCAACACTCATAGAACACAAGCTGTGTCCACATGATGCATAATTGCACTGTATTTAAGTGAATTCCAATAAACCAATCTATGAATTAATGGGAAATTCCCATTCTTGAACATGCATTATAGAATTTCTCATAGTGAAATAGTCATATCAACTTTTCTCCAGCTAAAGAATAAATAGCATCTCAGGCACACAACTACAACCAATCCTAGCAAAAGTCTATTCTCATACTGGAGCAGCACAAATGAGAAGGTCACCTTATAGAGAAATAAAAGTCCACTGATTCCCTGTGTCTTACCTGCTTTTTTTATGGTATATATAAGGAATATTACCATGCTACCACTCAATTGATGCTCAAATGTTAATTTCGTCATACAAAAAAAGAAGTGGCCCTCATAAAAAACAGTTCTGTAGCGGGATTCTGTTTCCAATCGCAACAAAATTCACAAACATCTCACCACTAATATTTTGTAACAAAGCACAGCATATGAAAATGCCAAACAAAAAGGAAATCAAGAGGGAAAAAATCTAAAAGAATGAATTAACTAAAGGTTAGATAAAACTGGAAGGCCAAAACTGAGTGAAAATAGCTTCGACAACATGACCTATTATAAGAATTGGTTAAAAAAAAGGCAATCTAGACTGGAGAATCAAATCTAATTTTTAAAACTGTTAAAAAGTAAACCCAAGAGTTAACTGTATAACATCATCCAAAAGTTAAAAGCAGAGATCTCATATCAAAACAGTAACATCATCAGATTAAAAGAGAGTGATAAGAGAAACAAAAGCATTAACAAAAAACATGCCAACTTCACCAGTGATTCATTACAAGAACACCATTCTCTTCAGCAAACCAATCAAACCATGTATATTACAAACAAAATATTAATAATAGCCAAAAGTAAAATTAAAATCCTCAAAGAATTCCAACTACACAAGAGTTTAAAGACAAATGACTCTTACTTGCAATTAGTGGCGATTGAAGCAATCCCATCAGTGCTGAATCCGTCACAACTGAGAAGGGAAAGGGCCTTGAAATTGGGAAATGAGAGAGCCAAAAACTCCAAGCTCTCATCAGTAACATTCATCCTCTTGAGCCTCAACTCTTCAAGCCAAGGGTACTTCTCAGCAAACACCACCAGCCATGAATGAATATTAGCACCCCAATTTCCAGGAACCAAGTTGAAGTCAGAAAAACGAGGTTTCCCTTTCAGTGTGACACTTCGAATGTTTGGGAACCTGCGAGTTAGGATCTCAGGAGACACAGCATAGCAGTTGCCTATGAACACGGTCCTCCTTGACCATCTCTCAGCGTTATACCACTCTTTGCAAACCAAAGAAACCGAGCTTTTGTCCTTCCGAGATTTTAACATCCCGATAATTCTCTCCAGCACCTCATCAGGAAAAGTGGAGTTTGATTTTGGATTCTCTTTCTTTCTCCAACACTCCATCTTCAACTCAAGAATAGAGAGACAAAAAAGAGAGCCAAATTTTCAGGCACCTTATGAATCAACAATGAGATTTGTAAGCAGCCACCTTGTCAAATTATGGTAAAGCGACCAATGAAAAAGGAAGACTCAAACAAAGTGAAGTTAGGGAGCAGAAAAAGTAACTGGTACAAGGAAAAGGGTTTGCAGAGAGAAGCAAATTCTCAATGACAATAAATAATTCCCAAAAGAAAAATGTAAAGCAAAGAAAGAAATTTGCTGAGTGAACTCTCCGAAGTTGAAAAAAAAACCTGCTGCTATGTACCCTTCACTCTTCGACTACCAAGGTAGCTACTTTCAGCCATGTTTTCTCTTTGAACACGAGAAAAACACAGAATTTAAGGGCATTCAGAACTGAAATAAAAACTTGGAGACCCAAATGGGCATGATGGAATCTGAGATCCGTTAAGAGGTGGAAGGAGATCCAGAAGCTGTATATTTATATGGGTGTATGCGAGAGGAGGTGGGAGAGAGAAAAGGTTAGGTCACTGAAAATTGGGATCTTTTCCCCTGAACAGAAGCTCTCAAATCACTTGTACCTTATGATGAGTGATGAGGCCAAGGACCATAGGCACTGATCACCCACGGCGTATTATAACAAAAGTAGAGGATCAGAAAAGGACGGAAGAAATAAAGTTTTCATCTTTGAAAAAGATTGGTTGCAGTTACGAAGAAGATAGAGAAAACACAGAAGATAAGAGACAAGTGACTGAGATAATTAGTGATAAAACATTGATAAAAATAGGAAGATACTCAGGATGTTTTACTGTTCAATGTGGGGTTTATATATAGTAATCCCTCTTAGTTTATTTTAAGGATATTTTGTAGGAATAAAAGATATAATCATTTTTTAATTTTAATAAAATAGTTGTCTAGTTCTTTATTTTTATCTATTTCTTTATTTAAGATAATAAATATATGCATAAATTAGTTAAAAATTAATATAAAAATTAAAAATAATAAAAATTGGTCCTCTTATTTATGTCCTTGACACATTTTAATAATTCATATTTTATATATTTATTAGGTGTAACTTACAATTAATTTTAATTTTATATTATTTTTTATTTCTAACTCTTTCTTTTCTTATATCAACAAATAATATATAGCGACATTATTTTAATATGGCAAAGATCGAAATAATTTAAAACTTAAAATTTTGATATTTTTAGATTATATAATTAATTTCAATCGATTAAATCAAGTCGCACCACACATTTTTTTTTATTAATCCAATAAAATTTTCAGACTAAAACTAAACCAAATTATATCACAAATATTTTAATCACATGTATAAGATAATTTTTCTCTCTCTCTCTCTCTCTCTCTCTCTCTCTATATATATATATATATATATATATATATATATATACTTAAATAATATAAATATAAATATATACCAGGAGAATAGAATATGATTGGTAAAACTAATCTATAAATTACCTAAAAATTTATTAAATGATTTATTAAACTGGAAGTGTTTAGTATAGTTAATTAATAAGCTAGCTAATAATGAAAAATTACATTAAAAATATGTTTGGTTACTTCATTTCTAAATTTAAAAAAAAATAAAACAAAATAATATAATAAGGATAAATTGAAAAAAAACACAAAAACTGGTTAATTATTTTCATAAACTAGTGGAAAAAAACTTATAAAAATAAATTAAAAATTACTAATACAAGCATATGCTGACTAATTTATAACTAGACAAACTAATTAATTCATAAAAGAGTGTGTGACAATCTATTCACACTTTAAGGATTTTTTTTATTGGGAGTTACCTAATTGATTATGGCTATTTAAAGTGAAGGAAAATGTTACTTTGACACTCGTTTTTCTCTTACCTCCATTTGACACTCGGAAGTGGCATTGTCATTCCGCGTGGCAAAGAAAGAGAAAGCCAACTTCTTTTCTGCTTACGTGGTTCATGTTTGTCTTTTTGTAAAGGGTTGCTTTTGTCATTTCCCATCTGAAAATGCAGGATAATTTGAGGGAAAAGCGGATCTCATTTTCTCATTGCACTCATTAACCCCGCATCCTCTGAAGGAGAGAGAACAGACGAAACAGCAAGATTCGCGTTCCTTCTGCCCACAGATTCGCCTTTGTTTTTCCGGCCGCAAGACCACC